>Ga0172371_10011905_pt1 | contig 11524 bp, 10 predicted proteins | sample Lak12m_FD_114543 | JGI IMG/M metagenome (GOLD analysis project Ga0172371, IMG submission 114543) | Freshwater microbial communities from Kabuno Bay, South-Kivu, Congo - kab_022012_12m | ecosystem: Environmental > Aquatic > Freshwater > Lake | place: Democratic Republic of the Congo: South-Kivu...
CGCGTGCGGTTGTCCTCGGCCATGGCGACGTACTGGTCGCCGGACAGGACCTGCAGGAACCAGATGCGGAAGATGAGGATGGCGAAAAGCAGCAGCGCCATGCCTCCCATGATGCCGGCCCTGAGCGCGATCGACGGCGGCTTGCGGTCGTTCTTACGGCGGGCTCTACTGCTCAGAAAAGAGGCCAGAGCTCTTCACACCTCCCAGCAGCCAGCGGGTGACCACGTAGATGGGCACCGCCAGCAGAGAGTTGAGCACCGCGGTCGGCAGCACGATTCGCAAAAGCACGAACGTCACTGACGCCTCGACCCCCAGCAGGAACATGATCATGGTGTAGAGGATCTGCACCACCACGGTGCTGATGAAGACGATGAACACGGGCGGGAACCAGGAAGCGGGATCCACGCCCTCGGAGTAGCGGCCGCTGAAATAACCGGCCAGAGTGAACAGGAAAGAAGATATGCCCAGAGTCTGGAACAGGGCGATGTCGATAAGCAATCCGGCGGCGAAGCCGACCGAGGCGCCCCAGACCGGCCCGCGCATCATGGCCAGACAGACGACCATGACCAGGGCGACATCGGGCTTGGCCCCCAGCACGGTCAGGTAGGGCGCCACTGAAGTCTGGATGATGACGGTGGCGATGATGAGCGCGAAGACCTTGAGGGGGAAGAAAGAACCTTCGGAAGCGGACTGCATTGCCGCCTCACCGTTGCGATGCAGGATCCGCAATCGTTTTTTCGGAGGATTGGAAGCCATTTATGGTGTCTTCTCCAGTACCAGCGGCGGCTGATCGGCGCCCGGCGGCGGCAGCAGGACCATCACTTCCGAGAGCCGGCCGAAATCGACGAACGGCGTGATGGATACGCTCTTGAAATATTCGACCTCCTGGTCGGCGGTCTCGTCGACCACGCCGATCTGGACGCCCTTGACGAACAGCTTGCCCTCGCCCGAGGTCACCACGACGTCGTTCTTCTGCATCTTCTGTTCCTTGTCCACGAAGTCCATCTCCAGCAGGCCGTTGATGCTGCCCATCACCGTGCCCGAGGCGGTAGTGTTCTGCAGCCGCGCCTCGACGTGGCTGTTCTGGTCGATGATCAAAAGCACCTGGGAAGAATTGCTGGTTACTGCCGAGATCTGACCAACCAGACCCTGGCCGCTGACCACCGTCTGTCCCAGCTGGATGCCGGCATCGGTGCCGCGGTTTATGGTGATGGTCGCGTTCCAGGCCGAGCCCGAACGGCCGATCACGCGGCAGGTGACGAATTTGTAATCCTGCGGGAATGAAGGCTGATTGACGAACCCGAGCATCTCGCGCAGCCGCTTGTTCTCGTCGGCCTGCTCGCGCAGGGAGACGACCTCGGTGCGCAGCTGGTCGGCCTCCTGACGGAGCTGCTCGTTCTCGCTCTGGGCGGAGAACAGGCCGCTGACCCAGTCATAGGCATTGTGGAAGGGGTCGAGGGCCGAGGAGACTCCGGACTCTACCGGCGAGATTACCCGGAGACCGCCGCGCTGGGTGGAGTGAAGCACCCCGCCCATCGGTTCACGGAAGTACCAGGTGAGCATTGCCATTGATACCAGCAGCAGGGCCGCCAGCACCGCTTGACGTTTTACTACAGTCTTGCGGGCCAAAATGTAACCTTAGGTTTCGTGCTTAAAATCGTCTTTTCGATTTGGCGTGCCGTGAAGTCTTGTGCAGCGCCTCGAACTCTTCCAGCGACCGGCCGGAGCCGACCGCCACGCAGGTGAGCGGGGACTCGGCCATATGGATCGGCATGCCGGTCTCCTCGCGCAGCCGCTCGGGCAGCCCCTGCAGCAGCGAGCCGCCGCCAGCCAGCATGACGCCGCGGTCCATGATGTCGCTGGCAAGCTCCGGCGGTGTCTTGTCCAGCGTGGTGCGCAGCGCGTCGATGATCGCCGCCACCGGTTCGGCCAGAGCCGTCCGGATCTCTTCCGAGGTCAGCACCACGGTCTTGGGCAGGCCCGTGACCAGGTCGCGGCCGCGGATCTCGGCCTGTTCCTCTTCCTTGAGGGGATAGACCGAGCCTATCTCCAGCTTCAGCTCTTCAGCCGTCTGGCTGCCGATCATCAGTTTGTATTCCTTTTTGACGTGGGCCATGATGGCCTCGTCCATCTCGTCGCCGCCGACGCGAATCGACTGCGAGGTCACGATGCCTCCGAGTGAGATCACGGCGACCTCGCTGGTGCCGCCGCCGATGTCGACGATCATGTTGCCGGTCGGTTCGCTCACCGGCAGTCCGGCCCCGATCGCCGCCGCCATCGGCTCCTCGATCAGGTAGCACAGGCGGGCGCCAGCCGACAGCGTCGCTTCCTCGACGGCGCGCTTTTCAACACCGGTGACGCCGGACGGCACGCAGACCACCACGCGCGGATGCGCCCAGCGGTTCTGGTGGACCTTCTGGATGAAATGACGGAGCATCTGCTCGGTGACGTCGAAGTCAGCGATGACTCCGTCCTTGAGCGGACGGATGGCGCTGATGGTGCCGGGCGTGCGGCCCAGCATGCGCTTGGCCTCGGCGCCGACCGCGTGCACCTCACCGGTGCGCTGGTCGATGGCTACCACTGAGGGCTCGCTCAGGACGATGCCCCGGCCCCGAACGTAGACAAGTGTATTGGCCGTGCCCAGGTCGACGGCCATGTCGCGCCCGCCGAAGCCGGCGAAGTAGGTCAGAAAGCTTATTTGGAACTCCTTTCGGAAAAGAGCCGCCCGGACCTGCCGGCGGCGCCAGTTTCCTATGGTAGCAAAGAGAGGGCGTCACTCCCTAACGCCGAAACGCCTTCGTGCAGGCGCGGCGCCGGTTTCCGGTACCCCCTCATTACCCGTGAGTTACGCTGGAATTCAGCTTGAAATTAGCCCGTTTGTGACTCTGGATTGTCTTTGTTTGCAGCTAAAGACAGGCTCCTGAAGGAGCAAGTCATTATATAACATTCACGGAAGGGGACAAAATCAGAGCAGGTAAACACTAAAGCATGACTTTACGGTTGCTGCACAAGAACCAAGAGCGACTCGAGGCTTATTCGTGCCCTGCGCGCCAGCTGGCCGGCGGCCACTGGCCCTTCTCGCGCAGCATCGCAGCCAGCAGCGGCACCGGCAGGCCCACCACGTTGGTGTAATCGCCATCGATCTCCTCGACGAATGCCGAGGCGCGGCCCTGGATGGCATAGGCGCCGGCGCGCTCGCGCCACTCGCCCGTGGCTACATACGATTCCATCTCGCTTTCGGAGATTCGCGCGAAGCGAATCTCGGTGACGGCGTGCGCCGTCTCGGCCACCCTCTCCCCCGGACCGGAGCCGGCCCAGACCAGGGTCAGTCCACTGTAGACGAGATGGGTCCTACCGGACATGCGCAAGAGGAATTCCATCGCCTCAGCTTCATCGCGCGCCTTGCCGACAGCGCGTCCCTGGATCACTACCATGGTGTCAACGCCCAGAACGGGTTTGTCGGAGGGAAGCGGTTCGAGGTCAGCGATGACCGAGAAGGCCTTGCCGCGGCTGTGGCGCTCGACCATCTCGGCGGGCAGATGCCCGCTCAGGCCCTCTTCATGATATTCGGGGACGATTACCGTGAATTCGACGCCCAGAGCTTCTAGCAGAGCCTTGCGCTGCGGAGACCTGGAAGCCAGATACACGGAAGCCCGGCCGCGCCGTCAGACGATTTCCGCTTCGGTGAAGTAAAGCGCTATCTCGCGTTCGGCGCTCTCTGGCCCGTCGGAGCCGTGCACGATATTTGCCTCGATGTCGAGCCCGAAGTCGCCACGGATGGTTCCGGGTTCGGCGGCCACGGGGTTGGTGACGCCCATCATCTTGCGCACCACCGAGATGGCCTCCGGGCCCTCGAGCACGAAGGCCGCCACCGGGCCGGAGGTTATGGAGCTGACCAGGTCGCTGAAGAAGTCTTTTTCTTTATGCTCGGCGTAGTGGTCCATCGCCAGGTCGCGGTCCACCTGCAGATATTTCATGGCCTTGATGCGGAAGCCCTTGCGCTCGAAGCGGGCCAGGACCTCACCGACAAGACCGCGGGCCACAGCCCCGGGTTTGACCAGCACGAAAGTACGTTCCAATTTTCCTCCCAGAGAATTAATGAACCAGGAACCACGTTTTATTACGCGAAGAGTTCGTCCTCTTCGCCGACGACGGCTTCAGCGGCAGGCTCGGCGGACCGCCGTTTGCCTGCGACGTCGGACGCGCAGTAGGGGCAGATCTTCCAGGACGGGTCGAGCGGCCGGGCGCAGCTGCCGCACGATACCTTGAGCTCGCGCCGGCACTTGGGACAGACCAGGAAGTCATCGCGCACTGGATTGCGGCAGGCCGGGCAGCGGTTTGCCCCGCCCACCAGCTCCTGCTCCCGGGAGCGTATCTCCAAATCACGCTCTAGCACGTCCTCCAGATATTCCGGCGGACGCAGGATCACATAGAAGAGGGTGCCGATGTAGGGGAAGATCAGCGATGTCGCCACAGCCACGCCTATCATGAGCTGATCGGTGATGCGCCGCTTGGCGTCCTTGTAGGTCCAGAAGATCAGCGCCAGCCACATGGCCACCAGCAGCGCCTTGGCCATCATGGTGGTGAAACGCCACCAGGGCGAGTCGAAGAAGCTGCCCGCGCTGTCAGTGGTTTCTGCGGCCTGCAAGATTAGTAGATCCATGGCACCCGTCTTGTTTCGTTCATCACGCCATGCGCCGCTTGATATCCGCCAGCAGGTAGAGCGAACCGGTGACCAGGATCACGTCGCGGGTCGAGGCAAGCTTGAAGGCACTCTCCAGCGCCGACTGACTCTCGCGGGCGACGAAGGTCTGGACATGGCTCTCCTCCACCACGGGCAGTTTTGACAGCTCCTGAGCGGGCATGCAGCGTGGGTTGGAGTTCTCAGTGACGAATAAGATATCACAAAATTCGAGCAGAAGCCCGAGCATTGCATTGGCGTCCTTGTCCTTGAGGATGGACACCACGCCGATGATCCGTTTGCCGTCCACAAGCATGCGAAGAGAATCGATGAGTTCGGCTATACCACTGGGATTATGGGCCCCATCGAGGATGACCAGCGGTTTGTCGAGGATGATCTCCAGCCGCGCCGGGATGGTTATGCGCACCAGGGTGCGCTTCATCTTCCTCTCGTCGAGCTCCTTGCGCATGAAAAGCTCCGCGGCCTGGACCGCGACGGCGCAATTGGTACGCTGGTACTGTCCGAACAGGGTCAGCTGCAAGTCTTCGTAGGTATGCCTCTCGGTGAGGACGTCGAAGCGGTCGCCGCCGCCCTTCAGCAGTGAAAAATCGTCGCCGAAGACGTGAGTCTTGGCTTTCCTGGCCTTGCAGATCTTGAGCGCCTCCTTGAGCGCCTCCTCAGAGAGGGCTCCCAGCACCACGTTGCCTTTGTCGGGGATCACCGCCGCTTTCTCCTTGAGGATCGCGGGGATGGTTTTTCCCAACAGGTCGGTGTGCTCGAGCTCGACGTTCGTGAGCACCTGGACCCTGGAGTCGACGACGTTGGTGGCGTCGTAGCGGCCGCCCAGGCCGGCCTCTATGACAGCGCAATCCACCTTCTGCTGATGGAAGTAGAGGAATGCCGCCGCAGTGAGTATCTCGAACTGGGTGAGCGGCCCGCTGCTGCGCGAACGCTTGTTGACCTCTTCCGCTTTCTCGCGGACGTCTATTATCAGCTTCTCGAAACGGGACTCGGAGATCTCCCTGCCGTTGATGAGGAATCGCTCGGTGAAGGAAACCAGGTGCGGCGACAGGTAAGCACCCGCTTTTAGCCCCTGGGAGCCGAGTACCGCCGAGATCATGCGCGCGGTGGAAGACTTGCCGTTGGTGCCCACGACGTGGATGGTCTTGACCTTCTTCTGGGGGTTGCCAAGCGCGGCCAGCAGTTTCTGGATGCGCGCCAGGCCCAGCTTCATCCCCAGGCGGTCGAGATCGGCCAGGTACCCCTGGACGTCGAACTTCGGCTCGGGCGGCGGCGCTGGTTTGGCCGGAGCCGGTTTCGCTTCGGGCGCTGCCGGGACTTTCGGTCCTGCCTTCCCCTTGGCGGGGGCTTTCGGTTTTGGCTGAGCTTTCGGTTTTGCTTTCGGTTTTGGTTTCGCTTTTGCTTTGGGCTGGGTCTTGGGTTTCGGTTTCGGTTTCGGTTTCGGTTTCGGTTTTACCTTGGCCTTTGGCTTGGGCTTGATTTTAGGCTTGATTTTGGCCTTCACTTTCGCTTTTGCTTTGGCCTTCGGCTTCGGTTTTGCCTTCGGCTTGGGTTTGGTTTTAGCTTTCGCTTTCGCTTTGGGCTTCGCCGCGGCCTCCCGGGGGACGGCCTTCGATTTGGCGGCTACCTTCCGCTTCGCGGCTGACTTGGGTTTCGCCGCCACCTTCTTCTTCACTACAGCCCTGGCCTTAGCGGCCACTTTCTTGGCGGCAGCTTTCGCCTTCACCGCGACTTTCTTGCCCGCGGCGGGTTTCCCCTTGGGGGCAGCCTTCTTCGCGGCCCCCTTCGATTTCACGGTTTTCTTTGCCCTGGTAGCCAGCCTATTCTCCAAAATATCGGTTGAATTGCTGTTCCAGCTCGATCAGTTCGCGCCCGTGCTGCTCCAGCTTGGCTTTTTCCTGGTCGACCAGCTCGGGAGGCGCCTTGGCGACAAAGTTCTCGTTGGCAAGTTTTCCTTCCGCACGCGAAAGTTCCTGCTTTTTGCGTGCTATCACGTTCTGCAGACGGGCCTTTTCCTGCTCGATATCGATGAGCTCAGCTAGCGGTATCAGCAGTTTTCCACCGGGAATCAGCGCCACGGCGGTCTGCCCTTCGATGCCGGCCGCCTGGCCTTCTTCGGCCACGCTTTCGACCAGAACCGTCCTGGCCAGTGATTCTATCAGAGCGGCGTTGTTTTGTACCACGTTCCTGACTTCTTCGTCCCCGGAAACCAGTACCGCGTGGGCCTCTTTTTTAGGCGGGACGCTCAGCTCGTTGCGCAGCGTCCTGACGGCGGTGATCGTCTCCATCAGCTCATCCATGTCCTTCTCCGCCTGAGGGTCACGAACACTCGCATCGCCGCGCGGGAACGCAGCGTCGATCAGGAAACCGTCCCGGCCGGGCGTCAGCGCCGCAAGCTCCTCGGTGAGGAAGGGCATGAACGGATGCAGTAGCCTCAGGATGCCATCGAGCAGATAGAGCAGGTGGCCGGAGACCTCGGCTTTCGCTACCGCGTCCTCACTGTATAGCCGGACCTTGGCTATCTCCACGTACCAGTCGCAGAACTCGTTCCAGACGAAGCGGTAGAGCAGCCTGGTCGCCTCGGAGAACTCGTAGTCATCCAGCAGCTGGTTCACTTCGGCCGCGGTTGCCTGCAGGCGGCTGTCGATCCAGCGGTCCGCGAGCGTCGCCCGGGAGGGCGCCGGCTCGACGTCGGCCACGCCCAGCAGCACGAAACGCGCGGCGTTGAAGATCTTGTTGCAGAAGTTGCGGCTCATCTCGATGCGCTCGTCGGCGAAGCGCACGTCCTGGGCGCTCGCCATGTTGAGCAGGCCGAAGCGCGTGGCGTCGGCGCCGTAGGTGTCGATCAGCTCCAGCGGATCGATGCCGGTGCCCAGCGACTTGCTCATGCGCCGGCCGTCCTTGGCCATGATGGTCGCGTTGATGATGACGTCGCTGTAAGGGATGTCGCCGGGAAACTCGAGCCCCATCATGATCATGCGGGCCACCCACAGGAAGATGATGTCGCGCGCGGTGACCAGCACGTTCGTAGGATAGAAATCCTCGAGGCGCTCGGTCGTTTCCGGCCAGCCGAGCGTGGCGAAGGGCCAGAGCGCCGAGCTGAACCAGGTGTCGAGCACGTCCTCTTCCTGCCTGAGCTCCGACGAGCGGCAGGCCGGGCAGGTCGACGGCGGCTCCTCTTCGACTATGATCTCGCCGCATTCCTCGCAGTACCATACCGGCAGGCGGTGCCCCCACCACAGCTGGCGTGAGATGCACCAGGGCCTGATCGAGCGCATCCAGTCGAGATAGACCCCGCTCCAGCGTTCCGGATAAAACTTGACCTTGCCGTCCTCGACCACGTTGATGGCCGGTCGCGCCAGCTCGTCCATTCGCATGAACCACTGAAGCGAGATGTACGGCTCGATGACCGTACTGCAGCGATAACAGACGCCCACGGCATGGGTGTAAGGCTCGGTCTTCTCCACCAGGCCCTCGCTCTCGAGACGGTGCATGATCTGCGCGCGCGCCTCTTCCAGCGTCAGTCCGGCGAAATCGCCACCAGCCTGGTTGATGTGCCCGTCGGAGGTGAAGACGTTGATCTCTTCGAGGCCGTGCTTCTTGCCCAGCTCGAAGTCGTTGGGGTCGTGCGCCGGGGTGACCTTGAGGGCGCCGGTGCCGAACTCCATGTCCACGTATTCGTCGGCGATGACGGGGATCTCGCGGCCGGTGAGCGGCAGCTCCACCATGCGGCCGACATAATCGGCGTAGCGCTCGTCCTTGGGATTGACCGCGACGGCGGTATCGCCCAGCATCGTCTCCGGCCGGGCCGTGGCGATGATCAGGTGATCGTCGGTGCCGAGCACCGGGTAGCGCAGGTAATAAAGATGGTCCTGGTTCTCTTCGTGCTCGACCTCGAGGTCGGAGAGCGCCGTGTGGCAGCGCGTGCACCAGTTGACCATGTACTCGTCGCGGTAGATGAAGCCCTTGTCGTACAGGGCCTTGAAGACGCGGTAGACCGCTTTCACGTAACCCGCGTCGAGGGTGAAGCGTTCGCCCTCGTAATCCAGGGAGCAGCCCATCCGCTTGAGCTGGTTGATGATGGTGGAACCGTACTCGTCACGCCATTTCCAGACGCGCTGCTCGAATTCATCGCGGCCGATCTGCTGGCGGGTGAGGCCCTCGCCGGCCAACTGCTTCTCGACCTGGTTCTGGGTGGCGATGCCAGCATGGTCGGTGCCGCAGACCCACAGGGCATTCCGGCCGCGCATGCGCGCCAGTCGGATAAGCAGATCCTGGATGGATGAGTTGAGCGCGTGGCCCATGTGCAGCGAGCCGGTGACATTGGGCGGCGGCAGGACGATGCAATAGGAATCCTTCTCGGAACCTTCAGTCGGGGTGAATACGTGGGCTTCGAGCCAGTGCTGCATCCACCTGGATTCGATCTCAGCTGGTGAATAGCGCGTATTCGACTGAAGTTGTTCGCGTATATCCTGATTCATTCAGCGGAAATTCTATCACAAGCGGGACGAACGGCAATTTTATGCCGCTATTTGCGGGATTTTGATTGATAATTACCGGGTAACAATGTAATGTTGACTACTAATAATCAATGTGTACATTTTAATCCTTCTATACATTGGAGACCTGATATGAAGCAGATCGGGATAGCTGAAGCCAGACAGAAGCTTTCGCATATGATCGAAGATTCATTCTTTCGCGGACAGAGATGGGTGCTTACGAAATCGGGCAGTCCCCGCGCTGTCCTGCTGAGCTTCGATGACTTCGAGGAACTGCAAAGCAAGATCGCCACTTACGAGGAACTTGCCGATCCTGAAGCAAGGAGGATGAACCAGATCGCTGACGCGGAAATCGCGGCGGGCCAGGTTGTGGACCATGAAATCGTAATGGCAAAGCTCCGCGAATTACGTCGCAAGCGCGCCTGATGACTGACCAGATCATACTTGGCTGGAGCCCGCAGGCAGTCGGCCAGATTCTCGAACTCCCATCGGGTGCCCGGGAACGAGTGGAAAATTGCGTCGAACTATTGACTCGATTCCCCAGGATGGGTTATCGAGTGAGAATTCCCGGCGAACATATGCGGCGATTTCTTTGCGGCGATCACTGGATCGTCCATCGCCTCGAAGAGGCGCAAGCCGGTGAGACGTATCAGGAGCCTGGCGTTTCAGCTGCCGAAGCACCATCCTCGGAAAAGATCGCGATCACCATAAAATATATCCGTAAAGAAATGCAGGTCACCTGATCGACGGCGGGTGCTCCAGCCTCAGGCTGCCGCTGGCTCCGCTGTAGATAAACAGGTAGCCGCCCTCCGCGTCAGCGGGGCTGTTCCCCCCTCCCAGCTGGCGCACATCCAGATCGAAGCGGCGGTAATAGGCGCGCAGAGCCGGTTCCAGCATAGGCTTGCACCAGTACATCCGGCTCGAAACGAGCGGCTGTTCCTCCAGCAGATAGATGGTCGCGCCTGGCGGCGGGTCCGGAAGCAGGCCGTGGACCCCCATGACGATGCTTTCATCCCTGGCCGAGACTCCGCTCCAGAAGAGGTTGTTCTGATGCAGGCCCCAGGCGAACAGCGGCAGCAGCAGGGCCAGGGCGCAGACCGCGGTCACAGTCCAGGCCCGGTTGCGCCAGCCGCAGTCGATCAGCCCGACCGCCGCTAGCGCCAGCATCCCCAAAGTAGGGATGTAGAGGATATGGCTCCACTGCAGATCTGTGCCTATGCCGGCGGAAACGACCCCTATTACCGGCGCCAGGGGCAACAACAGCACAGCCGCCAGGAACACGAGGACACGGCGGGTCATCGAATCGATGTGCCGGAAACGGTGGGCTACCATAAGCGCCGCCCCGACCAGCAACAGGCCGACATAGAACTGCATGAAATCCACCAGATAAGTAGCGACATACATGGGGTTAAGCGGCGCCAGGACCACCGACAGGGTCGCCAGCTTCTCCCCCGGGCTACTGTCCCCGAAGTGGCCTCCCTCTCCCAGGAGCACGCCCAGCACCGCAAAACGGACAACCACGTAGGCAGCCAGCAGGAGCGCGAAGGGCGCCAGCCGTCTGAGCCTCGCGGTTGTGAACAGCCCGGTGGCATCGCCCGCGGATGCCTTGCCGCGGCGCGGATAGCCGCCCGTCCCTTCACGCCCGATTCTTCCCGCGAACAGGACGTCAGCCAGCGGTATCAACACGATCAGCGGGATGGCCACCTCTTTGCTGAGCAGCGCCGCTGCGGCCGCCAGCAGCGAGACGATGTACGGGAAGGCTTTATACCCGGCGAGATAGCCGAGATAGGTATACACGGACAAGAGGATGAAGAACAGGGGCAGCGTGTCGACGATACCGGCCGGCCAGCTGACCGCCTCGGGCGCGACCGGGGTGAGCACGAAGAGGAATCCAGTCAGAGCCGAAGCCGCTGGCGAGATCGACAGCTTCCGGAGGATGAGAAAGATCAGCGCGGCGTTGGCCGCATGCAGCAGAACGTCCACCAGGTGATAGGGCGCCGCCTGGACGCCGGCGAAAACCGATATCAGCCACATCAGCCCCAGGGTCACAGGACGCAGGTAGATGGGATACTCGCCGTAGAAGAGCCACCTCGGCGGCGACAGCCAGCCCAGGCCGCCATTGCCGAAGATGTGCAGCCGGTCGACGCCGATGAGAAAATGGTCGTCGCAGACCAGGGCGTTGCCGAAAGTCTCGGCGTAAGCGAGGATGCCGGTGATGAACATGCCGGCGACCACCAGTATCGTGATCCGCTTTCCTGTGAAGAAGCGCATCACGGGCTGCCCGCTATACGAACAGCCGCTCGAGCACCTGACTGAAATCGTC
>Ga0172371_10011906_pt1 | contig 11524 bp, 8 predicted proteins | sample Lak12m_FD_114543 | JGI IMG/M metagenome (GOLD analysis project Ga0172371, IMG submission 114543) | Freshwater microbial communities from Kabuno Bay, South-Kivu, Congo - kab_022012_12m | ecosystem: Environmental > Aquatic > Freshwater > Lake | place: Democratic Republic of the Congo: South-Kivu...
CGCCCGCCTGATGATTAAAGGCCTGGAGGGAAGAACGGTTGCCGCCGTCGATGCGGCCGGCAACGCCACCTTCAGCGGAACGCTTGCAGCATCGCAGGCCTCCATTTCCGGCACGCTCGCCGCCGATTCCGTTAACACCAACTCTCTTAACTCGCAACTCGTTAACTCGTCAACCATCAACTCCCAAACTGCTTCCATCTCCGGCACCCTGGCCGCTCATACCGTTGAGGCCGAAAATATCCAGGCGCTGGAAAATCAGGTCAGCGACCTGTCCGATCAGACCAATTCGTCCAACGAGTCCTATTCCTCCCAGATCAACGACATCCAAAAACTTTTGGCCGAGATCAAAAACGAACCTCTCCCTGATCTGACCAATCAGACTAATCTGTCTAATCTCTCCTATCCGGCCTATTTCTCCGATCTCACCGCCACCGGCTCCGCCAATCTTTATACCGTCTCAGTCGCCGACTCCCTTTTGGTAAACAGCCTGCTTATTAAAGACAACTCCATTTTGTCTTTGGACAGCGAACTGAGGCTCTCGGCCCTTGCCACCATCAACCTGTTTGACGGCGCGGTCGTCATCGCCAAAAACGGCAATATTACCACTAAAGGAGAAATCACTGCTCTCGCCGGCATCCGGACAAATACGATTAAACCTGTCTCGCCCAATACCGACCTATCGGTCCAATTAGACCAATCCGACCAATCACAGGAAAAAACCCAAAATTCAAAATTCAAAATTCAAAATTCTCTTGGAGAAGAAGTCGCCAGTGTTGATGCTTCCGGTTCGGCCCGATTCAAATCGCTCGCCTTGGACAAATTTCTCGCTGCCACCGGCTCGGCCGCCGTCATTGCCGCGCCCGACAACCTAGCCAAAAACGGTCTCTATGCTCCGGCCATCGAAACCAAAGCGGAAACCGCCGGAATAGGAATTTTGCCGGCCGACCAAAATGAAGTAATTATTTATAATACGAGCGTGAAGAATGATTCATTGATTTATCTCACACCGACTTCCAACTCTGCTAATGAATTATTAACGGTCGAGAAGAAAGAATCCTGCCTCGCTTCCGAATCTTGCCGTCCGTACTTCCAGGTCACCACCAAATCCACCCTCCACGACGAAATTCACTTCAACTGGCTGATTATCAATTAAGGAACACAGGCACAGCCGTTGACCGGATCGTATCTTGATTCGATACACTTCTCTTCTGTTGCAAACTGCCGCAATCTTCCCTGGCATTTGTCGGTGCGGTCAAGGCAGTCATTTCCTCTTGTATCACAGGGTTTGCATCCGCTGATCGCGCAATAATATTGGGTAAAGACCGGATCAAGGGTCGGAGTGGGCGGCAAAGTCTGCGTCGGGGTCGGAGTCGATGCCGGAGCCGCCGGCGCCGGAGTCGGAGTGTTGGTCGGCTGGGCGAGCGTCGGCGTGGCTGTCGGAAGAGGCGAAGCCAAGCCGCCGGCCAGGGAATAACTCAGACATTGCTCGGGCGACAAATTGGGGCTGGCCACGCCGTAATGATAGCGGTCGGGCAGCCGCGCCCTTTCGCCGCTTAACACCGTGCAGATCCGGAAGTTCTGATGGTCTTCCCCGCATTCAAACTGATATAGATAATCTGATCCGGGGTGCTGCGGGTCGCAATAAAGCCGGGGCAGATAACTGCGGAAATTGTTGCGCACCGACCCGCAGACATGGCAGTAACAGATGCCGTCCTTTTCTTGGGATTCGTCAAAGCAAACCTCGTTTGGGTCAGGATAGCGGGAACGGTCGTTGTAAAAATCTTCAAAGACCCGGCTTAAGGTCGCCAGATCGTGCTTGCGCCGCGTATCCCATGATTTTTCAATCTGCCTTTTAGGGTCAAGCAATATCAAAGACGCCGCCGCCAAAAGAATAAGGATAGTTATTACAATCAGCGTTTCCATCAAAGTCATCCCGATCCGGCAGCGGTCGCTCATAAAATGATTATAACCAATTTCCAGTTGACAGGCGGGGAAATAAGTGTTTAAATTTAATAATCGCATTTGATAAAGCCATAATCCTATAATTCTGTTATAAATTATAAATTCTCAAAAAATATGAGTCCGGCTTTGTTTATTAAAATCTTTAAAACCGCGGTTTTAGCCGTCGTAATTTTTTTGTTCCCGCTTTTCTTTCTGCCCTTTACCCAGGAATATTTCGTGACCGGCAAGCTTTACTTATTGGGCGGGGCCGCTCTTTTGCTGATTTTGCTTTCCACCGTCGAACTGGCCGTCACCAAAAAAATCCAATGGCAAAAGACCGCCTTTGACAATCTCCTGGCTCTTTTGGCGGTGACCTTGGGGTTATCGGTGGTGCTCGTCACTCCCAACAAGGTTCAATCCCTCCTTAATCCCAATTTCGGCATCGTCACGATCGTCTCCCTGACGGTGATCTATTTTTATCTGGTCCGGGAAAAGCGCCGGGCGCTTTTGGGGAAACTGCTTAACGGCTCAGCGATCTTCACCTCGCTTATTACCGTTATCTTTTTTTTGCAGCCTTTTAAAAACGCCGCTCTTCCGGCTGCATTTCAATTTTTGAAAAATCCCGCCTTTACCCCTCTGGGAAGCCAGCTTGACCTGGCTATTTTTCTGGGATTTTTTGCCGTTTTTGCTCTTGCTCAACTTTATGTCGACAGCAAAGCCCGCCGGCCGACCTCTCCCCTGATGATAATTACCTTTATCTTGAGTTTTGCCGCCGCGGCCCTGAGCGCCTATGGCCTGACCAAAACCAATGCTCTTTTGCTGCCGCCAGTTGGCATTTCCTGGTATGCCGCGGTTGAGACTCTCAAAAACCCGCTCACCGCTTTATTCGGCGTAGGGGTAGATAATTTTGCCGCCATTTTCACGCGCGTCAAAGACGCGGCCTATAACCAGTCGGCTCTCTGGCAGATTGCCACCTTTAATCTGTCCCGTTCTGCCATTCTTCACGTTTTCACCGAGACCGGCCTGGCCGGGATCGCCGCTTTAAGCTTGCTGTTTATCGCCCTGTTTAAACAAAATAAAAATCATTTGCCTCTGCTTTTGGCTACCTATTTTCTTTTAGTCGCCATGCTGCTGTTTCCGGTCTCGCTGCCCGTCTGGTTTCTGTTTTTTCTGCTTTTGGCTTTTTCCGCGGCTGCCCGTCCGGAAAACCAGCCCCAGAGCGCCTTTGACCTGTCGGCTTTAATGCCGGTCTATTTGGGGATGATTATTATCGGTCTGGCGGTTGTCGGCGTTGCCGGCTGGGGGCTGTTCCGTTCATACCAAGCCGAGGCTTATTTTAATCAGGCGCTTGGCGGCATTGCCCAAAACAACGTCAAGACGCTGTACGATTATCAGCGTCTGGCTATTATTGCCGATCCGTATATCGAGCGCTATCATCTAAACTTTGCCCAGACCAATCTTTTGATTGCCAATAATATTGCCTCAAAAACTACTCCCGCCGCCAAAGGAGCCGGCGCTCAAGAAACAAAGCCGGCCCAGCTGAGCGACGCGGATAAGCAGACCATCGCCCAAGCCATCCAGGCCGCCATTGCCGAGGCCAAAGCCGCCGTCACCTTAAATCCCCAGAAATCCACCAACTGGGAAAACCTGGCGGCAATCTACCGCAACGTCTTAAATGTGGCCCAGGGAGCCGATTCCTGGACCATCTCCTCCTATCAGCGGGCCATCGTGGCCGACCCCCAAAATCCCACCTATCGCCTGAACCTGGGCGGAGTCTACTACACCCTGCAAAATTACAACGAGGCGTACAATATGTTCCAGCAAGCCGTCGCCGTCAAACCGGACTGGCCTAACGCCCATTATAATCTGGCTTGGGCGGCTTATCAAAAAGGCGACTACCCGACCGCCGCCGCCTCGATGCAAAATGTCCTCAGTCTGCTTGACCCGAAAACCAATAAAGCCGACTATGAGCGGGCTCAAAAAGACCTTGACGAGTTTAAAAAGAAGCTGCCGCAGACCGAGGCGGCCGCCTCAGGCGCTGCCGCTCAGACCCAGACGCCCAATCAACTGACTTTGCCTACTCCTCCGGAAAAACTGATTGAGCCAAAGATTACCCTGCCGAAGGAAGCCAGCCCCGAGGCCAAATAGGACTTATTGGGTCGATAAGTCCTATTGGTCCTATTTGAGAAAAGAGAGCGGGTTTTCCAGCGCGCCGCCTGCCCTGATCTCAAAATGAAGATGTGTGCCGGTCGAGCGGCCGGTTGAACCCATCACGCCGATCTGCTGACCCTGCCCGACTCCCTCGCCGGCCGAGACGCTGAAACTTGACATATGTCCGTAAAGCGTTTGATACCCGTTGCCATGGTCGATGATCACATGACAACCATAGCCGTAATTAATGCAACCGGCATAAGCCACTGTGCCCGCATCGGCAGCCACAACCGGCGGCATGCCGGGATTGGCAATATCAAGGGCCATATGGTACCAGACCGGATACTGAGTAATCATTCCGGTGGTCGGCCAGATAAAATTGGATGATCCCTTCACTCCCGACTGCACCTGGGCAATAAACTGCGGCGCATATCTTGGCTGCTCCTCCTCAATTACTCCGTTGGGGACAAACAGCGTCTGCCCCACGGTCAAGCTGAAAGTGTCAAGGTCGGCAAAATCATTAAAGGGAAAGTTGACGATATTCTGGGCATCGGTTTTGTACTTTTTGGCGATCGTATAGATATTGTCGCCGGAAACGACCTTATGGACTATGCCGGTGACCGGCGGGATTTTTAAGATCTGATCGGGCTTGATGGTATCGGTTTTTAAATTATTGGCCCATTTGATCGTATCCACCGAAACATCAAACTTCTTGGCAATGGAGGCCAAGGTGTCGCCCGAGACGACCGAATAATCGACGATTTTGTCCCGCGGCTTGGCCGATATCACGGTTGAAAGCATACTCTCATAAGGATTATAGGCAATTACCGCCGCCTGATATTTTTGCGATTTCCCGTCAAAAAAGGAAACAAAAGGATTGTTCTCGATGATAACCGGCCCGGCGATCAAGGTCGCCGCCACCAAAAGGATAAAGGAAGTGTTTAAAAACGACGTGGCATATTTGCCTCGTTTGACAATCAAAAAGGCAACGACAATGTCTTTTAGCTTCTCAAAGCTCCTCCCCCAGCTTAACAGGCGGGTAAAAATATATTTTTTGAGGAAAGCAAAATACTCCGGCAAATCATGCATAAAGCGATCCTTTTATTTTACCACATTTCCACCCCCATTTAACCGACTCCACTTTGCCGTAAGAGTTCACAACTCTTGACGCAACCACTGTCATTCCTGTTCATTTCTTGTCATTCCTGCGAAAGCAGGAATCTATATGATTGTATTAAATAGGATTCCGGATCTTCCGCCAAAGGCGGATCGTCCGGAATGACGGGGAGTATGTCATTCCTGCGCAGGCAGGAATCCAGAATTGCTATAGTTTAAGGAACTAAATTATATAGATTCCCGTTTTCACGGGAATGACAAAATGTTTTACTTCGATACAGTTTTGTCAAAGACCGTAAACTCTTACAATTTGCCATAAACTGACTTTAACTAGTTTCAACTAATTCCAGACTAATTAAAGACTATTAACAATTCTCTCGATCGCAACCGCAAACGCCGCTTGCTTCAAATCTAAATTAGTTAAAACTGGTTGAAACTGGTTGAAATTAGCTCGCCTCGCTGCGTCGGCGAAGCGGGTTGCAGTTGGTTTTGACTCTGATTTCAACTGGCCCTGATTTTGTTCGGAGCTGATTTTAACTGATTTTAACTGATTGGCTTTCTCCCAAATCCGATTAAAGGCTTTTATCATCATTTGTTCAAGTTTTTTGTTCACTTTTTCCTCGGACCATGATACATTGTGAATGTTTTGGTACCATTCGAGATATGATACGGTTACGCCGCCGCTGTTGGCCAAGACATCGGGGATGATGACGACTCCTTTTTCGGTCAGATAATTATAGGCTTCCTCGGTAATAGGGCCATTGGCCATCTCAACAATAATCTTGGCTCTGATTTTGCGCATATTGTTTTCATTGATTACATTTTCCAGGGCGGCCGGCACCAGAATGTCAACCGGCAGCTCCAAAAGTTCTTCATTGGCGATAGTTTTGCCATAGCGCACATCGCACACCGATCCGCGGCAATAGCAGCCTGAAACACTCCCCCGTTCTTTTTTGCATTTTAAAGTCTGATCAACATCCAGTCCATCCTTCACATAAACTGCGCCCCGCGAATCGGAAATAGCAACGACTTTAAAACCCTGCCCGCTATCGCCTGAGCGAAGCGATGGCAGGCGGGCTTTTTCTTCGGCGATTTTGGCAAAATAATAACCCACATTGCCAAAACCCTGGACGGCGACGGTCAACTTTGAATTTTGAATTTTGAATTTTGAATTTAATTTTGCGAGCAAAGCTCGCAAAATTATCACGCCTCCCCGCCCGGTTGCTTCAGTCCGCCCCAATGTCCCGCCCTTTCCCACCGGCTTTCCGGTAAACGTCGCCAGGTCCCGAGTGGTCCAATTGGACCTATTGGTCCTATAGATCTTATAGGCCTCTATCATCCATTCCATAATCTTTGGGTTTGTGTTTACATCAGGCGCCGGCACATCAATATCAGGGCCGATAATGGGCGCGATTTGTTTGGCATAGGCTTTTGCCAGCCGCTCCAGTTCACCGCTCGAGAGGGTTTTGGGATCCACCACTACTCCCCCTTTTCCCCCGCCATAAGGCAGACCAGCCACTGCACACTTTATCGTCATTAAAGTGGCCAGTGCCTGCACTTCTTCACGCACCGTGCCGGGATGAAAACGAATGCCTCCCTTATACGGCCCCAAGGCGCTGTTATGTTGAATCCGCCAGCCCTTAAACAGGCGCATGGTCCCATCATCCATTTTGACTGGAAAGTTAAACTCATGCAGTTTTTCCGGCTCGATTAATCTTTTGATCGTCTCAGCCGACAGATTTAACGATGCGGCCGTTTTTTTAATAATGTTTTGTGCTGTCTCCAGCATCTTTTGTCCTTGATTGTCCATAATTTTGCCGCTAATTTTAACTATACCATTCGCAAATGAATTTGCTCAGGATATACCCATCTAAGACTGCTTTGGCAACCCGATGGGTTGCAAACCAGCATAAGATGGGTATAGTTTTAACCAGTTTCAACTGATTCCAGCCATCTTTCCGCCTCCAACGCCGCTGCCACTCCCGACCCCACCGACGTTGCCGCCTGTCGATAAACCGGATCGGCGCAATCACCTGCAGCAAAAACACCACCAACGGATGTCATTGTTTGATAGTCGAAATTATAGTGACCAAAATTTTTGGTTATTTTTGCTTTTTGCGCTTTATTTTTGATCTTTGATTTTTGATCTTTGATTTTAGTCAACTCTATTCCTAATCTCTGGCTGGTAATAATATAGTCCTTATCATCCAGTTCGACCCTGCCGGCAAATAAATCCGTGTCCGGCTTATGACCAATGGCAACAAAAACTCCGTCTAAATTCAAATTGACAGTTCGATAGATTCCGTCAGTCGTTTCCCTCCCGCCACTGCTCGCAAGCTGCGCGGTGTCGGGAACCCTTCCACGACTGCCACCTATCGAACTGATATTTAATTTTATACCTGCTACGTGTAAAGTCCCAAATATTTCACTCACCATAGAATTCCAAATTACATCAATTTTCGGATGTTTTAATACGCGCTCCTGCATGATTTTTGAAGCGCGAAAACTATCACGGCGATGAATAAGATAGACTTTACTGGCAAATTTAGTCAAGGTCAAAGCTTCTTCAAGCGCCGTATCGCCGCCTCCAACCACGGCAACAACTTTATTTTTGAAGAAAAATCCGTCACAGGTGGCGCAGGCCGAAACACCTTTGCCGCGTAAACGTTCCTCGCCGGGCACACCGAGCCATAGGGCCCTGGCGCCGGTGGCGATAATTATCGATCTTGATGAATAATAACGGGTGGCGGAGGATAAAGGGTTCCCGACAGCGCGGACGCCAGGAGCACTGGCGGGAAAAGATCCTCCGACAGGCCCCGTTGATAATGAAAATGGTTTTGTTTTTAATTCGATCATCGTAACGTTTTCATCAACCACCTTGGCTCCCAATTTCACCGCCTGGCTTCGCATTTTCAGAATTAACTCCGGCCCCAAAATCGATTTAAACCCGGGATAATTTTCCACCTCGGCAGTCAGGGTCAACTGCCCGCCCGGCGGCGATCCGGCAAATACGATCGGATTGAGTCCGGCGCGCGCCAAATAAATGGCCGCGGAAAGTCCCGCCGGCCCCCCGCCGACAACCACCACGTTCTCCCGTTTTTTCGACTTATTAGTCCTATTGGTCATATTAGTCCTATTGGTCCAATTTACAAATTGATCGCCCTCTCCACCATCTGCTGTACCTTCTGTATTTTTGTTTTTGGGACAAAGCGACAGATATCGGACATGACGATCTCTTTTGACAAGCCGTCGATCGCTTTTTTCACCGCGGAAATCTGCTGGAGAATCTCTGTGCAATCGCGCTTATTACCCGCCATCTTTGCAATCCCCTTCAACTGCCCGATAATCCGATTTATTCTTTGCGAAAGCTCCATATTTTATGATTATTGTATTAATTTTTATTTTTGATTTGTCGTTTTGATCTTTGATCTATGCATTTTGATTTTTCAATCATACTCCCTAGGAGTATAGAGTATATAATAACAAAACTCGCTTTCGTTTGTCAAGTAATAATCTCATTGCATATCGGTATAAGATACTTAGGTTCTGTGATAATATTACACTATAAGTTTTATTCATATGACCCGTATTGAATCCCGATTCCATCAATTTATTGCTGAGAGAAGAAAACATTCTATAACAACACAAACATTTACTCTGATGGAAATTAAAACAGTAGAACAGGCCGTCTTAGTTAATAAGTTAACAAAGATTGACGCGGCTTGTTTTGGAAATTCCCCGCCAGCACCAGATCCCCTTCATCTTAACGATGGAGAAATGACCCATCTGATCGTTGCTTTTAATGCAACAAAAGAGCCGGTTGGAGGCCTAGTAGTCAAAATCAGACAAACCGATAATCCCGACAACATCGGACCTTTGGTCAGTTTAATTAACCAAAAATTACGATCTGATTTCGGATCCGATCATGAACTCACACTTCCACCAATGAATACTGTGATGCTCCAATCAGTTTTCAGTATTGCCAAAGGTGCAGGCCACAAAATGATAGAACAGTTGGTTAAACAATTTTCTCCCGGCATTATCTTTTCATTGACACGATCAGCTCGTTTTGTGCGGGCTTTGGAAAAAGGGTTTCCCGAAGGACAGATTTTTGTTTCGGGATGTACGCTTGATGAAAACGAATATTCCATTAATCCTTTTTTTGCACTATGTTTTCGGGCATTCTTTGAATTTAACCCGAATCTATTATTAGTCAATGAAACAGATCCATACGTCCAAAACATTACCGCACCGTTACGCACTCTTTTGCCTCTGATTTGTAAAATACAGGTATCATCATCAAATCCTGTTGGGTTGCGCGGAGAATTTGTTCTGCCAAAAAATAGATTACTGAAACGGCGTCTTTTTATCAGTTTATACACCGCCAAGCAACTTGAGCTAAATAAACCCGCTGACGCCCCATTCTACTATACCGTTCCGGTAATAGCGTTTAATTCCCGAATCTTGACCACCTGTATTCAAGAAGCCGTAAGGGAACAGATATTCTACAATGAAAGCGTTGATCGAATTCCTCCATTATGGGCGAAATAAAAATGTGGGCCGTTTTCACCCTTTGTTCAAACTCTCCAGAAACTCGGCGTTGGTTTTGGTTTTGGTTAGGCGCTCGATCATCTTGATAATCCGCTCCTCGGTATTCAAAAGCGACAGCATCCGCCGCAGTGTCTGGATTTTGGGGAGAATCGCCTGGCTGTATAACAACTCTTCATGGCGCGTGCCGGACTTCTCCACGTCGATAGCCGGAAAAATCCGTTTATTGGCAATTTCCCGGTCCAAATGGATCTCCAAGTTGCCGGTGCCTTTGAGTTCCTCGTAGATCAGATCGTCCATGCGCGACTCGGTCCCGACCAGCGCCGTTCCGATAATCGTCAGACTCCCGCCCTCTTCACAGTTGCGGGCCGCGCCTAAAAATTTTTTGGCCGGGTAAAGGGCTGACGGATCAAATCCGCCGGATAAAGACCGGCCGGTCGTATTGTTGACCGACAGATTTAGTGCTCGCGCCAAACGTGTCACTGAATCAAGTAAAATCACAACGTGTTTACCCATCTCCACCAGCCGGCGCGCCCGATCAAGCGCCAAGTTAGCCACCTTTACCTGCTGGCGGGGCGATTCGTCAAAATTGGACGCTGCCACCTCGCCTTTGATAAAACGTTTGATCTCGGTGACTTCTTCGGGCCGCTCGCCGATCAAAATCGCCATCAGTATGACGTTGGGATGGTTGATCGCGATTGCTTCGGCCATCTCTTTTAAAAATGTTGTCTTGCCCGCCTTTGGCTGGGAGACAATTAAGGCCCGCTGACCAAAGCCGATCGGCGCAATCAAATCGACCATGCGCATCGATAATATCTCCGGTTTCGTCTCCAGTTTAATCTGCTTGTTGGGGTGAAGCGAAGTCAGCTGCTCAAAGTTTTTGCGGGTGCGGCTTTGTTCCTCGGTCAGCTGGACTCCGTTGATCTTTTTGATCAGAAGCAAACTATGGAACCGCTCGCCCTGTTTTGGCGGACGCGCCAAACCCTCAACTTCATCGGCGCGCCTGAGCCAGAAGCGGCGGATCTGGGAAGTGGAGACATAAATATCATTTTGCGGATCAATTGTATAATTTTGACGAAGGAAACCATACCCTCCAAGCGTGATATCCAGTATCCCCTGAGCCGGATAACTGATTTTTAAATCGTCCCTCAGACGATCCTCCAGCGTATTTTCCTGCGTGACAGTCTCTTTAGTAATGATCGGTTTTTCCTCGTATTTTTCCAGGATGCTGGAGACGTCCAAACTGCTATCGGAAGGCGCCGGCGGAGTTGCTTTTGCCGGAGGAGAAAATTTTTTTATAAATACCATACATTAAATCGAATTAATAATATAGAAAGCCATTTTAGTCATTGATTTATTATGCCGTCGGCATATTATTTTGAAGGTCGAGTCTTTTGCTTTTCGGATATAAATGATCCTCCGGAAATGAGGGCTTGGGACTTTTTCCCTTGCTATTTAACGGGTCGATGCCTTTTCCAACCGAGGTTGGAAAAAAATCATCCGATTTCCCGACATAATGTCGGAATTACCCTATCCTTGATAATATCAGAGAAAAAGTTTTCAAGGTTGACTCATTTGGGAGGACCAATCCTATTATATTAAACTGTTTTTGCGTTTGTCAAATGGAAGTAAAAAAGAGGTTGGGTGTTAAACGAAATCTCAGTTGTCCTCTGTTAGCGAAATCTAAGATGTCCAGGTAAACGGTCGTCATCTACACTCACTTTATGATAGGAGGTGAAAAAGATGAAACGACCGATAGAAAAGAAGA
>Ga0172371_10011908_pt1 | contig 11522 bp, 9 predicted proteins | sample Lak12m_FD_114543 | JGI IMG/M metagenome (GOLD analysis project Ga0172371, IMG submission 114543) | Freshwater microbial communities from Kabuno Bay, South-Kivu, Congo - kab_022012_12m | ecosystem: Environmental > Aquatic > Freshwater > Lake | place: Democratic Republic of the Congo: South-Kivu...
GCGTTAACGATTGGTGGACCAGGACAGCTGGGCGGCGGCAATTACACCAACACCATCTCGGTCGGCAGCGGGTGCATCTTCACCTATTCCAGCTATGCGACGCAGACCCTCTCGGGCGTGATTTCCGGTGGCGGCTCCCTAGCCATGGGTGGAGCTGGCACTCTGATCCTTGCCGTGTCGAACACTTTCACCGGAACCACACTGCCCATCAGCGGCACGCTTATCCTGGATTTTGTCAATGTGGGGTCGGGAGCTAATCTGATCAACAGCTCTATTACAAACACACTGACTGGCGGCAGCCTGATAGTTAAGAACAAGGGCTCCGGCTTCAGTGCCGCGCAGACAGTAAGTGATGTAATTGTCGGCACGGGCGGGGGAGTGGTCCTGGGCAACAGGAATGGCGGGACTACCACCACTATCACGCTTGGATCTCTAACGGTGTCAGGTACTGCTTCCACTTTCCTGGCTGGAACCGCCGGGGCTGATACAAACGGGCTGTCTATAACAACCACCATGGGCACGCTCGTAAACGGTATCTATGGTGGACGCCAGGTCTGGTGTTCCTCCGCAACCAGTTCCGGTTATGACTGGCTGACCACGGTATCCGGCGGTCCGCCTTACACTCTTTCGGGCCTTGACGTTGGCAGTTACGACACGATGGTGCAAGGTGCCACATCGGACAACGCCAACGACATCACCGGCAGCCTGATTCTTTCCGGCGCCCATTCGCATAACACGCTTAAGCTGACCAACAGCGCTGCCCTCGACCTTGGGGCGAATACTCTGACTCTTACAGGAAACGGCTTACTTTCTGTTGGCACAAATCCTTCAACGATTTCAGGCACTGCGAATCCAGCCTTCTCACAGAGTGAACTGGTCATCCATCAGTTCAACACCGGTGGCCTGACCATTTCCGCCATTATCGGCGGCAGCACCATCCTCACCAAGGCCGGCTCCGGCACGTTGACCCTTACAGCTAACAATACCTATAGCGGGGCAACATATATCAATGGCGGCACGCTGGAAATAGGGGGCACTGGCAGGTTGAACAGCGGCACGTACAACCAGAATGTCGCTTTTTCCGGCAACAGCGCCGGCTTGTTTAAATACAGCAGCAGCCTAGCCCAGACTCTCAGCGGTACTGTCAGCGGTGGCGGCGGCATAACCCAGATCGGTCCCGGTACGCTGACGCTGACCAATAGCGGGAATAGTTTTTCAGGACAGTTGACGGTTCAGTCAGGTACTCTGGTTGTTCCGACGATCAACAGCGCCAGCGTCAGCGGGCCGCTGGGTAACAATGCAAGGGCAGTGATCCTGGGATATACCGGCGGCGGGACCGGTATATTGCAGTATACCGGTGCAACTGCCGCCAGCACCAAGCCCTTCACAATCGCTACTGGAGGATACGGGATCTTCCAGATCGACAATGCGAGCGCGACCCAGACAATCACAGGGGCGATCAGCGGCGGGGGAAACCTGACAAAGACCGGTCCAGGTGCGCTGATTCTCAGCGGTTCCTATGATCAGACAGGTGATATAATTGTTACTAATGGTTTATTGAGCATAAGCAGTGCAACCATGGGTTCGAACGCCAGTATTTACGTATCCAGTCCGGGGGTGCTGAACCTGAATTTCACAGGAACAAATTTCATTCGTCTGCTCTGTATCGACGGCGGGGTACGGCAGGCTAATTTCTATGGCTCGAACAATGTGTCCCAGATAACCGGCCCTGGCGTGATCAGGACTTTATTCCCGAAAGCGGGGCTGCTGATTAAGATAAGGTAAGAAGCTAATGCCGAATTTAGAATGCCGATTGCCGAATTCCAAATAAGAGCGAAATGCCGGGTCAAAGTTCGTTCTAAGGGATTATAACCACCTTCAGCGCGCCCGTTGACGGGTCCTGTTGGGTCTTGACTGCCTTGTTGAAGTCATCCAGCTTGAACTTGTGAGTAGCCAGCGGTTTGCCGTTGATCTTGCCGGACACTATGAAGTCCCTGGCTATCAGGTATTCTTTCTGCGCCGAGCTGTTGGCTCCGTGGATATTAAGTTCACGGTAATGAATGAGGTTCAGGTCGGTAGGTTCAATTGGATCTGACTTGGGCATTCCCGCAAAGATCGAAATGTGACCGGCGCGTGCCAGCAGCTTTATCCCGATACTGAAAAGCGCCTTGACCGATGCCGCAACAACGACGCCATCAACCCCGCGACCATTTGTGTGGTTCTTGACCCATTCTCCAGGATTGTTCGTTTTGCTGTTTACCAGGTTGTCGAAAGGCAGTCCGATCTTCTTAAGCAAATCAAGCCGTTCCTGTGATACATCCATGATAGTAACGCACTTTGCGCCGCGGGCTTTTGCGACAAGTCCGTTCATTACGCCGATTATGCCGCCGCCGAAAACAACGACATGCTCCATCTTTTCGAGAGGCAGATACTTCATTCCGTTAACACAGCAGCTGAGAGGCTCAATGAGGGTTCCTTCTTCGGCCGTGATGGTTTCGGGAACGGATATCAGGCATCCCTGGTCAACTGCGACCTTCGGCATTACGATGTATTCGGCAAAGCCGCCATTGAACTGGTAGCCCATGGCCTTGAAGCCGGCTTCGCACAGGTTATGGCGGTTGATTCTGCACATGGAGCACTTGCCGCAGCCGATAACTGTCTGGACAATGTAGCGTTCGCCGGCCTTTATCTTCTTTACGCCGGCGCCGACTTTGGCAACGCGGCCGGTGATTTCGTGGCCCACGATCGGCACATCAACGTGCTTCTCTCCGGAGAGGACGCGCTGGTCTGTTCCGCAGATGGCGCATGCCTCGACTTTGAGCAGTACTTCACCCGCCGCCGGTTCCGGGGTGGGGACAGTTTCGACTTCTACAACGCCTGGCTTCTTGATTACAGCAGCTTTCATTTAATGGACCTTTCCGTTCCTGGTTATTATAAACGAGTTTCTTTGCGTTGAAAAAAATCTTTTCTTCAGATCTTCCCAAGAATTCATCACAAAAAACACAAAAGTCCCAAAAAACACAAAATAGAATTACTAGTTTATGTGCTCTTTTGTGTCATATGTGTCTTTTGTGGTAAAATCTTTTACCTTGTTTTTATCCCCGGGATTTTCCGCCGGAGATGTTTATCGTGGTTCCGTGTATATAGCCGGCCCTGTCGGATGCAAGGAAGCAAAGGGTATCTGCGACCTCAGAAAGCCTGCCGCTGCGGCCCAGCGGTATGGACATTTTTGCGTATCCCGCCCTGAGCTGTTCGACCGATATGCCCCTGGTATAGGCGACGGCGCGTTCGTATTCTTCGGTTCTAAGCGCGGTTGCTTCCATGATTCCGGGGGCGATTCCTATCACCCTGATTTTGTACTTGCCAAGTTCCTTGGCCCATGACCTTGTCATCGAATATGCCGCGCATTTTGTGGCAGCGTAAACGCTTTGTCCTTCCGATCCTTCCAGGCCGGACTCGGAGGACATATTGAAGATTACTCCGCCTTTGCCGCTTTTTATCATTTCGCGTGCGGCGGCCTGGGCGCACAGGAAGAAGCCCTTCTGGTTTATGGCGATCATCTTGTCGAGTATCTGTTCGGTAAGTTCTTCCTTGCCGGCCGGATCAACGAGCAGGCGGGGTATCAGGATGCCGGCGTTGTTCACGAGAATGTCCACCCGGCCCAGTTTTTCGAGTGTGATGCTGATCATTTCCTCCACGCTCTTCTTGTGGGTGACATCCACTGATACGAAAATGGCGTCGGACTTGAATCTTTTCGTTATTTCGTCAACCGTCTTCCTGCCTGCCTCCGGATTAACGTCTGCGATGACGACCTTTACGCCGACTTCGGCGAAAGCCTCGCAGCAGGCCTTTCCTATGCCCTGTGCGCCGCCTGTTACAATTGCCACCTTACCTTCCAAGCCAAGCCAGTTCATCATGTCTCCTTTCGACGAAGAAAATGTAACGTTTCCGGTTTGTTTCCGCGTCTATGATCTAGCAGTTTCGTGCCTGAGAATCAATGCCTGTCTATGGAAAGATGATCTGTCATTTGACCGGGGCTTGCATTATCATAGCCCGGAACAATGAAAAGCGGCGGATCATGGATGATGATGTTTGGGCAGGTCGTAAGCCTGTTTCTGGCGGCATTGTTCCTGCCGGCAGGGAGCGGGGCTTTTTCGCAGGATTCCAGTGACCCGTTTGCCGGGGTGTCTGCCTCGACAAACCTGGTCCGGATCAGTGATGCGGGTTTCTTTGACCGGTTTACCCATGACAACTTCACATTCCGGAAGGAAATCTTTTCCCAGTTCACCTGGAGCAGGGAAGCCGCCGCCTCAAGTAATGTCTATAGCAGACAGTCGATAGGCTTTGAGGCGTACAAGAAGTTTTCCACAATGACGACAACCTTTGCCGCGTTTGATGCCCAGTTCCGGTTTGTTCGGCGCGACCACTACATTCCTGTCCTCAATGACATGGAGGGGGCCGACCGGGACGGATATTTTCCTGAAGTGCACAATCTCTACTTCGACCTCTACAATATTCTCAATCCGTTGCTTTCCGAAGAGGCGTGTGGCAGCAATATCGGCCGGTTCAATTTCCGGGCCGGCAGGTTTTATGTGCCGTTCGGGCTGAACCTGCAGACTGACACGCATGGCACATTGCTCCAATTGTCAGACGACCGGAATTTTGGATTTGAGCGTGACTGGTGTGCCGGGTTCTGGGGGTCGATGACTCCTGATATTGATTACAATATTTCCTACCTGCTGGGATCAGGGTATGACATGTCGTTCAAGGGGCAGGAAGGTCTTATGGCGGCGCGCATGAGCCTTGCCGGCAGGTATTTGAGTGAATACGGGATGGAAGGCGGGCTGTCGTTTATAAACGGCCAGAGGTTATCCAGCGCCGGCAGTATGCAGAATCAGCCGGTCGCCGGCGGTGCGGCGGTGAACGATTTTGTCAGGCTTACCCGTGTGGGCTTGGATGGCCGTTACACGCATATCGCGCCGGGCGGAAAAATGGCGCTTACGGGCGAAGTGTCCGCCGGAGAGGACGAGCAGGAGGATGTCCTGAGCCAGCTGTATCAGCTCGACTATCTTTATCATTCCCGTAAATGGGGCCTTTCGACGCAGTATCGCCGTTTCCGGCAGGACCGGGAATCCGTGGCTGCAGATGCATCGCTGGCAGGCGAATTCACCTGGTATTTCAGGAATGATATTGGCAGTGCCAATCTGCATTGGATAAAATTGAACATTGAACAGCAACTGGAGACTGCGGATGATGTCATCATTTCGCTTCAATACTACCGGTACTGGTAAGGAGTGTTTCGTGAAAAGATTTCTTTTTTCCTGCCAAAGAAATATTGAACATATGATCGAGAATAGATTGAACCACAAAAACACATACAGGACACAAAAGAACACAAAACAGACCGAATTTTGTGATTTTTGCGTTTTTTGTGGTAAAATTATTGCTTCCGGACGTACCTGTGTAGGTGTTGCAGTCGTTACGGGAATAATGCTGTTAGCGAGTGTTGCCCATGCCGCTGTCGGGTGTACGTTGAGCAATCCGGCGCAGGACCTGAAATACCTGTTTCCAGAAATGACCACCTACAAGGAAGATGTGAAGGGTTTGGACCAGATGAAGGATGGCAGGGACCTTTTCGGGAAGCTCAAGGAGCGGTTGGGCAGCGATCTTGATCCGGTTTATGAGACTTACGAAACGCCTTACACGGTTTATACGATCTTCAAAGGCGAGCAGGTCCTTGGCTATGTTCACGGTGTTAATGTTCCCGGAGAAGGCGGCGTGATCCAGATATTCCTGTCGGCCGATCCGAAAACGGGGGCCATTATCCGTTTATTTTTCCAGCGGATAGAAAGTACGGTGGCAAAACTGCTTAAGAAGAAGGACTTTCTTGCGCAGTTTGCCGGCCTGACGCTTGGAGATTTTTACAAGCACGATTATTTCAGCGTGACAGAACCGGCATCCGTGAATGACAGGGTTGGGAAGATAACGAGTCCGATACCGGCAGGCCAGGCGGACAATGATTACCGTGCCACTCTGCGCGGAGTGCTGAAGAACCTGATACTGCTCGACTTGTTTGTCTACAATGAACAGAATGAACCTTTCTACAAGAAGGCCAGGGAAGCCCTGGCAGAAAAAGGAAAACAGGTCGCCGGGAAGAAAGAGGAGAAGAAATAATGAGAGCTATCCTGATCATGTGCGCAGCGATCCTGCTTGGCGGGGCGGTTTTCCTTGGGTGGCGGCTGACAAGACCCGACCATCATGGAAATGCCTTCAAGGGTCTCAAAGAAGTTCAGATAGGCGATGTCATAAAGAATCCTTTGAATTTCACGAACAGCGAAATACGCGTCAAGGGCAAGATAGTGCGCCAGTGTCCAGTGTCAGGCTGCTGGTTTTTTGTTGATGACGGAAGCGGCAAGCAGATAAGAATTGAAATGTCTGCTGTTACACCTGAGCTTCCCCAGAAGATTGGAAAATACGCGGCTGTTGAGGGACGTGTGGTAAAGATCGGTGATGAGTGGCAGGTTGTCGGCGAAGGTGTTGACTTTTCGCGGAAGTAGGGAAGGCAAATGCAATTTGTTTCGATGGCTTTGAAAAATCTGAGACGGCGGCCGGTGCGGTCGATACTCACGGTGGCCGGCGTGGGGCTTGCCGTCGCGGTTGCCGTAAGCCTTGCGGGTTTCAACCTTGGCTACCGGCACGCGATCGAGCAGAGCATCGACCGGCTCGGGTTCCAGGTCATGATAATGGCAAAAGGCTGTCCTTATGAAGCTGCAACGATGATGCTGAAAGGCGGCACCGGCCTGCTTTACCTGCCGTCGGAGACATACGACAAGGTCCGGACTGATCCCGAGATAGGGAGTATTACCCCGGTGTTCATCGGCATAGCGCAGAAGGAAGGGAGCGGGATCCGGGATGATTCAGGAAGTTCATTTGCCATCCTTGCGGGCATTGACGTGCAGAGCTACAGGGAGATGAAACCCTGGCTTGAGTTTGAGGGCGGGGCCGGCTTCGATGGCGGCAGGTGGTTCAAGGATGATGTCGAGGACGAGGTGGTGATGGGCTATGAAGCAGCCACCTACGAACAGCGCAAGGTTGGAGACAAGTTTCTTGCCACTATCTCGCCGCAGGGTGCAAGCCAGCCGGTCCAGAAATCATTCAGGATTACCGGCGTATTGAAAAGAACGGGAACCCAGGACGACGGCACGGTTTTCCTGCCCATCAAAAATGCGCAGAAGCTTTTCAACCGGCCAACCGACCTAACCATCCTTGGCATCAAGATGAAGGAATTCAGCGGGGCGAAGCTCCAGGAGTTTGAGTCACGCTGGGCGAGTCTGCCTGCGGTGCAGGTTGTGAGCCTTCAGCAGGTGAAAAGCACGCTGGTAATGCTTGTAGGCACGGCCCAGACGATGATCGCGGCGGTCACGATCATAGCGATCCTTGTTGCGCTTATCGGGGTCATCAATGCGATCCTGATGAGTGTCTATGAGAGAACCGGGGAGATCGGGGTCATGAAGGCCATTGGCGCCTTTCGCGGCGATATTTTCCAGTTGATCTGGTTCGAAACGCTGGTCATATGCGTCATCGGGGCGGTGACCGGCACCGTTGCGGCGATTGCCGGATCACGCCTGGTGGAGGCGGCGATCAAGAAGCTGATCAATATCGGGGTCCAGGGCAGTATTGTCATTATCAACTGGGAGATAATCACCGGGGCCATGGCGGGAGCCGTGGTGGTGGGATTTTTTGCGGGGCTTTATCCGGCATGGCGAGCGGCCTCGATGCATCCGGTTGACGCGATAAGGGAAGGGGAGTAGGGAAGAAATTACGAATTACGAATGAAGAATGTCGAATTTCGGAGATCTGAGATTTTAGATTTCAAATTTCAGATCTCAGATTTGAGATCTCAGATTGCAGAGAGAAGATATGGAAGAAAGGAAAATAATTTTAGAGGGGCGCGGGCTCAAGCGCTATTACCAGCGCGGCAGTGAGACGGTGAAGGCTGTTGACGGCATTGATATTGACGTCCGCACAGGCGAGATGGTGTCGATACTGGGGCCGTCAGGCTCCGGCAAGACCACGCTTGTTCACCTGTTGTCCTGCCTTGATGTTCCGACCGGCGGTTCACTGTCCGTCGATGGCGTGCAGGTTGCCGGCCTTTCGGAGGATCAGCTGGCCGGTGTTCGCCGGAAGACGATGGGGTTTGTATTCCAGAAATTTTATCTGCTGCCGACGCTGACTGTGGCTGAAAATGTCGAACTGCCGCTGCTGTTTCTCAGGGAGAAGCCTGATCGCGCGGCAACGATGGAAAGGCTTCGCCAGGTGGGACTTGAAGACCGCGCGGATCATCTACCGAACGAGCTGTCGGGCGGCCAGATGCAGAGGGCGGCAATAGCACGAGGGCTGGTTGTTAAACCGAAACTCCTGATTGCAGACGAACCGACTGGCAACCTGGATTCGGAAAACTCCAAAAGTATCTTCCAGCTGTTCCGGCGTCTGGTTCATGACCAGGGGATAAGCATACTTATTACAACCCATAATCTTCAGCTGGGTTACCTGGCAGACCGTATCATAACGCTCAAGGACGGCAAGGTGATGAAGGAGGAGGAAGGCGGTCTTCTTTGAATAACTGTTACGAAAGGAAATTGTTAATGAAATTTATAATTACGGTCTTTGCGCTGGCAGTGTCCGCATGTTCCGTGCTTGCCGACAGCAATACGCTTTACATCGTCGGCGCCAAGAAGACGTGCCCCGTTGCCGTGGCCATCAGGACGCAGGCGGACTGTGTTGCCGTTCCCGTGACGATTGACGCCGAGACAAAAGAAATCAGCAAGAAGGAACAGGCCAACAGGCATGCGTCGGAACAGGCCAACAGGCAGATTGCCAAGGCACTGATGGATTCTGTTGTCAAGTCGCGGACGGCCGACGAGAACGCGGCTGTTAAGGCAAAGTCGAGACTTGATGCCGAGATGATCAGTCTCTCGGAACAGCCTTACCTGTATTTGCTTGTAGCGCTCGAGAATGATCAGAAAGACATGGCGTATTACAGCGAGGAGGTGGCAAAGCTGTTTAAACGGGTGTTCTTCACCGGCAGTTCGCGCTGCCAGCTGGGTGCGCCAGTTCTCGCGGTCAGGAATGTTGAGAAATACAGGCCCCAGTTGATAGGGATGATTCTTGAAGAAGTGAAAGAGATAGAGAAAGTGGCCAGTTCAAAATCGAAGATTACAATAGGCGGCCTCGAGAGCCCGATAGTGGTCCGGCAGTTGGATGATAAAAACGTCGAGCTCTACCTTAATTACAGGCTTTCGATTGAGCTGGAAAAATAGATTGAGGAATCTTCAGGACTTTTTCTTCGGTATCGGCGGCATTGGATCGTTCACGAAAACATGTATGATTTTGTGCGTTGGCAGTGCCAGTTCGAGGAATTTCATCAGCTTGCCGTATTTCATGGCTGGTGATGCAAAAACAAGGATCACAGCCGGTTTGGCCATTTTCTCGGCTTTCGCAGTGCGTTCCGCTTCGGCATCCAGTTCCCTGCGAAGGTCTTTTGGAATCGCAACCGGCAGCTCGGTTATCTCGAGTTCAGGCTTCCAGTTGTCGTCTTTCCACACCGGGTTTACCAGGACCAGTGTGCCTGAAACATTGCCGTCTTTCTCAACGAGCGACAATTCCCAGGGGTGGACGATTCTTTCTTCCCTGTTCATGAAGCTCTTGTCCGGTAAGAATGATTTGTAGAACAACTGGCCTGCCGGCGGCGGTTCGATCCGTAAGCCTTTCTCGGAATCCATGACTGAAATAATCATTGCCAGCACGTGGGCATCGCCCAGGGTGATGTTGGCTCCAAAATATAACGTAAGGAAATATTGATATTTCTGTCTGTCCAGCGAATCGATTACGGTAAGGGTCGATTTCAGGTCAGGCTTCCTGTTGAGCACGGTGTCCCCATCCTTGAGCTGGAATTGCAGCGCGTTAAGGCGTGCAATGTCAGTCAAAGGATCATTTGTTGCCGAGCTGCCCGCTTGAACCTCGAGCTTCAGGTTCTTTATGTTTGTTGAAGTGTTCTTATCGGACGGCTCAAAGATCAATGTCAGGAGAGCACCTTCCGGCAATTCATGTTCAGGATTGACCGTGCTCTTTTCGTAAACCTCTCCCTGCGGTGCCCAGTATGGGACCTGGAGGACTGCAGCGGTCGTATTGAAAAGAGAAACGAGTGCTTTCGGGTCGTATTCGTCTGCAGCGTACACTTTCTTCACGGGATCGTTCATGGATTCAACTGTCTGGGAGCCGGTAAACAGGAAACCTTTTTCGGGGAGCGTTTTTCCGGTATCTTTATCAACAATCATCTGTTCCAGGAGGACCTGTTCCTTGTTGTCTGTTACCAGGGTGCAGGTAAAAGGGTCGCCCTTTGCCCAGAACCGGAGGGAGGATGGGTCGTACGGCGCGCCTGGTTCTTTGCCGATGAACTTGAGGGCCTGGTGCAGGTCGCTTGGTTTGGCAAAGGCGATCAGGAGTGCCTCGTAACCATGGCTACTCGTCTCGCCAATAACAAGGAACTCACATGAAGATTCACTCGCCAGTCCAGTGCTTTCAACCATTACCTCGACCCGCTGTTTCTTTTTGTCGGCGACAAGACCCCGCAGGACCAGGATATTACTGTCATTCTTATATTTCTTGAGATTTGCCTTATAGGCTTTGGTTACCGCTGCCTTGTTTGTTTCATGTTGTTTCGGGAAGTTCTTGAATGTGCCCTCCTCCTGGGCAAAAAGGGGCAATGCAGTCATCATCAGCACTGTTGTTAAACAAATCCGCATGTGATCCTTCGTAAACTAAATCTTGATCATTGCCTTGACTACGCCGTCACGGTACTGGTCGACAAGGTCGAAAGCTTCCTTTGCGTCACTAAGATTGTAACGGTGCGTAACCATGAAATCAACACTGGCTTTGCCCCTTTCAATAAGGTCCAGCGCCGGCTGCATGCACTCATTCTGGCGGCGCACATTCTGTATGCATATCTCTTTTCGCCGTGCGATGTCTATCTGCAGCGAAATCCTTTCAACCTGCGGGATTCCAGTTATGACAAGTTTGCCGCCTGGCTTAAGGATTTCGATAGCCTGGTCAATCGCAGACTGTTGTCCGCAGCATTCGAAAACAATGTCCATCTGACCGGGTTCCGCTCCAAGGATACCGGTGACGATGCCCTGCCTGTCCGGGTTACCGGTCCACGAGGCGCCCGCGCGGCGGGCAACATCCAGCCGGTGATCGATCTTGTCGGTTGCGTATATCCTGGCCGCGCCCTGGAGGAGAGAGGGCAGCAGGACGCTCAATCCTATCGGGCCGCATCCGAGTATCGCGATACGGGCGCCCTTGATTTTCCCCGCCAGCTTCACCGAATACGTGCCGATTGAAAGGGGTTCGGCGAGGGCGGCCTGTTCCAGTGTGGTGGATATTTTAATCGGGTAACAGTTTTCTTCAGGCATTACTATATATTCGCACAGGCATCCGTCACCCTGGCCGGGCGTGCCGAGGAA
>Ga0172371_10011912_pt1 | contig 11519 bp, 9 predicted proteins | sample Lak12m_FD_114543 | JGI IMG/M metagenome (GOLD analysis project Ga0172371, IMG submission 114543) | Freshwater microbial communities from Kabuno Bay, South-Kivu, Congo - kab_022012_12m | ecosystem: Environmental > Aquatic > Freshwater > Lake | place: Democratic Republic of the Congo: South-Kivu...
ATTTTTATGCAGACCCAGCACCCTGAGAAGCATCATCTTTATCCACAGTATAGTAGGTCACTCTTTGTACTTTCTTTTGGTTCTTAAACATCTGCGGGAACAATTTCCTATAACGAACAAAAATAAATAGTAAAAATAAAAGGAAGATAATTCCTATTATCCAGCCATAAGTATTAGAACTGTTATTGGATAGTCCAAAAAGACTTGTTTTCGCAAAATAAATAGAGTCAATATATCTATTTTGATCATAATATTCCTTTGCTTTATATAATTCAACAGGTCCATCGGCACCAAACTTGCTTGATGCCAGCAGTATTTCTGTTTCTGCTTTTTGCTGCATCTCTTTATTGTATGCAATTAATGTGTTATTAACAATATTTACATCGTTGAAAAAAGATGAGAATTGTTTTGTATCAAAATTACCTATGCTGTCTGCATTATTTTTATTTGATTCAAAATTTGTTTTTGTTTTATCTAAATCAGATGTTTTCAAGACGAGTTTATCAAGTTTTGATTTTATTGTTTCCAAATCTTTTTGATTAAAACTGAATTTAACACCCATTTGTAAAAGTAGAGAAAATTCTTGCGAGGCAACAGCATCTTTCAAATCAGAATACTGAATCCAGAAATTATTAAGATTTTGTTTTGTAACATCATATTGTGTTAAAAGAGATAAAATATTCTGTTTCTTTACCGCAACTGCAGAAGAAATATCTATATCAAATACATGAATAGATGCAACATATTCTGAAATACCTTGTAAAGCATCATCTATGTTGCCAACACTAAGGTTATACTGAACTTTTGTGCCTATAATATCCTGGTCTGTTTTTATTTGTGCATAATCTAAATCAAACATTTTTGCATTAGTTACTTGTTCCTTTTGTTTTGCAACTAAATTATTAAATAATTTCTTCAATATACTGTCAATTCCAAAATCGTCTTTGTAACTCTCCAGAATTTTTACCGCTCCTTTGACATCTCTTTTTGAATATGCTGAGTTTGCCTGCGAGATTGCTTCTGAAATCTTGTTATTTGTATCTGAAAATACAATATTAGAGATATATTTGGAGTATTTATTTTTTATTTCATCATCATATTTGTTTCCTGCTGACTTTATGTTGTTAAGTCTTAATATCCCTGCATTATATCTTAATTCTAAGTCTTGAACTGTCTTGCCTGCACTTACTATAACGTCTGCCTGTTTTTTCAATGATGTAAAAATACTTCTTTTTTCACTAATCGCTTTTGAACTGTCGCCAAGCAGATTCTTCAGCTTCAAAATCAGAGATGATGCTGATGAGGATACATTAGCATCAACAAAATCTGTATATTGATTCAAGTCAATTATTGTCTTGCCAATCACATCATCTACATTATCAAAATCTGCATCTGCATTAAATGACATCGAAAACACCTTTTCCGCATATGGCAGCATGCCCGATATGTTAAATGAGAATTTGTTATTTAATGCTCTGACGCCATATGTGCGGCCAGCTTCGTCAATTGCACTGATTTTTGTGTTCGACAATACATAGGTGTTAGGAAATTCCACATTAATGTTCTTTAATTCAAGATTCAGCATATTTTTTACAGCAACAGAATAATCATATCGGTTAACAGAATCAGATATAGGATATTCGCCATAATCATAATCTATTGATATTGGCGAGAGTGTATCATAATGAATATCATAACATATTTTATTGCGATAGATAGTAGGATTATGAATTATAAGTTCGTCAGGATTTATGTCTGAATTAACAAGCATATTTGATTTATACACTTTAATTGCAGAGATATATTCATAAGGAACAAGCAAAGACACTTTTAAATCTGTATTTGTTGTGTTTGTTGCACAGTATTCTTCTATTATGTCTGCAGATGTTGTAGAAACAGAAACTTGTTTTACTTCGCGCAGATTTTCTTGCTCTCTAAAAAGAATTTTATAATCCATTTCTTTATTGACGCACTTAAAATTAAATGTAATGTATTTTGCGCCAAAGTCTGTTTGTTTTAAACAATCACCTGTTCTTACATCAGTAATCAAATCTGCCAACGGCAAAACAACATTGTATGAAACATCTGGCAAGTCAAAAGGGGCATCAAATAAAATCTCCTGTGCATCTGAATTTATCTCATAATTTGTAACAAAATAACATCCTATTGCTGCAGATAACACAGAAAGCGCAAGATCTTGCTTTTGTGCAAGTTCTGTCTGAAGGTTCTCTTTGTTTTTTGTAAATAACTGTGAAAGAACAGGATCCAAAGTATATAGATTATTTTGAGAGGAGAATAATGCACTTACAGATGCAATGTCTTTATATTTAACACACGCAGGGTCTTTTTTTTGTAATAGCGCAAGTTGTTCCTTTCTTTCTAAGAGATCATAATAAGAGGTCTGTAAAACATAATAATCTTCTGTTGTTTGATATGCTGCAAAAACAGATTGAATAAAAGTATTACATTCTCCTGCATTTGGTTCAGGATAACTTATTCCTATGTTGAAAGAGAATTTTTTCAGTGCATCAAGACAACTATATTCAATATTAGGATCATACACAGAAATAAACTCATTACAAATAGACAGTTTTTCCTCATCAGATTTTGAAGATTCAAATTTATCAATATATATATGCAGTAATGCATTTTGTTCTGTAACAACAGTTCCAATGTGTTCTTTTGCATTTACAATATAAGCGCCGCAATTAAGCAATAGGTATGTTTTATCCACTGCAGAATAACTTAAAACAATATCTTCGATTTCAATTAGTCTTTGTTCGGTCTTTTTGTAATTTGTATAACGAATTCCAAGCGTTTCGTTTTGCAGATAATCAATTTGTTCAGTTAATGTATTTAATTCTGCATCAAGTGATTCATAATTACTGTTTTTGCCAAAAACAACATACAAAGATTTATTTCGCAGATAAAATTCCTTTTTGTCTAAAAGTTTTGACTTTAAATCTTTTATTTTTGTGTTAAATTCGTTCTGCTGATTTGCTAAAGAAGATTCTAACAAAAAAATATCTTTGTTAATTCGCGTCATTAGATCATAATATTTGAAGATTACTGTTGATGCTGGTCCATAAACATTCTTAAATGATTCAAACATAGGTTTACCATATGCAACTGTTTTCCATTCATCCTCATTTTCTATTGCACTAAATTTTGTTGCAACATTTAAAGCCCAATTGCCAAAATAATCTGAAATAAAAACTGTTGATCCTAAAACAGAAAATAACATAGGATCAAGAACAGCAACGAGTGCGCCTGTCAGAAATACGGTTGACCCTATTGTACCGCTAGCAAAATAAGTAATAATGTTTTGTTTTATTTCCTCGCTTGTTTTTCCTAATTCTTTTCCATAACAAATATCTATATTGTTATCGTTTTCTATTAGACATTTTCCATAAGCAGACGAGTCTGCAAAAAGATTTGCAATACTGTCTTTATTCTCACCAAAGTAATTCAGGTAAAAAGAAGCATCATCTTCAATATATGTTGATTTGATATTAATTTCTTTCCCAAGTTTTTTTGCATAATTATTTATTAGGTCTGTTAACTCTATATAATCTTTGTAAAGATTTGTTTCAGATAAAGAAACAATTCCCTGATTCTCAAGATATGATTTTGCAAAATACATGCTCAAAATCTGATTTTCATGAAATTGCTGATATTCTGATCTGAATTTGTTCAACTGCGCATCATACTGTGTTACTTTATCTGTAAATATATTTGTTTTTTCATTTGTAAATAAATCGATAAAATCTATATCGCATTCACTTTTTGCATCAGCAATAAATTTTGCAGCATTATTAGACGAATACCACGCATTAATTATACCGTTTTGAGAGTTATTTAACATATTTGTCAATTCAGCTGGCAAAGCATCTGTTTCTAAAACAAAATTAGACTTAAACAAAGAAGTACAATTCGATTCTGTAGTACAGAATGGGTAACCATTAGGGGGCTGTGCTGCTGCAAGACAAGCATTCTGCAACTCTATTAAAGAAGGATCATAAGAACAATTGCCAGACTCATCACACGTTTCAGAAACAGAGATACACCCTGAAAGAAAAATTAGTAAAATAAAAGACCCGACGCGTAAATAGTGCGTGAGTAAGGATTTATTAATTCTTACCAACAAAATAATTATGAACCAATAATATTTTAAATATTATGGTGCAATATTATGTTTACTGATAAACTCAAGGGATAAAAATGCCTCAAATAATAAGAATTTCAATAAAGAAAGTAACTTTGAAGAGCCAAGATCCATTTGCTAATTTCTGTAATATAATGGGTGTTGCTGATATTGACAAAAACAAGATTGTAATGCAAATACTTGAATTGTTATACAAATATGACGGACTAAATTCAACAGAATTGAGCAGGCTTACAGGCAAGTCAAGAGGCGCAATATTAAATCATCTTGAGAATCTAATTGATGCGGGCTTCATATTCAAATATGGAAAACAGTATTATCTTCGCGACAGAAACTTCTCTCATATTTTAAAACTAATTGAACGCGACATCTCAAGAACTTTAGACATGTTAAGACATTATGCACAAGATATTGACGAAAAACTAAAAGAATAGTGATAAAATGATCAGATTCTTATTGTATCCAGGAATTATTGTTCATGAACTTTCACACACTTTGATGTGTGCAATATTGAGTGTGAAAATAAACGGATTTAAATTAGGATTAAGGGAATCTCATGTAAAACATGAAGATACATCTGCAATAAATATTTTTCTAATTGCTATTGCTCCATTTTTATTTGGAATTTCCATAGCAATTATTGCAATTATCTTAAGTATGAAAACATTTGTGCATGAAATCATTCCAATTATAATTCTAAACTGGCTCGCAATCTCAATTATATTCTATTCAATTCCAAGTAGCCAAGACACCAAGAATGTCAAAAACAGCGCAGTAGCATATTTAGGAACGTTATGGAAAAAAGGCATTTTAGGTTTCCTAATTATAATACTTTATGTTCCTGTGATACTTGTGCCAGCATATATTCTTCTCTACTTATTTGATATATTCACAAAATATGAGGCGTTACGCATTGTGCTTATTCTGCTCACCTATATTCTAATTTCTTATTTGTTATAAATATTTACATATAATTATTAGTAAGTATTAAAAAAGGATATAATATATATCTTACAATATTCTGGATTGATGAAAATGGATCTTAATACCATAGATATAAAAAACAAAGATGACCGTGAAAAGATCTTTGCCTTAATTGCACAAGATCTTATGAAGAATGATTTTATTGGTCTGAAAAAACAGAGCAATAGGCTTCTTGAGTTTGGTTTGCTGAAAAAAAGCAAAGAAATTGTCTATGTATCTTGTTTTGCCTATGTACTTTATAAAACATTGACTCAGCCACATATTGTCAAACAAAGAGACTGGAATATGAATAAAGAACAATTATTAAAAAGGCTTGACTTTATTGCAAAACAGGAATTATCAGAATACATTGAAATAATAAACAAATCATACGAAGAATTCAAAGAAAGAGAAGGAGAATTAAGCAGATATATTAAGAACATTCTTAACAAAGCAAAAATAAAGCAAGCAGCTAAACTTTATTCTCTCGGTGTAAGCCTCAAAACAGCAATAATGTACACAGACGCAGACATAATTGAGTTACAGCATTACTTGCACACAAGTAAAGAACACGATATAATACATTTTGAAGAAACACTAAGCAAAAAAGTTAAAATGCTAATGAATCTTATAAACTAAAATGACATTTATTAAAAAAAAGGAATGGGTAATGATTGATATGACAAAAATTGTTTTTGACTCGAGTACATTAATTTCAATTGGAAACAGTTGTCTTTATGGCTCTCTGGTCAAAATAAAGGAGAGGCATCCCGATCTTGAATTAATTATGCCGAAAGCAGTCTATGACGAAGTTATTGCGATTGGCGACAAAGTACAGAAATTTGCCTGGAATGCAACAAGAATTCAGAGGCTTATTGATCATAAAATTATGTCTATTGTAAATATTTCAAAGCATGAAAAATATATGGAGATTGAAGAAAATGTAAATGGAATGTTCAAATCAGCACATGGCGATATAGAAATTTTACAGAAGGGAGAAATTGAATGTCTTGTTTTGTGCCGTGAATTAGAAGCAGATGCATTAGCAATTGATGAATTAACTACGCGTTTGCTAATAGAAAAACCATCTGCATTAGAGCACTTTATGGAAACCCGCTATAAAACAAATGTTTATGTTGACCCATTCAAACTAAAAAAATATACTAATTTAGTAAAAGAAATAAAAGTTGTGCGCAGTGTAGATCTTATTGCATATTGTTACGAGCTTGGATTATTTGAAGAATACAACAACAAAGGAATTTTAAAAGCAGTACTTTATTCATTAAAATATGGTGGCTGTGCCTCAACATTTGAAGAAATAGATGTATATTGTATTGAAAAACATGAATTTAAATGAAGCTTTTAAAAAAAAGTTCGCACAAAGAACATTAATGAAGAGGAGGAATTAAAATGAGTTTAAGCGATTACAAAATACCTATTATTACATTTATTATTTCGTATATTATGTTATTCTTTTTTGGATATTTTGAAATATTTGCAAAGTGGGATAGTTGGTTTTATTACCTCGGAGTATTTACATTATTCTGGATAGGTTATTTTGTTTTCGAATTCTTGCATAAAGAAATAGACTCAAAGAAATTCAGTTTTTCAGAAGCATATATTGGGCTGATTTTACTTATTATTTTGTGGTTAGGATACTGGATTGCATTTAGAGTGTATTATGGCAATATTGCAAACTTAAACAACATTGCATACTCTGATCTTTATACGCGTGCAAATATGAGTTTGTTCAAAACACTGTTTAACTCAGTTTACATACATATTTCATTATCATTCTTTACAGGATGGCTTGCATTTTACATTAAAACAAAAACACATAAATAAGTTTATTTAAATTTTTAAAGAGTGAATTAGATGGCAATAAAGAAAGAAATAGCACTTAAAGTAATGGAAGCAGATCCAAATGTAGTTGGAAAAAAAATTGTTGCAATTGATATCGACACAAAAAAGAATCTTGGATTAAGTCACGGAGACTGTATAGTTGTTAAAGGCAAAAGAGAAACAGTTGCGCAAGTATGGCCTGCACGCCCAATGGATGAAGGTTCTGGTATAATAAGGATGGATAGTTTTACAAGAAAAAATGCAGGAGTCAATATAGGAGACATGATTACAGTAAGAGTGGCAGAATTAGAAGAAGGAAAAAAAGTAACATTTGCTCCTACACAGTCTTTAAAATTTAATGGAAGTGGATATACGCGCCTGTTGAAAAAACAATACCTTGGTAAACCTATGATGCCTGGTGAAGAGATAATGTTTTCAATATTTGGAAGTCCAATTGTCCTAATTGTACAGAAAACAAATCCAAAAGGAATGATCTTAATTGATGAAGCTTGCGAAATAGAAGTTTTAGAAACCCCTACAAGCCCCGAAACAGGCATATTAACAAAAGCGTCATATGAAGATATCGGCGGATTAGGAAGACAAGTTGAGAAAGTAAGGGAATTAATTGAGCGCCCATTAAAACATCCAGAACTGTTTAGAACTCTTTGCGTTGAACCACCGAAAGGAATTTTGTTACATGGACCACCAGGAACGGGCAAGACTCTATTAGCAAAAGCAGTATCTTGTGAAGCTAATGCACATTTTGTTGTAATTAACGGACCAGAAATAATGAGCAAATATGTTGGTGGTGCTGAAGAGCGTTTACGCGCAAAATTTAAAGAAGCACAGGAAAATGCACCTGCAATTATTTTTATTGATGAAATAGATGCAATTGCTCCTGTACGAGAAGAAGTTTCAGGAGATGTTGAAAAAAGAGTTGTTGCACAATTACTTGGCTTAATGGATGGTTTAGAAGCAAGAGGAGAACTAATTGTAATTGGTGCAACAAACAGACCTAATTCTGTTGATCCTGCTTTGCGCCGTCCAGGAAGATTTGACAGAGAAATCGAAATAGGGGTTCCAGATAAAAATGGAAGAATTGAGATTCTGCAGATACTTACAAGAAATGTGCCTATGGAAAAAGATGTTAATGTAAATCTGCTTGCTGAAATTACGCATGGATTTGTTGGTGCAGATCTTTCTGCATTAGTTAAAGAAGCAGGAATGCAGGCAATAAAAAGATACTTGCCAGGAATTGATGAAGCAAAAGAAACTGTTGAACCTGCAGTTTTAGAAAATCTTAAATTAGAAGAACTTGATTTTATTAATGCATTAAAGGAAGTCAGGCCTTCTGCATTGCGAGAAGTATTTATTGAAGTGCCAAATGTTAAATGGGACGATGTAGGTGCATTAGATGATATAAAAAATGAACTAAAAAAAGCGGTTGAGTGGCCATTAAAATATGCAAAAGAATTAGAAAACTTAGGAATAAAACCATTAAAAGGAGTCTTATTGCATGGACCACCAGGAACTGGCAAAACAATGTTAGCAAAAGCAATAGCAAGAGAATCAGAATCTAATTTTATTTCTGTAAAGGGACCAGAGCTTTTCAGCCAGTGGTTAGGAGAAAGTGAGAGAGCAATAAGAAAAGTTTTCCAAAAAGCGCGTCAGACCTCGCCATGTATAATTTTCTTTGATGAATTAGATGCAATTGCAACAAACAGAGGACAAGTAGAAGATAGTGGAGCATCAATGCGTGTTGTAAATCAGCTTTTGACAGAATTAGATGGATTAACAACTTCAAGCGGAGTGGTTTTTATTGCTGCAACAAATAGATTAAATGCAATCGATCATGCATTACTGCGTCCAGGCAGAATAGATAAAATACTTTACACTCCATTGCCAAATAAAACAGGGAGATATGATATTCTCTGCAAGGTAACAAGCAAAATGAAATTATGCGCAGATGTTAATATAGAAAACTGGTCAGAAATAACAGAAGGTTTCAGCGGAGCATCATTAAGCGCATTAGTTCAAGAAGCAGGTCTAATTGCATTAGAGAGAAGCGGAATGAAAGCTAAAGAGATAACAAATGATGACTTCTCAAAAGCATATGAAAAGATTGCAGAAAAGACGGAACAAACAAAAGAACAAGAACCAGAAAAAGAATATAACTATATTAGATAATTATTATTTCGTAGGTAGTATAAAAACGCTATATGTTGATTGTGAAGACTTCTACAAAGTCAATATTTTAAGATTAAAGAACTAATTGCATTACAGCGCTAATTGGAACTGTGTGTTGATTGCGAGTTATTTCTTTATATCCTGATTTTTCATAAAAAGGTATTTTATCTATAGTACAATCTAAAAAAATTGAGTGTGCTTTATTGTGTAAAGCAATTTCTTTTGCTTTTGCCAAAAGCAAGGTGCCTATTCCTGATCTTTGCAAAGCAGAGGTTCCTTTATTTCCTACAACTAAACTATAAAGATAAAAGTTGCCGCCTATTTTATCAAGATACACAGAAGCAAAATTCTTTATTGATATTTTGAATTCTTTTTTGCTTTCTTTGACTTCAATATATTTTGCAAATTCGGACAGTTTATCTTTTGCAGGCATCTTATTAAATTTAGCAAGTGCAAGATCATAAATCTCTTGTGCATCTAATTTTGATTTTAATGAGCGAATAAATCTTGTTCTATCATATCTGGAAACCATATTCTCACACAATTTTAGATGGCTATTATTTTGTGTAGATTAGATTAATTATTTATGGTGAATTAATTCTTTTGCAACTTCTGCATATGCAGGTCTTGTTAAAATACACCTATTAATACACCTGCTAATGTTGTTATTGCAAATCCAACTAATTTTCCTAATCCATAACCAAACAAAATCAAAGGAACTAAAGATGCTGCAGCAGTTGCTGCAGATGCAAAGATAATAAAAAATGCACGTTTAACACGTGCAATCAGACTGCTCTGTTCCTGTTTCTCTTCTCTATCTCGCGATAATTCGTCTGTCACAACAATCTGGGAGTCAACACCAGTTCCAACAGCTGCAATTATTCCTGCTAATGCAGCTAAATCTAAATTCCACTTTATCAACGCAGCAAATGCAAGAATTAAAATAACTTCTGCAACACATGTTAACATTATTGGTAGAACAACTTGCCACACTCTATACCTAATGTAAATTACAATGCCAACAGTAAGAATTGCCAATGCACCAATTAATAATATATTTTCCAAGAATTTTGTTCCTAATGTAGGAGATAATGTTTCTTTTGAAATTGATTCAATACCAACAGGCAAAGAACCTGCACCCAATAAAACATAGGTCTGATCCAATTTTTGCTGTGCTTCTGTCTGATCTCTGCCAGATCCAGTTACAACTAAATTATAGAATATCTCAAAATTGGATGATTCTTGACTTACTGCATTCTGATTAGTAATTCCCTCTGTAAGCCAAATTATTGATTTTAAACCTGTTGCAGTCCAAATCCAGGGATATGGATCTTGTGTTTCCAGTACTTGCACTTTAATATTAAAGTCTCTCAGACTTTTGATGCTTGCCACATCATAGTCTTCAGACACAATAACACTTGTTTTATTTTCATTTGCAATAAGATCCTGTATTTTTGAAAGTAAGTTTGCATCAACCGTGTCTGCAATAAAATATGTTATATTTACATTTGTCAGAAGTTGATCAATCTTAATCTGTTTTCCGCCTTGTGGTGACAAAGGATCTGCAGGCAAGAATTCGTTTTGCGTATATTGTTTCTCAGACATTAAAATGATTGAATCATATGGTCTATCAATAAAGAAATATGTTTCTGGGCAATCATATGATCCAGACACATCAGGAACACACTGATGGAATGTTTTATTTGCAAAATTACGTGCTGCAGATGCATTTAAAACAAATGGCAAAGACCATCTGTATTCTTCTTCACCATTGGATGTAATACCATATCCTTTTTGTGGATCTCTTAATACAGAAACTATATCATCTCCTGTAAATAATACTTCTGCATTAAATATATTCTCAAATCGTCCTTGTTTCTGCAAGACTTCTTCTATTTTGGCAATTTCCTCAGGATCAGATACTGCAACCTGTGCATTTACAAAACTATCTTCCCAGCTTGAAACTTTTACATCTTTTAATCCAGACCAATCTAATCTCTGTGCAATTGTAGTTGTTACACGAGCCATTTTATCTGGATCAGTAACTGGCTTATCTAAAGTTAAAGTAAATGTGGTGCCGCCATTAAAATCAAGTCCATATTTCAATCCGCTTGTAAATAAAACAATAACACCTAATGCTAAAACAATCAATAATATTATTAATCTTGGTTTATTACGTAATTCCATATTTATCGTACCTCTTTCTTAGATTTGTTTCTATGTTCTAAATACCAAATTAATATAGGTGCATTCATAAACCAAGTAGCAAACAAATCTACAACTAACCCACAAACTAAAACTATGGAAATATTGACAATAACTTGAATATTGTAAAGCTTTGCAAATAAAAGCATAACACAAA
>Ga0172371_10011914_pt1 | contig 11518 bp, 5 predicted proteins | sample Lak12m_FD_114543 | JGI IMG/M metagenome (GOLD analysis project Ga0172371, IMG submission 114543) | Freshwater microbial communities from Kabuno Bay, South-Kivu, Congo - kab_022012_12m | ecosystem: Environmental > Aquatic > Freshwater > Lake | place: Democratic Republic of the Congo: South-Kivu...
GGTCCCCGTCACGCCTGTGGTGACGACCAGCAGGAGGGTGAACTGCCAACCGGTCACATCGGCCAAGTACAGCAGCAGCACCAACTCACACAACGGAATCAAAATGAACAGGGACAGCAGCCTGAGCAACATGAAAACAAGCCTTAGAAAATACCAATTGTCGCATGGCAAATATGCCAATTCCTCCCACGTTTCGAGGTACGTCCCATACAACGGGGAGATGTTGTTCCAGCGTCGGGCGGCAACCCGGATTTCGGTCAATTGCCCAGCTTAACACACTTTGAATCGAATTGCGTTACCAGGCCGGTTGGCCGCTTTCGGGCCTGGGTGCCAATCGGTATATTCCGCCTCGTTAAATCCCTCCTAGACTTCCTCGATTCTCACTCCTGGAACGTCACTCCGGTTCGGGTGTCCGGTCCACAGCCACTGTCGGATTCTGGCGCACCCTGGGTATTTGTCAATCACGGATGTTTTGCTTACGAGGTAACACTGATGCGATCTCGAATCTGCCTTTCCGGCCTCCTCTTGCTGGCCTGTCTGCTTGCCGTCGCGGAGGACGCGCGAGCTTGGCCACTCCGTTTTCGCGCCTCCAATCGAACCTATGGCGGCGGCAGCGGCGCGGTCCGCGTCGCTCCCAAGTCGGATCCTGAATCGGCGGACTATCGCGCGCTACGAGTCTACTACAACTATGAGCGGGGCAAGTCGTTGGACGTGGCGTTGCCCGATCGGATCTGCGTGTTCTTGCGGATCTTGGACGAGCAAGTGGCCGGCGTGAAGGAAGGCTTGGTGGCCGAAGTCAAACTGACGGACTTGAGCAACTCGGCGACGACGCATGTCAAATGGTGCCCGGTCTCACTGGAACATCATGGCGCGGCCCAGAACGAGGACGTGGCCAAGTTCCAGGTCGCGAACGACCAGGGGGAATCCGTGGTCCAGCCGCAGAAGGTGTACCGCTTGTTCGTGAATCTGCATCGCAAGTCGGCGCAGTACGGACCCGAGACCGTCGTGGGCCGGATCGTGGGGCCGTACTATGTCGCGACCTCGGGCGACAGCCTGTTGCAGCGGGCGCGTCAGCAGATTGCCATGCGCACGTTTCGCGAATGGTATTGTACCGAGCGGGGCTGGGCGAGGGATGGCGGCTATCGCATGGACTGTCACGCCTACTATCTGTGGGCAACGGGGTTCTGCACGGTGGGCGCGAGCTATGGGCAAGCGAATCTGGGCCGGCTGTTCAGCGGGCGGACGCCGTATCGCGGCGGCAGCGAGATCGACGACATCACGCGGGACGAGCCGATTCACGGCGACTATGTGCGGATCCCCGGGCACACGTTCATGCTGTTGGCGTATGACGAGCACCTGGGCCAGGTGTGGACGATGGAGGGGAACTTCGGCCGCTCGATCGAGATCGCCAACCGCGCGGTCGGTTCCGGCTGGCAGTTCGGGCACTTGGCCGCGGAGCACATCCGGCCGGACGCGTTCGAGGGCTTGCCGGAAAGCGAGTCGGGCGACGCATTGGTGGCGACCGAAAACGAACAGCCGGTGATGAACTGAGGGCGTGAAAAGGAAAGGGCTGCTGTCTCACGTGCGAGACAGCAGCCCTCCGGATAATGAAAAAAACCTTCGGTCGATTGCGACGAGTGGAGTCGCTGCGAGAAAGGCGGGGGTCAGGCGTGCTTCTGCACTGCTGTGGATTGACCCTGGCCAACGCTGTAGTTTTGGTCCCTCTGCCGGAATGGCGACCGAAGGTTTTGATGCCTCAATGACGTACTTACCGTTGCGTACTTTGCGGCGGCTTGTCATTCCGCCGTGCTGACCAAAATTATCGGCACTTTGGTTCCGAAACCTGCATCGAATTTAACGGAACCAGGTCGGCAGTTTTGGCGCCCGAGGCACCATCTTCTTCAACCAGGACGACTGGGTGCCGGGTTGCTTCGGAGCCCCATCCTCCGACCCGGTTCCCGGACTCGGGGCCGCGGCGACTTCGGCCAAGGGCGCGTCCTCGATCGGCACGTACCGCCGCAGGAATTCCGGCCAGTAGCCGCGTAACACATGGTCGCATTCGACGACCTCGCCTTGCCCCAGATAGAAATTGGCCAGCGCGTGCTTCCGGACCAGTTCGTTCCGCTCGTTCTTGTCGAACCACAGGTCGAACACCTGCACGTCGTCGATCCAGACTTCGCCGGGGCCCATCAAGTCGATGGCGACGCGGAGGTCGGTCAAGCCGTGGGTCGGCAGGTCATCGATTCGGACCAGGTAGGGATCCCAATCCGTCGTCAGCGGCGGTGGCGGTTCGCCGAGCCGCTCGTCGCCGGCCCCGACCCGCGCGGGGCGATAGTAGGGCTGGCCGTCCAGCCGACCCTCGACCGCCAACTGCAGCGGCGGCTGCCTGGCCGGGTTGTCGATCCGCAGCCAGACCCACACCGACAAGCGGCCGGTCGCGGGAGCGGGGAACGTGTTGCTCCGCACCCAGGCCACGGGACTGTCGCTCCGCAGGTGCAACGCGCTGCTGCCGGCCCGCCCCTGCCCGGCCACGATCCGCGCTTCGATTCCGGCCGTCCGGGAACAGTCCCAGCCGGGCAGCAGATCGCCCTGCGGACTGATCTCGAAATCGGGATTGCCCAGCACGCGCAGGGGACGCGGCGAGCCGAGTTGCTTGGCGCGTTTGAGCAGATCCTTGGTCCCCGTGCTGAGGTCGACCAGCACGTCGCTGCCGAGGTCAACCTGCCAATCCAGGACGCGGGCATTGGGGACGCTGACGACGGCGGCGGCCAGATCGTACGGCTGCAGCGTCACGGTCCAGACTTGCGTCTTGTCGCGGGGCACCGGCGGCGGGCCCGCGCGATTGCCCAGGACGCGAAAGTCGCTCGCCGACGGCGCCTCGATGGTCAACGTTACCGAAACCGGCCAAGGGGAATCATTGGCGGCGTAGACGTACGTCCGGTCCCCCTGGCTCAGACGCCGCACCACGACGGGCGGCGATTCGATCGAGATGCGATTCGAGGGGACGGACTCAAAACGGGCGGCCGGCAGTTCCCGGAACGCGTCGGCCACGGGCAGCAGGGCGTCCTCCTGCCCCAGGACTGCCGTCCAGCCGCCGTGGAACAAGGCCTGGCTGTCCAGCGTGGCCAAGCTGTGAATCAAGCCTTGTCGAGCCGCGTCCGCCGAAGGGGCGATCTGGGACAGCATCCAGGAAGCCGTCCGGTCCGCGCCGAACGGACCGCGACTCTGAAAGGCGGACAGCGAAAACGTCTGGGGCTCGCAGTACAACAGACCGCCGGTCCAGCCGCCGGACCGCGCGCCGGCCCGGTTCCCGCCGGCCGTCCGCAACGCACCGCCGAACAGTTCGTCCAGTTCCGTCGAACCGCTGAGCTGCAGATTCGCGGCCTGGCCCGGCAGCGATTGCTGCGGAGCCCAGCGGGAAGGACGCAACACGACGACCCGGTCGTCGTCCCGGTAGCAGAGTGGATCGAGGCCCACGCGCAGCAGCAACGGCTTCAGTTCCATCCGCTCCGGCAGGGTCGGCCGCAGTTCCGCCTCCAGTTGCGGTTCGGTCAGCAATTCCGCGCCGGCCAGGTACAGTTTGCCCTGCGGCGCAGACTGCGTCAGCTCGGCGGCGATCGCCCGGTAGAAACCGGCCAGCTGGTTGGCCCGCCAGTTCAACCAGCGTTCGCGGCCTTCGCCCGCCAGGAACGCCGCGATACCCGCGCGTTCGCGGCCCGCCAGGCGATCCGCAGCCACGGGCTCGTCGGCCATGAATTGGCGGAGCGTCGCTTCGTCCTGGGCCCACTCGGCGTCCGGCAGCTGAGCGTAACTGTGCGGCCCCAGTTGGACGGCGATTCCGCCAAACGACCGGTGCGAGCCGTATCGGCGACCCAACTCGAGCACGACCCGCTGCATGGCCTGCTGAACCGGCGGCGCGAGCGGATTGTACCCCGGACCGGCCACGCCGCGGGCCGCGGACAGCTGGCGCCACGATTGGCCGTCGCCGGCGATCAGCTCCAGACCGCTGGCGGCCGGCGACAATGCCTGGCGGCGGCGCAGGGCCTCCAACTCCGGCAAGGCGGTGCCGAAATGCAGGGCGGGGACCAGGGTCAAGCCCTCGCGATCGAACAGCCGCAGGAGCAGTTCCAAGATATCCTTGCGAATCGGATCCTGGCCGGTGGCAAAGAACACGCCGCTGTCGTATTTCGGCGTCGCTTGCAGCAGCGGACTGGGGTAGATCGCCGCCCCTTCGTGCCAGACGGAAATCATCACGCCGTTGTGCCCCGTGTGCTTCAAGTACTCGACCAGCCGCACCCCGGCCTGATAGAACGTCACCCAATCCGTCAGGCTCCGCCCGCTGCCGGCGTCCAGCGCGTCGCTGGCGGAAAACGCCTCGGCCAACAGCGGCCGGTCAAAGTACAAGGCCAGCAGCCGGCCCGACTCGCCATCGGCAGCGCCCCGGGCGGGCAGCCGACTCGGGCCGGACAGCACGCGGAGCGTCCCCAGCACGGCCGGCGCGTCGTCCCGGCGATTGGCGACCAGCAGGAACGGCGTGTTCGTGCGCGGCCAGAAGATCAGGCGATGCCGTCCGGTGCCGGAGGCATCCCCAGCCCCCGCGGCGGAAACATCGACGCCCGAATGCAGGCCGATCGGCGTGACGATCCCGGCCGCGTTCGGTTCCACGACGCTGATCCCCAACGTCTGCTGGATCGTCGTCGGGTACTCGACCTCGACAAGGTGAGGCAGGCCGACGCCGGCGACGGGCAGCGGATACGCCTGCCAGCCGCCCGGCGACAACTCGACATACTCCCGGTTGGCCGCTTTCAACAAACGGCTCAACCCATTGCCGATGGGCGTCTCGCGGCTGGCGGCATCCGCGCCCGGCAGCCATTTCCAGTGCGGCAGCTTGGGCAGCGATTTCCACAGTCGAGCCGTCGAGGCGTTGGCTGCATTGCCGACAGAACTGGGGGCACCAGCCTCCGTGCCAGCATCCGCTTGCGGCTGCGTTTCGGCGACGACGTCCCAAGCGGCGGCCGGAGCCGGAGCCCCTTGCCGGCGAAGGACCACGAATTGAACCAGACGCTCGGTGACATCCTTGGTCGGCGCGAAACGGGTCGGCAGGCGACGCTTGCTGAGCGTCAGATGCAAGTCGTAGACGCCCTCCTGGTCGGGCATCGCCAGCGTCCAGGGCCCCGTCTCCAGCGGCTCGCCGCGGCGTCCGGCGCGGACCTCGCGGGTCTCCTCCCACAGCTTGGTCTCGGTTCGCGCCGGAGACAGACGGGCCGTGCAAACCAGGGGATCATCGGGCTCGACCCCTGTGACCAGATGAGGCTCGACATGGAACTCGAACGCCTCGCCCGTCTCGAATACCAGGGACTCGCGCTGAAAACGGACCCGCAATTCGTCTCCGGGATCGCGACGGACCAACAGCCGGTTGCCACGCTCGTCCAGCGGCGACGTATGCGATTCGCTCAGCAGCCGCGCCAACGGAATCTGAATCCGCTGGTCGCCCCCCGCGGCTCCATCGCCGGTCAGCAACACCGACACCTCGGCCGTGCTGGCCGCGGTGACGCGAAAACGCACGCCGTCATACGTCCGCGGCGCGCCGGGAGTCAGGACGATCGCGTCCCCGTCCACGTACATCGAGCCCGGTTCGTCCGGCGAAAGTCCGACGGGCTCAAAGTCCCGAATGCAGCTGGCCACCAGCGGTTGAGCCTGCGGCTGCTCGATGCGAATCTCGCCCGCCCAGCGCCGCGCGGCCCCGCCACCCCAAGCGACCCAGATCCGCACGTCGACTTCTTCGCCCGGCAGGGGAGCTCCGGCCAGCAGCAGAGCGCAGACGAACAGCCCTCGCGTCCAGCGGGCCCACTTGCCGCGGCGTTCGCAACCCCTGCGTCGTGTTGGCAGATATCCTGCCATGAACGGACGTCCCTGTCCGAGCATCATTCCTTGTCGCCGCCGCCAGCAGCCGCCGAACTCTCTCGAGCCCAGCCCGTACTCTCCGCTCGCGGCACCTAACTCCACGCCGGATTATAGACGGTGTCGGCAAACCAAGACTACCCCGAATTCAATCAAGGCCATGCTGTAACAGCTCTGACAGCATAACAAGCTGGCCATGCTGGAAAGACTGGGCAATTCGCTGAAAGTCGTTCCATGCGGCCGACAGCTGTTCTACGGCCTCCTGTCCGCGGTTGGCGACCTCGTTGACTTCCCACCGATCGTCGGGTTTGGCGAACAATTCCTGTCGGCCGTCGGCCCGCTGGACGAACAGCCACGCGGGCGTCCGCAGGGCCTGCGCGGTCGGGGTCGCAGTCGCCGCCAGCTCGCGCGCCGCCGGCGGCACAGGGTCGGCCGAGGCCAGCAGGCTTTGCCCCCAACGGCCTTCGGGGGCCGGCCCCAGCTGGAACGAGTCCCAGAGACTGGCGCACAGGTCCGGCGGTTGGACCAGCTGCTGGCACCGGACCCCGGCGTGGCGGCCGTGCGGTTGGCGCAGCAGGCAGGGAACGTGCACTTGCTCCTCGTACACCACGTCCTCACTGGCTCCGATCCAGCCGTGCTCACCCAGCGGATAGCCGCGCGGCGAGGTCAAGGCCAACAGCGTGCGGTCCCAGCCGGGCAGGGCCTGGACGGCATCCAGAAATGCCTCCAGGCAAAGGTCCAGCAACGCGATTTGGCCGGCGTAGGCGTGCTGATAGCCGAGCAGCTCGTCGGGATCGGCCTCGGTCTCGAACCTCTTGACGGGTGGGACCACCAGATCCGGCGCCGGCGGGTCATCATCGTCCGCGAACTGGCGGCGCAGTTCCAGCGGCCCGTCCCAAGGTCCTGCCATCCCGCGAGCATGAATCCACAGCAGGAACGGTTCGGGCAGCCGATCCAACAGATCCGCCGCGGCCGCCAGCAATTGGGCCAGCTGGGTGTCGAGGGCTTCCGCGGCAGGACGCTCGACGGTCGCCGGCGTCACGATGACCCGCTCGGCAAACGCCTCCGCCCCGGGAAAGTCCCCCAGTTCCGGCTCGTCGGTGACCAGCACCGTGTGAACTCCGGCGGCCGCCGACGCCTCCGGCAAGCCCGGAAGTGGGCGGGCGGGAGACAAGGCATGCAGGCCCTGCCAGTAGGATCGGTAGACGGTCCGCAGGTCAACCGCATCCGCCAGCGCCCACTCGAACAACGTCGCTTGGGCCGCCAGGCGATTGCAGCTGGGGGTGTCGATCCAGGTATTACCGTAGGGCCCCAGATATCCGGCGCCCAACCGATCGACGACCAAGACCACCGCATTCGCCATGAATGTCCTCGCTGGAAAACTCAAGGATTCGGGACCGGGAACCATCTGGCCAAAGCCGGCCCGTTCCGCCATAATCTAGCTCACCTACCGCCTTTGTAACAGAAGAGAGGGCGCCATGCATCGACAGAGATTTCTGTTCGCGATTTCCCTCAGCTCGCTGCTGATCGTCGCAGCCACGGGCCAAGCCCAGACTCCGGCGTCCCCGGCTCCCGACGCGGGGGCGGCCCAGGCGTTACAGGCTGCGATCGAGGATTGGATGGCATTGTTCCCGGAACGCGACGCCCAGGGCCGTGAATTCCTGGCTCGCCTCCAACGGGTGAAGTCGGCGTGGGAGCAAGCGTCCGGCGAGGACGTCGCTCGGTTGGCGGCCGAGTTCCTGACACTGCGCCGCGAAGCGCTGGCCGCCCATCCGCTGGTCAGCGGCCAGCCGCTGCTGTTCGTCGTCCGCCCCCAGTACCGCCCGGACCATCATAATACGGCGACGATGTTCCAGACGGGCGAAATCAATACCGGCAGCTTCCAGGGCGGCGGAGCGTTGAAGACGATCGATCTAGCCACCGGCCAGGTGACGACGCTGCTCGAAGTCCCCGAAGGCGTGGCTCGCGACCCCGACGTCAGCTTTGACGGGACCAAGGTCCTGTTCTCGATGCGCCGCAATCGGGAAGATGACTACCACGTTTATGAAGTGAACGCGGACGGCTCCGGACTGCGGCAGATCACGTTCGGCTCCGGTCTGACCGACATCGATCCGATCTACCTGCCCGACGGCCGGATCCTGTTCACGTCGACTCGCGAGCCCAAATACTGTATGTGCAACCGCCACATCATGGGCAACTTGTTCACGATGGAGACCGACGGCTCGAACATCCAGCAGATCGGCCACAGCACGCTGCACGAAGGCCATTCCTCGCTGCTGCCCGACGGGCGGATCATCTATGACCGCTGGGAATACGTGGACCGCAATTTCGGCGACGCCCAGGGCGTCTGGAGCTGCAACCCGGACGGCACGAACCACGCCGTCTACTGGGGCAACAACACCAACTCGCCCGGCGCCGTGCTGGACAACCGAGCGATCCCCGGCACCGATCTGCTGCTGGCCAATTTCTCGTCCTGCCACGATCGGCCGTGGGGCGCGTTGGCGATCGTCGATCGCCGCCTGGCCCTGGACGGACGCGTGGCCGTGCTGCGGACCTGGCCGGCTGCGGCGATCGATTTGGTGGGCCAGGGCAACTACGACGCCTTCGTCCGCGTGAACCCCAAGTACGAGGATCCGTATCCGCTGTCGGATCGGGTGTTCCTGTGCTCGCGGATGACCGGCCGCGGCGAGGAGATGGGGATCTACTTGCTGGATACGTTCGGCAACGAGGTGCTGTTGCACGTCGAGGAGCCGGGCTGTTTCGACCCCCAGCCCTTGGGGCCGCGTCCGCGCCCGCCGATCATTCCGCCGCGGATCGACTTGACCAAGAACGAGGGCTACTACTACGTCGAGAACGTCTACGTCGGCACGGGCATGGAGACGGTTGAGCCGGGTTGTGTCAAGTCCCTGCGCGTGGTCGAGTCGCCGGAGAAACGCTTCTGGACCGGCCCGGCCTGGGATGGCGGCACGGGCCAGCAGGCGCCCGGCATGGCCTGGAACGATTTCAACAACAAGCGGATCATCGGCACGGTGCCCGTCGAGGCCGATGGGAGCGCGTACTTTGCGGTGCCGGCCGACACGTTCGTGTACTTCCAATTGCTCGACGAGCAGGGCCAGATGGTCCAATCGATGCGCAGCGGCACGATCGTGCGGCCGGGCGAGACGTCCGGCTGTGTCGGCTGCCACGAGCGGCGCCGCTCGTCGGCTCAACTGCAGTACTCCGGCGCCGCCTGGCAGCACGGGCCGCGCCAATTGGAACCGTGGTACGGGCCGCCGCGGCTGTTCAGCTATACGGCCGAGGTCCAGCCGGTCCTCGATCGGCACTGTACCAGTTGCCACGACTACGGCCAGGAAGCGGGCCAGAAACTGAACCTGGCGGGCGACCTGGGCTTGGTCTTTAACACGTCCTACACAGAACTGCGGAACAAGGGCTGGGTCCACGTCGTCGGCGCGGGGCCGTTTCAGATCCAGTCGCCCAAGTCCTGGGGCTCGCACGCCAGCCGGCTGACCGCCGTGCTGCGGAACGGCCACGGCAAACCGGAGATCGATGACCAGGTGCACCTGGACCGGGAGAGTTTCGAGCGGCTGGTCACCTGGATCGATATCAACGCGCCGTACTATCCGGACTATGCCGGCGGCGCGTACCGCGACAATCCGTTCGGGCGAGCGCCGGTGACGGGAGACGAACTCAAGCGACTCGGCCAGCTGACCGGCCTGAACCTGAACGACCGCGGGCAGTTCCCCCAGTTAAGCTTCAGCCGCCCGGAGTCCAGTCCCTGCCTGGCCGCGCTGGGCGGCCCCGCGGATGCCCGCTATCAAGAAGCCTTGGCCATCCTCCGAGCTGGCCAAGCCCGCTTGGCGGCCAGTCCGCGGCCGGACATGCCCGGCTTTCGCAACGACAGCCCGGTGGAAGTGAAACAGGAGGAAAAGTATCAAACGCGACTGGCCCAGGAGGCAGAGATGCGAGCCGCCATCGCCCGCGGCCAGCGGGCGCGGCCTGATGAGTGAAACGCCGGGCTCAGACGTACAGAATTCAAATTTCGCGGGGATGATCCTTTCCCTGATAGGAAGACGTTGGCCCGCGAAATTTGAATTCTGTACGTCTGAGCCCTTCCCTGCAGAACCCTAACTTAAGAGAGGACCTATCCCGATGACCGAATCTCAATCCAACTCCATTTCCCGCCGGAGCATGTTGATCGGCACCGCCACCGCCACGGGCGCGGCCCTGGCGGCTCAGGGCGTACACGCCGCCGAAGCCGCCGCGCCGTGCTGTGCCGCGTCGGCCGTCAAGACCTACAAGAGCGCCGACTTCTACGATGCCGACGGCAAGTTCCTGGAAGACAAAGCCAAAGAAGCTTATTTCGACATGTTCCGCCGCTTCCAGTATCCGATCTCGGACAAGCTCCAGAAGGAGATGTGGGTCCTGGACTTCGGCCTGAACGATTTCGCCAACGTCGGCATGGCCGGCATCTTCTGGCTGAATCGCCAGGACTACAACTACTTCGGCCACGAGATCTACCTGCTGCCCGGCCAGATGATTCCGGAGCACTGCCACCTGGCTACGGACAAAGGCGCGCCGAAGATGGAGTCGTGGCAACCGCGGCGGGGGATGATCTACACGTTTGGCGAAGGCGACCCGACGCCGGACCTGCTCGACAAGATTCCCGCCAGCCAGCGCGAGATCGTCAAGTCGCGGCACTGCACGCCGCTGGGCATCGACGAACTCGCGGATCTCAACCGCTTGACAGCCTGGCACTTCATGGTCGCCGGACCCGAAGGCGCGCTGGTCACCGAGTACGGCACGTTCCACGACATGGACGGCCTGCGGTTCTCCAATCCCAAGGCCAAGCTGTAAGGCCCCACCACCGGGACGCGCACTCTGCTCACAAGGATTCGGACCCATGCCTGATCTATCTCTGTTCGACCTGACCGGCAAAAAGGCCCTCGTCACCGGCGCCGCGGTGGGCATCGGCCGCGGCTGTGCGGTGGCCCTGGCGCAGGCCGGCGCGGATGTGGCGATCGTCGACCTGAACGCGGCGGCCGGCGAGCAGACGGCCGCCGAGATCCGCGCCCTGGGCCGCGACTCGCTGTTCGTTCCCTGCGATGTCACGCACAAGGACCAGGTTCAAGCCATGGTCCAGCGCGTCGCCGCCCGCTTCGGGCGGCTGGACATCGCCGTGAACAACGCCGGCATCGGCATCCTGGGCGCGGACGAGGAGATCGACCAGGCGGCTTGGGATCGGGTGATCGCCGTCAACTTGACCGGCGTGTTCCTGTGCGCCCAGGCCCAGGCTCAGCAGTTCCTCCGCCAATCACCGGTCGAGGGCAAGATCATCAACATCGCCTCGATGTCGGCGACGATCTGCAACTGCAACGCCTCGTACAACGGCTCCAAGGCCGGCGTGGTGCAGATGACGCGGATGCTGGCCGCCGAGTGGGGCCGCTACAACATCAACGTCAACTGTATCAGCCCCAGCTATGTGCTGACGCCGATGCACGCTTCGACGCCCGTGGTCGTCCGCCAGCGGATCCGCGAGTTGACGCCGCTGGGCCACGTCCAGCGACCGGAGGACTTGTACGGGGCCGCGATCTTCCTGGCCTCGCCTGCCTCGAACTAC
>Ga0172371_10011917_pt1 | contig 11517 bp, 4 predicted proteins | sample Lak12m_FD_114543 | JGI IMG/M metagenome (GOLD analysis project Ga0172371, IMG submission 114543) | Freshwater microbial communities from Kabuno Bay, South-Kivu, Congo - kab_022012_12m | ecosystem: Environmental > Aquatic > Freshwater > Lake | place: Democratic Republic of the Congo: South-Kivu...
CGGGGCTGACCTGAGCCGCCTGGTCGGCCAGCTCTCCGGCCTGCTGGGCTTGGTCCGCCAACTGGCCGGCCTGCTGCTGGCCCAGAGCATCCATCGCTTGCTCCAGCTGTTGCTCGGCTTGAGCGAGTCCTGCGCCGGTCGCCTGCTGAGCTTGCGCCGTGGCCTCGGCGTTGCCGGCTTCGATCGCCTGTTCGGCGGCGTGGGACTGCTGGCCGGCTTGTTCCAGCGACTGAGCGGCCTGCGGGGCCGCGTCGGCTGCCATCTGTTGCGCTTCCCCGGCCATTTCGCCGACGGTGGCCTGAGCGTCGGCGTTGGGCTGGCCAGCCGGTGCCTGGGCGGCATCGGCCGCGGCTTGTTCGGCGGTTTGTTGAGCGCGCTGGAATGCCTCGTTGGCGGCTTGTCGCGCCTGCTGCGCGGCGTTGGGGTTGCCGCTGACCAGCTGCTTGGCGGCCTCGGCCGCAGCCTGAGCGGCCTCCTGCAGCGCCTCGGCGGTTGGGCCGCTGGCCTGCTGGGCCAGTTCGCCGGCCTGATCGGCCGCCTGCTGCTGTTGGCTGGCCGCGGCCAACGGCGAGCTGGTGCGGCCGCGCGTCAGCGCCTCGGCGGCCGCGTTGGCCTCGCTTTGCTGTTCCATCGCTTCGTTGATCTGATGGGCCAGCTCGGCGGCCGCGGCGGCTTGCTCGCGTCCCGCGGCCCGCTGTTGCTCGACGCGCGCCTGCTGGACTTTGTCCCTCGCTTGCTGCAGCTGCTCCAAGGCCTGATCAGCGTCCGGCGACGCGGCGGCGAGGGCGTGCTCCACGGGCTGCTGGACCTGGGCGACCTGGCCCAGCTGCTGATCCGCCAACTTGGTCAGGTCCTCGGCGGTCTGACGGACTTCGCTGCGCAGATCTTGAGCAGCCTGTTCCAGAATCCCGGCCGCTTGCTGGGTCGCAGCCGCGACCTGGGCGGCCGTCTGCTTCGCCGGCTCGCCGCTCTGCTGCTTGGCGGCCTCGATGCCTTGAGCCGCCTGTTGGATCGGTTCCGCGGCCTGCTGCAACTGCTGGGCGACCTGGGGGCGGAGCGTCTGGAGACCCGCGGCGATCTTGTCTGCGGTCTGGTCGACTTCGCCCTGTTCGGCGGCGAATTCGCTGGCCTGCTCGGGCGACAAGCCTTGCTGTGCGGCCGCCTCGGTCGAAGCTTTGGCGATCTCCCGTTCGCTGGCAGCGGCCCGTTCCAACGCTTCGGCCGCGCGAGCCAGTTCGCCGATCTCGACGGCCATCTGGCGGCGTTGGGTGTCGGCCAGCTGGGCCTTCGTCTCGGCCAGCGCCTGCTGGATCGCCTGTTCGGCGCTGGCTGCGGCTTCCTGCCGTGCGGGCTGAGCCGCCGGAGACGCGTCCGCCAGGGCCTGCAGGGCCTCGCCGACCTGCTCCTGCGCATCGGCCAGTCGGGATTCGATGACGCCTGGCAGGTCCTCGTTGTTCTCCGTCGCTGCCTTCGTCGCCTCGGCCAACGCGTTGGCGACGGTCTGTTCCTCCTGCCGAGCCTGCGGGGCATTCGGCGCGGCGTCGGCGGTGACCTTTTCCTGCTGCTGGGCGATCTGCTCCAGCTTCTGTGCCAGTTGCTGCAGTCGCTCGCTCTGTTTGGCCAGTTCTTCCGCGCTCTTGTCGGCCTGCTCCAGGTCGATGGCGTGCTTGAGCTGTTCTTCGATTTCCGCCAGGCTGCCGATGACCGTGGCTTGCTCGGCCAGGGTCTCGGGCTTGTTTTCCTCGAACAGCTGGGCCGCCGCCTCGTACGCCGCCGCCTTGGCCTGTTCCAGCAGCGGTTCGGTGGCGGGGAATTCGCTCAGCGCCTGGCTCAACTCGCCCGTCGCTTTGTGGATCTCGGTCTGCCGTTCGGCCAGTCGCTCGACGGTCTGCTCCTCGAACTTCTCCGTCTGGCGGACTTCGTCGCGGAGTTGCTCTTGTTTCTTCAGCAATTCGCGAACCATCTTGAGGGCCTCTTCGCGGTCGCTGCTGATCATGCCCTGCGTCTCTTCGATCTTCTCCAGCAGGGCTCGCAAGCCCTTGATCACTGCCTTCTGGCTCTTCGCCGTGTCGTCGAACCGAGCCGCGGCCAGCGAGGTCTCGGCGCCGTCCAGCTCCTGACCGACCTGGGCCGCCTTGAGGATCCGCAGCCCGTCGGACGCGCCGCCCCCGGCTTGCCCGCCCCAATTGCTGACATCCATCAGGGTGTCCACGAGCACGAGGAACAGCGACTTGACGTCCAATTGATCCTGGATTGTCGTCTTGTGGGCAGGGTCGCGATCGTCGTCGGCCATCGTCGGCAGAGCCTGCGTCACGTTCAGCGTCTTGGTCTCCATCAGGATCAGCTGCCGAACCTGGGCGGCGATGCGAGCGATCTGCAGGCGGCGCAGCAGTTTTTGACGCTCGGCCATCAGCCGCACGACGACGTCGCGGATTTCCCGGCGAGCTTGCTCGATGATCGCGGCCTGCTCGTCCTTGCCGGCCTCCTGGGCCTTGACCAGCAGTTGGACGATGGCCTGCATCTCCTTCTCGACCAGGCTGTCCAGGTTGCGGCGCATGCCGCAGACTTCCTGGAAGATCGGCAGCGTCGACAAGCCGTTTTCCTCGAACTGCCGGATTTGGATGTCGAGGATCCCGGACACCAGCTCGCGGGCCAGCGCCCGGGCCTTTTCCTGGGCCTGCTGCTTGCGCTGCAGCGGATCCAGTTCCGCCGCCCGGCTGGAAACCGGCAGGAACGCCACCAGCAGGGCAACCGCGCAGACCGCGCGCACCGCAAGCGGTCTCGGCGCGCGGAGTGGTCCGCCGACGGTGGGCCAACCGTCCGAGCCCCGGAGCTTATTATCCGAGCGTGGCAGGCAATCGCTCATTTCCCTTCTCCGATCCCCAATTGCTGTTTGATGATGTCCGTCAGCCGCTGTTCCGACTTTTCGTCGGCCTCAGAGATGGCCGCCAGCACACCGGCTTCGTCGGAGATCTCCAGAATCAACGGGTCGCTCTGGTAGGATTCCCCCGGCAAGTCGCCGCGATAGTCGACGGCTTCCAGGGTCAACTTCAGCCGATCACCCTTGGCCAAGTTGGCCGGCTGCAACTGGCCGTCGCGCTCGATCTGCAGGGCCGCCAGGTCGAACACGTAGCGTTCGTCCACCGGCAAGCTGCCCGGCAGGACCGGCTGGCCGGTAGCCAACAGCGGCAGGGCCTGGTTCTCCATATTCGCTTCGCCTTCCGTTGCTTCTCCACTGCCCGGCCGTTCACGTTCCACCGCGACGTGCAGCAGGATCTTCGCGATCCCGTAGTCGTCGTTCACCCGATACTCGATTTTCGGCTTGGCCGTGGGCAGCACGACCTTGTGCACCACGGTGGCCCCGCACACCGGCGGCCGATCTTGCTTGATCCGCACGTAGCCGCGAATCGGCGTTTCCAAGTGCAAACCGTCCTGGTCGGTCACTTGGACCTCGAACCGCACGGGCTCCAGGACGCGGGCCAGCGGCGAGTGGTCTGCGGACAGCGACCACCGCAGGCGGGCTTCGTCCGGGCTCGTCAAATCATAGCGTTGAGGCGATTCCTGGCCCAGGATGGTCAGCCACGCCGAACTCAACGGTTTGCCGTTGGTGCACTCGATCGCCAGCTGCACTTCCGAGCCCTCCAGCACGGAGATCTGTCGGGCGGCGGGATCGGGCGGCTTGTCGCTGGCGGTGCGGGCGTAGCTGGGCGGCACGGCCGTCAGTTGAGACTCAACCACCGGCAACGGGATCATCGCGACGGCGGCCGGATCGGTCCAGCCGTCGCCGACGTACAGTTGATACTGCAGCGGCGAAACCAGACGCGGCAGTTGTCCCGCATAGACCGCGGTGCCCGCCGCCTCGCCGGGCCAGGCCGCGAGCCGCTGCTCCAATTGGCCAGCAATCTGCCCGAGTTTCTCGCCGTCGCCCCCGGCGGATTCGATCGCGTCGGCCAAGTCCGGGGCATCCACGCGCGCCAAGGTCGCCAGGTCCCGCGCCCACACGCCGGCCAAGTCTACGTCCTTGGCGACCAGCCCCTCGCGCAGTCCGACCGCCGCCTGCTGCAGCCTCGCTCGCCGGGCGTCCAGCGTGATTCGCTGCAAGTCGACGGGCCGTTTTCGGTCGCCGGCGGAGGTCAAGTCCGCCCGGCCGCCAGCCGGCAGCACGCCCGCACAACGGACCCAAAAGTCCAGCGGATATCCTTCGGCAAACTTGGCGTCCGCGGGCCTGCTGCCGTGCCGCCGATGATCGAGCACGGTGCGGTGGTTGATCGCGACCTGCTCGATGACCGTGGCCGAGGGGTAGTGGACGGATGCCAGGCACAGACGCTGCAAGAACGCCTTGGTGTACTCGGGCAGGAGGAAGGCGATCGCCGCAACGAGCGCCGTCGTGGCCAGCAGAGTCGCAGCCCGGCGCCGCGGTTTGGGTTGGGCCAGACCCTCGAACACGTCCAGACGCCGCGACAAATCGGAGACGCTTTCGATGACCTTCTGTTCCAACTGGCGTGAGCCCCACGCGGCCGCCTCCGGCTGTTCGAACTGGATTGCCGCCACCAGGTCGCTGCTGATCTGATGCTTCTTTTCGACGAGCAGGGCCAGTTCGATCAAGTCTTCCCGGACGCCCAGCTCGGGGACGGCATAGCGGCGGAAACTCCACGCCACACCGGCTGCCGCCAGGGCCATCACCAGGACACGCTGGAGCACGTCCATCTGAAACGCCACGTCCACGGCAAAGACGGCTAGCAACAGCCACAGGGCTGCCGAGAGGACCGCCGAGTACGCCGTCGCCCAGCGGCCCACCGTGCGGGACCGCCGCAACGAAACGAGGTGGCGATGAAGGGTGTTGAGTCGAGTCATGGGATTGGTCTCGAGATCAGGCTCACACGTGCAGAATTCAATTTTCGCGGGCGAAACCTTGTCCAGGTGGATGGATGATGGACCGCGAAAATGGAATTCTGTACGTCTGAGCCCGGCTTCATGGCAGCCCTCCAATGCAACGTCTACTCAAAGAGCCGGCCGACGGGAACACGGAAATCCGGCAATACGTCCGGCAGCGTGAACTGATCTTCGTCCGTCAGTTCTTCGGCGGGCGAATCCAAGCGATACAGGAACAGCTTGCCTTGGTTCGGTTCAACGACGCACACGACGATCACTCCGGCCTCGAGATACTCGCTCACCTTTCGCAGCACGCGGGCCCAAGTGTCCGTGGGGGAAAGGACCTCGATCACGAGTTCCGGCGAGACGCCGGGATAGCCCTTGGGCCGGCGGCCTCGCGGGACCCGTGCGTAACTGTAGTAGGACACGTCCGCCCCGCGGACCGTATCGGGATCTCGTTCGGTCAATATCCCCGCATCGTTGCCGACCACTCGCCCCAGCCCGCGTTCGGACACGAAGGCACGCAAGATCGACGCAATCGTGACACAGATCTCGCCATGCTCGAATCCGGGCATGTTCATTTCGACCACCCTTCCACGCACGAGTTCCTTGTGCCGGCCGTCGTCGGGTAGGGCGAAGTACTCCTCCGCGGTCAAAACATGTTCGGCTACGGCGACTGACATCTTTCTTTCGTCTCCCATAGGACTGGGCTGAGCCCCCCTACTGCAAGTGAATCATCTTCCTGGCGAACCACTCTCCCAGCATCAGCCCCACCAAGGCCAGGAACCACAGCGGGGTGCTCCACAGGGGATGGTTTCGCGTATAGTGCTCCGTGATCGTCTGCAACTGGAGGTCGTCCGGCAGGCGGTCGACGGTCGTCAGATCGTAGACGCGGCCGCCGGTCTGGGCTGCCAATTCTTCCTGCAGGCGGGCGTTCCGCACGCCGCTGCGGCGTTCGGCCGACAAGCCGGTGACGTCGAACCGCACTTCGCTGAAGTTGCTCGTGACCGGATCCTTGACGCGAATGCTGTACTCGCCTCCGCTGTAGACGGGGATCTGGGCCTCGAAGACGCCTTGCCGCAACAGCGGCACGGGCAACTCGCGCAACTGGTCGCCCGCCCCGTCGCCGCCGGGGATCGTCAGCTGGGCCGACAGAGCCGCTTGGGGCATGTCTTCCGCCGCCAGCGGCTCGAAATTCTCGTCATACGCTTCCACCGTCAAGGCGACTTTCTCTTCCACTCGGTACTGCTGCCGGTCGGTCCGCACGACAAACCGTTTGTCCGCGCCCAACGCGTGACTCATGCCCAGCCGGTAGATCAACTGGGACCAGAACCGCCGGTAGTACTGCTCGCCGTACAGCCGCCGCATCCGCCACGTCTCGTTGAAGCCCAAGTACACGACTTCGCCGGCTCCGAACTGGCGGATTGCAATCAACGGCTGGTGCGTCTTGCCGTCGCGGCAGGTATCCGTGGGATGCTCGGCCAACGCGTAACTCTGGTCCTGCAACTGAGCCACCGGCTGGTACCAGGGCAACAGCCGCAGGTTGCTCCAAGCTTTGGTGTTCTCCACGTCGTTGTCGCCCAACTGCATGAACGGATAGCGCGCGGCGTGCGAAGTCAGCTGCAAGCGAAACGGGCGGGTGTCGCGCAGCCGGGCGTCCGGATCGAGGATCACGGGCAGCATGTCGGCCAGCGGCGTTCCGACCAACTCGGCCGGCCCGAACCGGGGGCCGCCGATCACCACCAGCCCACCGCCGAACTGGCTGACGAACTCGCGGACCATGCCGCAGAACCGGTCGTTGATCGCCGTCCGCGGCAGGTCGTCCAGGAAGATCACGTCGTTGGCGAAAAAGTCGCTGCGTTTGGGCGTCAGTGTGGGCAGGAACAGCACGTTGGACTCGCGAACCTGCGGATCGGAGGACGCCAAGTAGGTGCGGAATCCGTCCATGCCGATCAGCTTGTCACGGTGAAACACCTCCTTGACGAACCGCCATTCCCACGAGGGTTCGTAGGCCACGTACATCAGCCGCAGGTAGTCGTCAATGATGTTCACCTCGCGCACGGCCCGATTGTTCTCGGCCACGATTTCGCCGTCCAGCGGATCGACGGCCGCGATGAACTCAAAACGGCCCGCGTCGTCGGGCGTGAAGGGAAACTCGACGGCCTCCAGGTTGGTCGTCAAGTTCACCGTCTTCTGGCCGATCAGCAGTTCCGCCGCTTCCGCCTCGCCGTACTCGCCGCTCAGCTTGCGGGCCGTCACCGTGACGGTCACCGAGCGGTCCTGCAAGCCGCTCTGCCGCAACTTGACCAGCACATAGGTCCGCTCGGCGCGTTTCATCTTGGGGTCGGTCTGGATGTCGACCGCCAGATCCATCGCCTCGATCGCGCCCAAGCCTACCGTGTAAACCGGCACGCCCAGCCGGCCGGCCGGCGAATCCGCGGTATCGCCTTGACCACCCACCGGGGCCGGGCCCGAATTCTGAGCGAAATCGCTGAACACGACCACCGCCCCCAGATTGCCGGCGCCGAACTGCTGCGACAGATCGTTTAGCACCGCGCCCAGGGCCGTGACTTGGCCCTTGGTCGTCAGCTGCCCCGCCAGGTGCTTGGGGTCCAGCCCCTCGCCTCCGCCGGGGCGCGGTTCCAGCGTTCTCAACTGGCTGGTCGTGTTGCCGTCGAACAGAAAGCTCTCGACGCGGTACCGTGCGTCATCCGTCAGCCGCAACAGCAGGTTGTTTCGCTGCCGAGTCAGCAACGCCTGCAGATAGTCGCGACGGGACGGCTTCTTGTTCGCCGCCCCTTCCGGCGGCTGCCAACCGCTGGCGCCGGCGAGCGCCGCCTGCCGGTCTGCCGGGTACTCGTCCTCGATCGCCATGCTGTCGGTCCCGTCGAACACCAGGTACAGCAGCGGCGGCTTGACGTCGGTCAGCGAGACGCGCAACACCGGATCGGCCAGCGTCAACAGCAGCAAGGCCAGCAACAGCCCGCGAGACAAGCCCAGGGCCAGCCGCGAGGCGCGCGAGCCGCGATGCTGGAACTTGCCGTAGAACAACAAGGCCGCCAGCACCAGGGCAGCCAGTCCGAAGAACATCCAGAGCGCACCGCCCGCCACCCACGGCGCAGCCAGCGACGGGTCGATCTCGTCAATCGACTTGACGTTCTTCAGTCCGAGTAACCAACCCAGGGCTTCAGTCATTGGTGGGGTTTGTCAGTGGTCAGTGGTCAGTGGTCAGTGGCAATTGCTTCGGCTTGGTCCTTCGCCTACGGAGCGGTTGTGGCCCAGGTGGGGCTGCCTGCCGGCTTGGGCGTCCACTTGGCCACCAGCAGCAGTTCGACCAGCAGCAGCCCCAGCACCGCCAGGATCAGCCACCACCAGCTGTCCTGGCCGCTGACCTGCGTGCCCGCCAGGCTGATCTCGTCTTCGGGGCCGACCCAGCGGACGGCCGCATCGCCCACCCGCGCGTCGAACTGTTCGCGACTCAACGGCTGCAGGTCCGATTCTTCGGCGGTCCCGTTGACCGCGACCGGCAACTCCCACGCCGTCGGACTGGCCGCCGCGTTCCCGTTGCCGCCGGCCGGTACGGCCGTCACGCGATACAGGCCCCGCGCCAGCGGTTGCTCGATGTGGAACCCCAACTGGTCCCGGCCCACAAAGCCCGTGTCGAGCGGTTCGGGCTGAGCTCCGCCGTCCGGCCGCCGCAACTGGAGCGTCAACTCGCGTTCGGCGGTCGGCAACGGCAGTGCAATCCGCTCGGCCGGCCCAAAATTCCGCGGCGGCAGCGTGGACTGGATCATGGCCCGCAGCACGCGATCGAAAATCAACATCGCGTTGCTGGTCGGCAAGGTGTTCCAATTGGACAACAGCCCGCTGGTAGCCAGCAACACATCGCCGCGTCCGATTTTCCGGATCAGCAGGTACGGCGTGCCGCCCGCATCGTCAAAGCGGGCCAGGACGCGAGGCACGGTGCGTTCGGCCAACGCTTCCAGCCAGCCCGTCCGCTGCCCGGGATCGTCCGGCAGCGGATCGTCGTCCCCGGCCGTCAACTGCTGGGCCCACAGCAGCCACGCGGGCCGCAGCTGACCCTCCCGCTGCTCGTCGCCGCGCAGCCGCTGCTTGCCGGTCTCGTCCAACGCCGCTTCGCCGCCGGACTGGATCGCTTGCTGGCGCCGCGTTTGAGCCTGAGCCCGGAACTGCTGCTCCTCGTTCATCCGCCGCAGTTCCGCTTGCCGCATTGCATCCAAGGTCTCGTCGCTGACATCGGCACGCACGGCCTTGAAGAAGAACGGCTCGGAGTACAGATCCCGCAATTCGTCCTCGGAAACGCCGGCCAGTTGGAAGTACTGATGGGCCTGCAGACTGTCGAAGGCCAGGAAGAACGGTTTCAACTGGCCCGCCGCTTCGTCCGGCAGCGCGCCCAGCGGTTCGGGCAGCAGCGGCGCGGGCAGGATGCCGCGTCCGTCGAGCCATGCCGCTGCGGTCCAGCGGGCGGGGTCGAACCCCGAGTTCTGCGCCGGATCGTACGCTCCGCCCGCCGCAATGAACAGCTGTCCGCCTTGCTCGACATAGTCCCGCAACAGTTCCGTCTTGTCGCCCGGATCGGCCAAGCCCGCGATCACAACCAGCCGCGAGTCTTCCAACAGTTCCTGGGTGACGTCGTCCAATTTGACGTGCCGCACGCGGACCAGTTGGCGCGTGCTCTCCGCCCGGCTGGCGACCGGCGCCAGCAGCTTGCGCAGCAGCCGAGTTTCCCCGAGCCGATTCTTGACCGGGTCTTCGTCGTCCGCGCCGTATTGGTCGACGAACACGACCGGCAGCGCGGCCACCACCGGGACAACCAGCGCCCGCTCGTCGTCGGCAGGCAGGTTGTCCGGGGTGAGTCTGACCGTGACCGGCACGGACAGCGACTTGCCGGGCTCGGGTTGATAGGTGTTGAACAGGTGCTGGAACGAAACCTCCCTCGCGCCTTGCCCCGGCTCCAGCGTCACCGTCTTGGAGGCCACCTCTTGATCCTCCACGCTCAGCGTCACTTCCACGTCCTGGCGTGGCGCCGGACCGTCGTAGCGGATCTCGGCCAGGAACGTCGTCGGCGTTTCGACGTCCGCCACGCCGTCTTGCACGCGGAAGGCGGAGACCCACGTATTCTGGGCGTCGGCGGCCGAGACGTCGACGACTTGAATCGGGGGCCCATCGGCAAACTGGTCAGGGCGTGTCAAATCGCGCCAGTTCGAGACCTGCTGGTCGCTGAAAATCACGATCCGCTTACCCAGCGTCGGCCCCTGGTCGCAGGCCTGCCGAGCTTCGTTCAGGGCTCGCAAGATGCTGGCCGAGCGATCGACCACTTCGATTTTCGCCAGCGACTGCAAGGCACTGTCCTTCGTCGCCGCGTCGGGACTGTAGCCGGACCGGGAACCGCACAGCGGGATGATCGTCACCCGGCTATCGGCCGGCAACCGGTCGATGAACGCCCGCGCCCGCTGCTGGGCCTGCTCCAACAGCGTCCCCTCCAGGGACTCCAATCCCATGCTCAAGCTGTTGTCGATGACCAGGACCGCGTGCAGCGGCTTGTTGCCGTCGTAGGCCTGATCGCGGGCCGAAAAGAAGGGCCGCGCCAAGGCCAAGCCGACCAGCAGCACGGCCGCCGTCCGCAGCAGCAGCAGCAACAGATCCCGCAGAGTCAGAATCCGCCGGTTCCGCTGCAGGGCCTCGCGGAGGAAGTCCATCGCCGCCCACTGCACGACGCGATACCGCCGCCGATTCAGCAAGTGGATGATCAGCGGCCCCGCGGCGGCGATCAGCCCGGCGATGGCAAAGGAGGCAGCAACGAAGGACGGTACCAGGTTCATCAGCGGTGTAACATGGGAGCGAAAGTGGGGCGGGTCAGTATATCAGGTTTCGCGATATCAGGTTTCGCGGACCGGAGGGCAGCGTGTGTCCCTGGCCGCAAACTCGGCCGCAGGGTCGACTTTACACGCTCGTGTCAGTATGCGTGCGAGCAACCCCAAGCGTCAAGATAGTGACCCGGCAGCAGAAAGCAAGCGTCCCTCCCCGCGTGTGGCACTGCTTACTCGCCCGCCGAGCAAGGCTTTACCCCGGCGAACGACGCCTCCCGGCGGGCGAGTCAGCAGTGCGGATGCGCGGCCAGCGGTTGACATGGTGGCGGGTTCTGCGACTGGCCGCCCCGCGCCCGCCGCACGGCTAACTCGCACACCGGCAACGTCTGTCCCCCAAGGCTGGGCGTTTCGGCGGTGTGCGAGTGAGCCGTGCCACACCGGCGGGGACAAGCACCTCCCTGATAGAGTCTTTCCCGGCTCGCCCCTGCGTCTTGCCCGCTTGCAGTCGCCGCGGAGGCTGCGTAGGATGACCTCCCTGCGGGTGCGTGCTGGGCTCCCCCAATCACGACGAGGCTGCGGCCATGAGAACCGCCGACGGACCGCGCAAGAAGATCAAGCATCACAATGTGCCGGGCGATGCCCACTACCTGACCTTTTCGTGCTATCGAGGCATCGCCCTGCTGTCCAAGGATCGCACGCGACAGTGGTTCGTCGACGGGCTGGCCCACGCTCGTGGAAGGCAGCACTTCGATCTCTGGGCCTGGGTCATCATGCCGGAGCACGTCCACCTCTTGATCTGCCCGCGCGAACTCAC
>Ga0172371_10011918_pt1 | contig 11516 bp, 11 predicted proteins | sample Lak12m_FD_114543 | JGI IMG/M metagenome (GOLD analysis project Ga0172371, IMG submission 114543) | Freshwater microbial communities from Kabuno Bay, South-Kivu, Congo - kab_022012_12m | ecosystem: Environmental > Aquatic > Freshwater > Lake | place: Democratic Republic of the Congo: South-Kivu...
AGAAAAAACCCCGGAAAAGAAAACCGAATGGGAAGGAAAATTCCGCCGGCTTATGGATGACTGGAAATATGTACCGGCAGGACGGATTTTTACCGGCGCGGGAACCGGACAAAATTTAACTTTTTATAATTGTTATGTTGTACCCAGCCCTAAAGACAGCAGGCACGGAATTTTTAATACGCTTGGGCAAATGGCGGAGATTATGTCCCGCGGTGGCGGAGTGGGAATTAATGTTTCCTCCCTGCGCCCGCGCTACGCTTATGTTAAAGGCGTAAACGGCAGGTCTAGTGGCAGTGTCTCCTGGGCATCACTTTATAGTTTTGTTACCGGTCTTATAGAACAGGGGGGCTCCAGGCGCGGAGCGCTGATGCTTATTTTGAATGTTTGGCATCCGGATGTAATAGACTTTATTAATTCCAAAAAAGAAGCCGGCAAAATTACCAATGCCAATATCTCCGTTGGTATTACCGACGACTTTATGCAGGCTGTTAAAGAAGACAAGCCGTGGGACTTGGTTTTCCCCGACACTTCCGATCCACTTTTTGCCGAGAAATGGGACGGCAATATGAACAAATGGCGCGAGCTTGGCGGAAAAGTAATTAAACATAAAACCGTGCGGGCGCAGGACATTTGGGACAATATTATTTCTTCGGCCTGGGGCAGTGCCGAACCGGGAATGTATTTTATTGACCGAGCGAACTATTATTCCAACTCATGGTATTATGCGGATTTGCCTTGTACTAACCCTTGTGGTGAACAGCCTCTTCCGGCTTGGGGGGTATGTAATCTGGGACATGTAAATTTGTCCAAACATATTAATAGAGAAACCGGGGAAGTAATGTGGAACGATTTAAAAGCCACCGTGCAATATGCTGTCCGTTTTCAGGACAATGTTATAGATGCCACGCCGTATTTTTTTGAAGAAAACAAAACCCAACAGCTATCCGAACGCCGGGTTGGCATGGGAACCATTGGTCTGGCGGAAATGATGATTTACCGCAAAATTAAATATGGCAGTCCGGAAGCGGTGGAATTTATAGACAAGTTGTATCAGTTTATTGCCGTTACCGCTTACGAAACTTCCGTTGAGTTAGCCAGGGAAAAAGGAGCGTTTGAAAAGTTTGATGCAGAAAAGTTTTTACAAAGCGGTTTTATGAAAAAAATGCCGAACTATATTCGGGACTTGGTAGCCAAATACGGCCTTCGCAACGTAACCATTATGACCCAAGCGCCGACCGGCACGGTCGGTACTATGGTGGGGACATCCACCGGCATTGAACCGTTTTTTTCCTGGACATATTTTAGAAAATCCCGCCTCGGCGTGCATGAAGAAAAAATTAAGCTGGCTAGTGACTGGGAGGCTTTGCACCCGGGCGAGGAGTTGCCGGAGTATTTTGTTACTGCCATGTCCTTGGCTCCGGAAGAACACGTAAAAGTGCAGGCCGCAGTACAGCGTTGGACCGACAGTGCAATTTCCAAGACTTGTAATGCGCCTCAAAATTACACTGTTGAGCAGACCAAGGAGCTTTATACTTTAATGTACGATTTGGGCTGTAAGGGCGGAACGATTTATCGCGACGGTAGTAGGGATGAGCAAATTTTGGCCACAGACCATAAAAAATTAGGCAAAGATGTAGCCGATCAGATTGAAAGTAAAAAAGAAGCGGCTCTTAGCCCCAAAGAAGTAATGTCTGTTTCCGGGGATAATGTGCAAATCAAAATCGCTCCGCGAACCCGTCCAGATGTAATGAATGGGATTACCTACAAAATGGCCACAGCTTATGGAAATTTGTATGTCACAATAAACGAAGACAGTCAGGGTCCGTTTGAAGTATTCGCCCAAATGGGCAAGGCCGGCGGTTTCTTTAGCGCCCAAACCGAAGCTATTACCCGGCTTATTTCCTTAGCTTTAAGGTCCAATGTGGCTATTGAAGAAATAATCGCCCAGCTAAAAGGTATTCGCGGGCCGGATGTTTCTTTTTCCGACGGCGGGGTAGTGTTTAGTTTGCCGGATGCCGTGGCAAAAGTTTTGGACAAGCATATTAAGCGCGCGGATAAACAAATGACTTTGGATTTTCCCGGTCGGGCAGGGAATGAACCGCAAGTGAAAATGGAAACCGATATTAAATTGGAAGAAAAAATTGTGGAAACCGTGTCGGAAGAAAAAATAAAGACTAACGGCACATTGACCTATAAAAAGACGCAAAAAGTTTCCATTGCCAATTTGGGTAATGCCCCTGTTTGTCCGTCTTGCGCCAATATGTTGGTGTTTGCCGAAGGGTGCCAGAAGTGCGATTCTTGCGGATATAGTAAGTGTGGATAGAATCTCGGAGTGAAAACCCTATAGGGTTTTCCCTTCCGACGTCTCGCCAGAGGCGAGACTGCCTCCCTTTCCCATAAAGTGGCCTCGGTCACTGGCAAAGCCAGATGCCCTTGGCGCTATTAATATAAAACAATGGTGGACGGCTTTAGCGTGACGTCCGCCTAATTGTATCGGCCATGAAAAAAAATAAAAAATTAACAATTCCTAAAATTTTTTCCGACCAGCCTAAGGGCTTGGTTATTTGTTATATCGGCGCGGGCAAAGGAAAGACCACTGCGGCAATGGGCATGGCAGTGCGGGCGGCCGGGGATGGCAAAAATGTTTTTATTTTGCAGTTTGTTAAAACGCCCAATCAATCATCCGCCCAAATTCAAGAAGGGGAGTGGCCGGTTAGTAGCGAAATTAATTTTTTTGACAACGTCAGCTACCAGTCTGACATCGGTAAGATTGAAAATGAACAAGTAGGTCTGGGTTTTGTCGGAATTTTAGGCGATAAGAAAGAAAAAGATGTCCATATTCGCGCCGCGCTTAAAGGGGTGGAAAGGGCGCGTGAAATTATCACTTCCGGGGAATACGATGTGGTGGTTTTGGATGAAATAATTTCCGCCCTGGAAGTAGGGATATTGGAAGAGCGGGACATATTGGATTTAATAAAGTTAAAAGCGCCCTTGCAACATTTGGTGTTAACTGGGCACAATAAGTACCCAAAAATATTAAAACAGTGTGATCTAGTCACGGAAATGAAAATGATTAAGCACCCATACTATAAAGGGATACTTGCGCAAAAAGGCATAGACTATTGATAATTTAAGATTTATAATTTAAGATATAAGATATGAAAAAATTTGGGAAAATTTTATTGGTGTCAGCGGTTGTTTTTTTGTTAGGGGCTGGATGCAATAAGATCCAGCCAATAAAAGACCAAGGAATTGACAGTAAAAAGACAGAACAGGCAAACCAACAGCCTGCTAATTTGTTAATTGCAGAGGATAAAAATACAGAAGTTAAGCCGGCTCAAGATATTATCAAATACAACGGGCAGGAAGGTAAAAATGCGTTGGAAATTTTAAAATCAAAATATACAGTGGAAACCAAAAGTTTTGGCTCAGTCGGGGAATTTGTGGAAAGCATAAATGGCATTAAGCCGGACAGTAAGCATTTTTGGGAGTTTTTTGTAAATGGTAAATCCTCCAGTATTGGCGCCGGAAGTTATATTACCAAAAGCACTGATGTTCTGGAGTGGAAGTTGGGTGAGGTCGGTAATTTTAATTAAAATAAGAGAAAAATGATAATATACGCAATCATCATTTTGGCAATAATTAGTCGTTTTGTGCCCCACATGCCGAATGTTGGGCTTGTTACCGCTTTGGCGATTTTTTCCGCCGCCAATATGGATTGGAAAAAATCGTTTGGCATTACTTTGGCAACAAGATTTGTCAGCGATATATTTTTAGGTTTTTTTGCCTGGCCGTTAATGCTGGCAGTTTATGCTTCCCATTTGGCCGGAATATTGTTTGGCGTTTGGATTAAGCGTACCTCAAATCACCGCTGGTTGAAAATTATTGCTTCGTCTCTGGGCGCTTCGGTGGTATTTTTTCTGGTCACTAACTTTGCATATCTTTACGCTGAGTATCCGCATAATTTTGTCGGCATTATTTTAGCTTATACAAATGGCCTGCCGTTTTTACGGGGAACCATGATTGGGGATGTTGGATATTCTGTTGCGTTATTTGGAGTGTACCAGTTAGCTATGTATTTAAAATCTAAAAAATCAGCTACAAAATTCCTAATTCCTAATTCCTAATTCCTAATTCCTTCCCTATGCTTAAGGGGATAGACCCACGCACCAATCCGCCAAGGCGTGATGGTGCCGGGGTAAATTTTATCGGCAATAGCGTAGTTTACTTTTGTCACGACGGCAAAGGTAATTTTTTGATGCATCAAAGAAGTAAACAAGCGCGCGACGAGCACGGCGCGTGGGATATTGGTGCCGGAGGAATTGAATTTGGCGACACCGCGGAAATCACTTTAAAAAAAGAAATCAAAGAAGAATATGGCTGTGAGGTTTTGGATTTTGAACTTTTAGGCTATCGTGATATTTTAAGGGAACAAAACGGGCAACTGACCCACTGGATTGCTTTAGATTTTAGAGTTTTGGTAAATCCAAGTCAGGTTAAAAACGGTGAGCCACACAAATTCGATAAAATCGGATGGTTTACCCTGGACAGTTTACCGACTCCAGCTCATTCTCAATTGACGAAATTTTTAGCTAAGTATAAAAATCGCTTATGATTTTTAAGGTATTTGTCCATCCTAACAGTAAAAGACCCCGCATAGACAAAGATTTACTCGGCAGTATACACGTTTATGTTAATCAGCCACCCTTGGAGGGTAAAGCCAACAAAGCCGTGGCAGAGGCATTGGCTAAACATTTTAAAGTCAGTAAATCCAAAGTTAGTTTGCTTCGGGGTGAAAAATCAAAAATAAAAGTTTTTAATATTGAAATCTAACATAGCACGATTTTAACGGCCGTTAAAATCGTGCTATCATATTTATATGATAATAGTCGACACAATCTTAGAGGTGCTTCATGCATTAGGCGATATCGCCCCGAGACCTTTTGAGACTAAATATGCTTGGGGCAAAAGGTTGAGGAATATTGACAGGCCTCAATTTGAACGTGGCGTGAGGCATTTGATTAAAAGGGGAATGTTAGAGGTTACTCTAAAAAATAATCAAAAATTTTTTAAACTAACCCAAGCGGGACAATTAGAAGTGCTGTTAATTAAGGCTAAACAATTCAGCAAACATAAATGGGATGGAAAGTGGCGTTTAATAATGTTTGATATCCCGGAAGCACATAAAGATAAAAGGCATTTATTTCGAGCGCTATTAAAAGCAAATGGATTTTATAAGTTGCAAGCCAGTGTTTATATTAGTCCATATGAATTAAAAAGGGAGGCGGTAGTTTATTTAAACAGAACCGGATTAATTGAGTTCATTAGAATTTTAAGAGTAGATGAGATTGATAATGATAAATCTTTGAAGAAGCATTTTAATCTGACATGATTTTAACGGCCGTTAAAATCATGTCAGATTGTTTTTAATTTATGACTAAGTCGAGCGTATTTATTGGGTTAGTAATTAGTTTTGCCGTGGGGGTGCTGGCGGCTTCGGCCTTACCAATTGAGCGTGAGCAGGTTTATTTTTACCTTACCGGAACAATTGCGATATTTATACTTTGTTATTTAAAGAGTTATCAAGCCGGCGCAATCTTAGCGCTGTTTTTATTTACTTTGGGCTTGGGGGTATTGCGTTTGCAGATTGCGACTGTAGATAACCAGTATGCTCAAGCATTCGGACAAAAACAAAAGCTTGAAGGGTTTGTAGTGCAAGAGCCAGACATTCGGGACAATCGTCAGTTGTTGTATTTTTTACCTAATGGGGAGGCCCAGCGGATTTTAATTACCACTACATTAGTACAAGAATTTTTTTACGGCGATAAAATATTAGCTGAAGGAAAAATTACGGAGCCAAAAAGTTTTGAAGACTTTGACTACAAGGGCTACTTGGAGCGTCATAATGTTTATGCACAAATGTCTTATCCAAAAGTTTTAATACTAAAGAGCCACCAGCTTAATCGAGGTTTGGAAAATTTGTTGAAAGTTAAAATGGCACTGATTAAACGTTTGGCGCAAGTTTACGCGGAGCCACAAAATAGTTTATTGCTCGGAATTTTAATAGGGGCGAAAAAAACTTTGCCGGCCAACATTGTGGAAAATTTTAATATTACAGGTACTTCCCATATTATTGCCGTGTCCGGTTATAATATTACCATTATGATTTTGGCGTTGGCGGTGCTGTCTCGTTTTTTGGGAAGGCGGTTTAGTTTTTGGTTTACCAGCGCAATAATTATTGTTTTTGTGATAATCACCGGTGCCTCTGCTTCGGTTATTCGCGCGGCGGTCATGGGATTTTTACTTTTAGTTTCTTCCAATATTGGCAGGCAATATTCCGTGGGCCCGGCGTTATTTTTTGCCGGCGGGGTAATGATACTTCTAAACCCAAAAATATTATTTTGGGATATTGGGTTTCAATTGTCTTTTGCCGCGACTTTGGGAATTATTTATTTTATGCCGGAACTGAATCGAGCCACAGCGGGATGGTCTGAATTATGGGGAGTCAAAACAATTTTATTAACCACCTTATCGGCCACCTTCGCCACTCTGCCTTTAGTGTTGTATAATTTTGACCGCTTAAGTTTGTCGGCTCTCCCGGTTAATATTCTTGTTTTGCCGGTTGTTCCGGTCACCATGCTGTTTGGGTTTTTAAGTTTACTGCCCGGTGTGGGGCCCGGGGCTGCTTTTATAGGTAATTTATTTTTGGTCTATATTTTAAAGGTTACCGAATGGTTTGCTCGTTTACCATTTAGTAGTTTAAATTTGCATTTGTCTACGGCCGGATTTTGGCTACTTCTGGGTGGGGTTTTAGGCTTGTATGCTTTAATTTATAACTGGAACAACCGTACCCAAGGAGTAGTTGAACGCCACAACACTTTGTGATAAAATGGTTGGGATGGAGGAAGATTAAAAATTAAAATGGAACTGAGAGAATCATGACAAACAAAATGTTAGCAATAATTATTGCCGGTATTATAGTAATAGGTACTGGTGTAGCAGGGTATTATTATTGGCAGAATTATCGGCCATTAAATAATGTATCTTTACAAGATGACTTAAGTAGCCAACAACCTGCGGTCCCAAATAAGCAGCCTGAGAACTCCCCAGCGCCAACCGCTTCCGGAACTCCTCCGGTAGCTGACGCAACAATAAAACCAGAAACATTAAACGGATGTACAAGAATGTTCGACTCTGAAAAATTAAAAAATGATAAAGTAAGTATTGCCGGCAGGCAAGTGGAATTAAACGTAAAAGGTTTTGGCAAAATTACAGTGGAGTTTTACGAGAAGGATGCCCCCAAAACAGTAGAAAATTTTCTGCGTTTAGCCAATGCCGGATATTTTGACTGTTTAACTTTTCATCGCGTTGCTAAAGGGTTTGTTATTCAGGGAGGCGATCCGACCGGTACGGGTACCGGCGGTGATTCGGCTTTCGGCGGAGAATTTGCCGACGAAATAAACCCTTCCTCAGCCCTTTATCAGGCCGGGTATAAAAAAGGTTTATTGGCCATGGCTAACCGCGGAACCAACACCAACACCAGCCAATTTTTTATAATGCTTGATGATGTTTCGCTTCCGCCTTCTTACACCATTTTTGGTAAAGTAGTATCGGGGTTAAATACAGTAGAAAAAATCGGCCAGGTAGAAATTATTCCTCAAATGGGACCGACCGACGGAGCACCAAAGACTCCCGTGGTTATGGAAACAGTTAAGATTATTAAATAAATTTTATCCTTAATCCCACGCCCATAAAAAGGCGAGGGATAAAGATAAGAGATAAAGGATAAATATAAATGGAACGTTCACTAGTTTTACTTAAACCGGACGCAGTAGACAGAGGTTTAGTTGGAGAAATTATTTCCCGGTTTGAAAAAATCGGCCTCAAAATTGCCGGTCTAAAATTAGTTTGGCCGGAAAAAGAACATGCATCCAAGCATTATACGGAAGACTTGGCCGTTCGTCGCGGTCAACACGTGCGTGACTTAATGATAGAAATGATAACTTCCGGCCCGATTGTGGCTATTGCCTTAGAAGGCGTGGAGGCAGTGGAAATCGTTAGAAAAATGGTTGGTACCACGGAGCCAAAAGCGGCTGCTCCCGGAACTATTCGCGGAGATTATGCCCATGTGTCCTTTAAACATGCCGACAGTAAAAAAATTGGCGTATATAATTTAGTGCACGCTTCCGGCAGTGTAGAAGAGGCAGTTTCTGAAATTGAGGTGTGGTTTTCCCCGCAAGAACTTCATGAATATAAGCCGGGCTATACCAAACATACAATAGCGTACTAGGACAAGCATATAGCATTTAGTAGATAGCATATAGAAAAACCCAGGGTTTAGCCTGGGTTTTTTATTATATCAGTGTAATCTGTTTACACCAGTGTGCCTGCGGTCTATTTTCTGCGGAAGAATCTTGGCAGGGAAAAATCTTTAAGTTTTAACTCCTTAATTCGTTTTAAGATGACCGTATCATGTTCCGTTAGATAGTGCCGGATTTTATTGCGCGCACTATGAGTTTTGGCCGCCTTTAACCAGTTGCGGGAAATAACCGCTTCTTTTTGAGTCTGAATAATTTCTACTACGTCTTCATTTTCCAGCTGGTCATAAATACTGCCCATCTTGCCGTTTATTTTTGCGCCCATCATATGGTAGCCTAAGTCCGTGTGCACAGAAAAAGCAAAATCAATCACACTGGCTCCTCCGGGCAAATCTTTAATGTCGCCTTTGGGAGTGAAAACGAAAATTCGGTCGCGGAAAAAATCTATTTTTAAACTTTCCAAAAATTCTTCCGGGTTATTGGTTTCTTCCTGCCAACTTCGCAATTCTTTAATCCATTTGGCCTGAACCCGGCCCGCAGCTTCCGGCTTGCCTTCTTCGGCGTAAAACCAATGAGCCGCCACTCCGCGTTCGGCTTCCTCGTGCATTAAGTCGGTCCGCATTTGGATTTCAAAAGTTTTGCCGTTTTTACCGAAAACCGTGGTGTGGATGCTTTGGTAGCCATTGGGCTTGGGGTTAGCTATATAGTCTTTAATTCTTCCCGGCACCGGCTGAAAGTGTTTATGAATAATTCCCAAGGCCGCGTAGCAGTCGGCTGTGGATTTGGTAATAATTCTTAAGGCAACGAAGTCGTGGATTTTGGTAATGTCGCCGTCGTATTTTTGGAGTTTTCTAAAAAGCGAGTAAAGGCGTTTTACCCGGCCGTTTACTTCTTCAAATTTAATGCCCTCGGTTCGCATAATATGAACCAAGTTTTTTTGCATTTCCTTATTACTTTCTTCACGGCTTGTCAGCTCGGTTTCCAGTAATTCTTTGGTTTTAATAAAATCTTTCGGGAAAACAATTTTAAAAGACAAATCTTCCAGTTCGTCTTTCCAGCTGGAAATTCCCAGACGAGCGGCAATGGGTGCGTAAATTTCCAAAGTTTCTTGGGCGACCTTAATTTGTTTATCAGCCGGGATAAATTCTATAGTTCGCATATTGTGCATGCGGTCCGCCAGTTTAATTAAAATTACGCGAATATCCTGGCTGGTGGCAATAAATAATTTTCGTAGGTTTTCCACGTAAAATTTATCCTTGCTGTCTTTCATCCTCACCCTGCCCAACTGGGTGACTCCGTCAATCAAACCGGCAATTTCTTCTCCAAAAATTTTGGTTAGTTCTTCTATAGTTATTGTAGTATCTTCCGGGACATCGTGAAGTAATGTGGCAACTAGAGTTGGGGCATCGGGGAAAAGCCGTCCTAAAATTGCGGCCGCTTCCCGGACATGGACAAAATAATCCTCGCCACTTTTGCGTTTTTGGCCCTTATGTGAGGAAATGGCTAGTTCGTAGGCGCGTTTAATTAAAGCCTCTTCCGGGCCTCTAAATTTATGGGGCACACTGTTTAAAAAGTCTTGAAAATTTTTCATTTCCCGATAAATATAAATATATATAAGTATTATAACATAAGAAAACCGCTTCCTTTTTGGGGAAGCGGCGAGCGGGATTAGCTCCTTTTACGCGATTAGGTTGCACTTACAAAGAACTGCAGTCTTTGTTGGCTTAAGTTTAGCCGTGCCTTACGGACTTTTGACCCCACTTTCCGGTTTTGCAGCCGTCGCTGGGAGCGCGGCTGTACCTCAAGTGATCTTCTCACCAACCTGATCGCAGGGACACCTTCCTCTTTATTTTTTTCTCGCCGGGCCTGCATTCGTGGCAGGTCTTTGTTGCCGTCAGTGGTTCCATCTCCGGCTTGGCCTTTGGTGCTTGTAATTTTGGCCCATTGTCGCAATCATTTGCTAAGGACAACATTCTTCGCACCTCGGACTTTTACCTTCAATATACTAGTGTGGCAACACTCTATTTTGCCTTAAAATGCGCATTGTGTCAATTGTTGGTTATTGGTTATAATCAATTTATGCCTGAACTTCCCGAAGTACAAACCGTAGTGTCCGAACTTAATTTTAAGCTCAAAAATCGGATTATTAGTTCCGTGTTTGTTAATGCGCCAAAAATGATTAGTTTGGGTGCGGGGGTTGTGTCCAATCGACGGATAGTAAAAAGTAATCAAGTTATAAAGTTTGTAAAGTTACTAAAAAGGAAAAAAGTTTTAAGTGTCAAACGGCGGGCGAAATTAATTATTATTGGTCTTTCCCCCTCATCCGGCCTGCGGCCACCTTCTCCCGCAAGGGGAGAAGGAAATAGGTTGAACCTTTTGATTCATCTTAAGATGACCGGGCAGTTTATTTTTGAAAGCCCGGCGCAAAGAAAAAAAACCGGTGGTAAGTATCGGCTGTTAAATAAATTATCCGCGCCGTTGACACAGTTACCATCCAAACATACTCATGTAATTTTTGAATTTACCGATGGCTCAAAACTTTATTTTAACGACGTGCGCAAGTTTGGGTATTTAAAAATAGTGCGGGATGATGAACTTGATCAAGTCCGGGAATTAAAAGAATATGGCCCGGAACCATTAAATGCAAAATTTACCTATGACACGTTTTTAACGGCTGTTAAAAATGTGTCAGGCAAAAGGAAGATTAAAGAGGTGTTGATGGACCCGAAAGTGGTTGCAGGAATTGGGAATATTTACAGCGACGAGATATTGTTTCTTTCCGGCATACTGCCAACAAGACCGGTATCAAAAATTAAGCCTACCGGATTAAACGCGATATATGATAATACCAAAAAGGTTTTAAAGGTAGCAATAAAGGCCAAGGGATCCAGCGTGGGGGATTTTGTGCGGACGGATGGTAGTTGGGGTCAAATGGGCAAGTTCCATTATGTTTATCGCCGGCGCGGGCAGAAATGTAAAAAATGTAGGGCGATAATTGAATCAATTAAACTTGGTGGACGTACTGCCGGTTTTTGCCCAAAATGCCAAAAGTAGAAAAACTTTTGGTATTTTGATAAGATAGCTTTTTTAAGTCCATTTTATGTTAGAATAATAGTATAATAAAAAGCTAATATGAAATAACATGGAAACAAATCAAAATCCCTCCTTCGCTAAAGCTTCCCCCGTCGCTAAAGCTAT
>Ga0172371_10011919_pt1 | contig 11516 bp, 10 predicted proteins | sample Lak12m_FD_114543 | JGI IMG/M metagenome (GOLD analysis project Ga0172371, IMG submission 114543) | Freshwater microbial communities from Kabuno Bay, South-Kivu, Congo - kab_022012_12m | ecosystem: Environmental > Aquatic > Freshwater > Lake | place: Democratic Republic of the Congo: South-Kivu...
AAGCAACACAAAGACGGAGTAGATCAAAGCCATAAAACAATAGAACAGATCGTGATTTATCTTGGGGTAGGCGAAGAACCGCGCATATAGGAGAAAGACGGCGAATATCGGCAGGTACAGTTGCAGATTCGTCATGGGGAAGACGACATCGAACAGGAGCATCTGCTTGGGATGCGTCATCACCATGCTGTAATAGCCCGGCCCGAAGTAGGGCATGACAAAGAAAAGAAATACTGCCGGTGGGATCAGGATGAAATAGGCGAGATCGCGCCGTCGACTGTTCTTCAAGAGATAGATAAGAATCAGAGGAAGGACGGATAATACATGGAACTTCGTGCTGATCCCGAGACCGAAAACGATTGCAGAAACCAGGATCCTGTTCTTCAGAAGGTAGTAAACGGAAATGAACGTCAAGGCGGCAGGGATCAGGTCCAGTTGCGAATGGAGATAGGAGGCGTAGAGGATGATGGGGGAAGCGAAATAGAAGACGAGAATGGACTTCTTTTTATCGGGAAACATGCGGAAAAGCAGGTAACAGATCGTGAGGTCCGAAACGAGGATCGGCAATTTGAAGAACAGGTTTTCAAGAGCCGCACCGCTTAAGAAGAAGTGGTAGGGCATGTAGAACACCGACAGGATGTACAGCATCAGCGGGGGATAAGGGAACTCCACTTTCAGGGAATGACCGTAAATATACTGATATGGGTTATCGAAGAACGTCAGGAAATGGTTTACGAACGGCAGAAACAGCTTGTCCTGGTAGTCCGAGGAAAAAGTTGCAAGAAAGAAGAGCTTGAATGCAATGAGGACACCATAACAAACCAAGATATGCTTGTTCGAAAATTGTATTTCGACCGTGCGCTTATTAACGTCCCTCACCGATGTTCCTTTCATCACAGGCCTAATCCCGCGTCGAACGCTTGTACCATTCCACCGTCCTTGCGATCCCCTCTTCCGCGGAGAACGGCGGGACAAATCCGATCTCTTCCCGGATCTTCGCGGAACTCACCCGAAACGAAGAGGTGACCTTCCGGATATCTTCCGAGATCACACCCGCAAATCGGCCCAGCACGGCAGGCAAGGGGATAAAGCGGGATGGCTTTCCCAGTTCGCGACAGATCGAGGAGTAGATCATGCGCGTGGAATAGTCCGACTCATCTTTCACGATGTACGTCCCCTGCGTCGTCTTCCCCGACCAAAGGGACTCCAACACCGCAATCACCCCCGCCACCACGTTCCCTACGTACACCATGCTGCGAAGATTGTCCGGCTGGACAAGCGGAAACGGAAGCCCGCGATCCGCCCACCGGATCATCCTTGGAAGGTTCCCCTTGTTGCGCGGGCCGAAGACCATGGGCAGGCGAAGGATGGCGACCCGAATACCCTGTTTCCCGGATTCCGATCGAACGATTTCTTCCGATTCCAGTTTGCTGATTCCATATGGGGTAGAAGGCCGGCATTCGTCGCCTTCGTCCAGTACCTTTTCCGACCCCTCCCCCATGGCCTTGACCGAACTCATGTGAAGAAAAATCTTTACTCCGGCCGATGACGCCCCCTTCAGGACATTCCGCGTCCCACCGACGTTGACTTTTCGATATTCGGAAAGAGGATCCTTCGACCGCTCCCTCAGGACATGGTTGCGGGCAGCAAGATGAATAACCGCATCGGCACCGGTGAACGCTGCCGCCAACCCGTCCCCGGTGCAGATGTCGACGGTGGTCAATGGAACTTTCGCAGGGTCCCTTTCAATCCCCGGTTCGACGGTTCCCGTCACGTCGTGCCCTGCCTTCATCAGCGCCGGAACGATATGCGATCCGATAAAACCGGTACAACCCGTTACGACGATCCTCAACGAATCGCCTCTGGTAAAGTTCCCTTCGAAAGCTCCATCATCCATGTATCCAGGAGATCCAAGAGCTTCTCTCTGTTGAAATGGGTTTCATAATATTGCCTGCCGCGCAATCCCATTGCGGCCCTCTCATGTTCCGGAAGTCGATAGATCTCCATGATTACCTTGGCAAGCCCATTCGCATCCCCCGCGGGTGCGGAGCGGCCAGCGCCCGATTCCACAACCACGCGGGCTCCTTCCCCGCCCAGCGCGGCGACGATCGGTTTCCCACAAGCAAGGTAAGACTGTATCTTCGAGGGAATTGTCAGGGCAAAGATCGGATCTTTCCGAAGGGTGGCCAGCAGGAGATCGGCAAGAGCAAAGTACCGGGGCATCGATTCCTGGGGGCGCCTCCCAAGAAGATGTACGGTTCCCGTCAGTCCCCGTTCCCGCACCTGTTCCTCAACCCAAACTCCAAGGCGTCCATCCCCGATAATCACCCATTGGATTTCCGACTCCGAACGGAGAGCTTCGGCGGCAGAGAGAATCGTTTCAAAATCCTGTGCCGCCCCGATGTTCCCTGCAAACATCACACGAAATCCGTCCGGAACCTCGCCCCGTTCCGTTGCGTCGTTCTCCAAACTCACGGGTTGGTATAGTTCTTCCACACTGTTTGGAAAATAACGAATCCGTCCCACATCCACCCCCATCCGTTGGATGGGTTGAAAAAATCCTCTGGACTGCACCAAAATCTGATCACAGCCCCGGTAGATGAACCGGACCAACCGTTCCACAATCCTCAAGATCCACCGGGAAGAAACAGCCCCCGTAGCGGAAAGACTCTCCGGCCAAAGGTCCTGCACCCAGAAGACAATCGGAGCCCGCTTGACCATTTTCATGGCGCGGGCAGGCAACCCCACCGTGACAGGAGAAGGCTCGTATACAAAGATAACGTCGTAATTTTCCCTGCAAAGCAGCGGGCCCATCGCGCAGGCAAGAAGAGCAAAAGAGAAGTAATTCATAAACAGGCGGAAGCTGCGTCCTCTCCCGCGCGGGATCAGCGGGACACGGAGAATTTCGATCCCCTGATAAATTTCCCTCCTTTTGGACAGGACTCCATAGCCGGGGAAAAATCTCCCGGCGGGATAGTTGGGGATTCCCGTAAGGGCCGTGACGCGGTGGCCCTTTTCCACCAAGCCAACCGCCAGGTCATTAATGCGAAAATCTTCAGGCCAGAAGTATTGCGTGACGATCAGGACGTGCATCAGGAGCGGAGTCCGTCCCTCCATTCCTGCTCGGCCCGGTCGGGGAGCCGGTAACTGAGAAGAATTCGACACACCGTATCCGCCACTCCCTCCGCCAGATACTCCCGCGGAGGTTGCCACCCTCTCTTTCGCCCGGTCACCATCTTCACTTGGCGGAGGATGGTTTGCGGATCGGCGCCGGAAAGAATGTTGCTCCCGCACTCCACCGTTTCCGGCCGCTCAGTGACGTCCCGGATCGTCACGTTGGGGACCCCGAAGAGGCAGGCTTCCTCTTGCACCGTGCCGCTGTCGGACAACAGGCAGAAGGAGGACTTTTCCATCTTGATGAAATCGAAGAACCCGAACGGCTCCACGAATCGCAGTCCAGCCCGCTTCACGTCGACCCCGAATGCCTCCACTCTCGCCCGTGTGTGAGGATGGAACGAGCAGATTACCGGATAGCCGTACTCCTGATGAAGCAGTGAAAGCGCCTCGACAAAGCTTCTCAACCGGGATTCGACATCCACATTTTCGGCCCGGTGCATCGTCACCAGGAAATATTTGCCCTCTGCGATGTCTAATACCTCCAACGCATGACTGGCGGCGATTCGCTCCCCATAATGGTCGATCACTTCCTTGATCGGGTTCCCCGTCACGTAAATCCGCTCGCCCGGAATCCCCTCCTTCAACAGATTCTCGCGGCTCCGGTTCGTATACGGCATGAGGATGGTGCTGCTGTGGTCGATCACCCTGCGATTGACTTCCTCGGGAACCCTGTCGTCGTGGCACCGGTTCCCGGCTTCCATGTGGTAGACGGGAATGCCGAGGCGCCTGGCGACGATCGCGGACATTCCGCTGTTGGTGTCTCCCAAGATCAGCAATCTTTCCGGCCGATGCCTAAGAAAAAGCTCCTCGCTTTTCTCGAGGATCCTTCCGATCTGCGAGGAAAACGACCCGGCTCTCACACCCATGTTCTCGTCCGGATCGCGGATACCCAACTCGTCGAAGAAGATCCTGTTTAGCCGGTCATCGTAATTCTGCCCGGTGTGCACCAAGACATGAATTGCATGCCGGTCGAGCAACGGAATAATGCGGCTCAACCGGATAATTTCAGGCCGCGTTCCGAGGATCGTCATCACCTTCATCGGAGCAGTTCCTTCTCGAACGTTTCGACATCTTCCAACATCAATTGGCGCTCCTGGAGCAATTTTCTGGTCCCTTCCAGGCCCAGCACCGTATCGTTGGAACTGTACTCCTTGGTCAGACAACCGGTGCCGTTTCGGTCGCCCCGCACCTCCGGGAGCATCGGCAGGATCGCGTACCACTTGCCTCGCTCGACGGTGCGATAGGCTTCCTCCTCACTTACCATGATCTCGTGAATCTTTTCCCCTGGCCTAATACCTGTCACAACCGTTCGAATCTGCCGGTCGCCGATGAGCGCGGCGGCGACGTCAACGATCTTCGACGCAGGAGCCCGCGGCACGTAGATCTCCCCGGGCTGCGCACCTGAGATGGCCGCGAAGACAGTATCCACCGCATCGTGCAGGCTTAAGAGAAACCGCGTCATATCGGGTGTCGTGATGGTCACCGGACCACCGTTGCGGATCTGCTGGTGGAAGAGAGGAATCACGGAACCTCGAGAAGCCAACACATTGCCGTACCGGACACCGACGAAACGCGTATTTTGGCACCGCATGTTTCCCTGGATGAAAATCCGCTCCTGGATCGCTTTCGTCATTCCCATCGCATTGACCGGCTTGCATGCCTTGTCGGTGGACACCCCGACGACCGTTTGCACCTTGAGATTGTGCTTCTGAATAGCGCAGACGATGTTTTCGGCCCCTTCGATATTCGTCCGAACCGCTTCGTAGGGATAGTATTCGCAGGTCGGAACCTGTTTCATCGCCGCGGCGTTCACGACGATATCCACGTCCCGCAGGGCCGACGCAACGCTGTTCAGGTCGCGCACATCGCCGATCCAGAACTGCAGTTTCTTTTGAAAATTCCGGTAGATTACTTCATCGGTCGCATCGATCTTCTGTTCGTAGGCCACCCGCATGAAGTACTGTTTGGCCTCATCTCTGGAAAAGACGATCACGTTGGCGGGGTTACCCATCTCGCCGCTCAGGAGCCGGTTCACCAGTACCTTGCCGAGCGACCCGGTACCGCCGGTGAGCAGGATCCTCTTACCGTCGAACATCTTTGCCACCATCCTTTATCTCCACTTCTCGTAAGGGGTGGGATCGTTGACGAGCTGGGCAAGGAGGCTCGGCCAATCGGGAGACCGATAGCCGGTGGCCTGCAAGAACCGATCACCGATCATGCTACGGTCCGAAACCTCATTTTCATCGGGCACGATCTTTATGTCCAGGCGGAAGGCATCCCGGATCATACATAAAAGATCATACTTGGAAATCGCAGGGCCGGTCACCTGGTACAACCCGGACAGGGTCGGGTACTCGGAAACGATCCTGCAAACCAGGTCCGCCATGTAATTCGTCGTCACTCCGGAGTAGATGACTCGCCTGAACCCGCGGACGCTTTTACCGTTCTGCGACAAGAACCATTCGAGCAGCGAGCGGAAGTTCGCCAGTTCCCGGCCGATGATGGAGGTGCGCAACGTGAGCGCGTTCTCTTCGACAACCTCACCCAGATACTTGCTTTTCCCGTAAAGGTCCTCGGCGTCCGAGGGAGATGCCTCCGTATAACCACCATCTCTGCCGCTGAAGACGCAATCCGTACTGAAGTGGATCACCCGCCCCCCCCACTCGCCGGCCCACTCCGACAACTTGTGTGGGAGAAGGGAGTTCAGGATGATGCTCGGGATCGCGGCGGTCGCTTCTACCCGTTGCTTGACGATTCCTATGCAGTTGACGATGAAGGCGGGCTTCAGAATCCGAAGGTGTTCCTCGAGCGATGCGAGGTCCATCGCATCCACGTCGCCAATGACCTTCCCTTGGACGAATAGGTCAACCTGCCGATAGAACGGTTCGTAGAGGGATCGGGAAACCGTGCAGGCGGTGTCCAGGTAGCGTGCCAGCAATGTCTGGTACATCTTGTGCCCCAACATTCCCTCCCCGCCGAGGACGAGGATCTTCATGCCACTTCGACCTCCTCGATTCGGTCGGAATCTCTATCCACAGCGGAGAGGGAAACGAACGCATGTTTCACGGGAACAGCTCCCCCGATGTAGCCAAGGACCTGTTTCTTGCCAAATCGTGAGCAGGTTCCGCGCTCAAACTCAAATTTGATGCGTGATGGCGGCCTCGTTTCCGCCCTCTACGAAGACTTGATGGTTCTGAGCTCATGAGCACATGTTAAGACATGCGATAATTCTCTTTAATGAGTGCGTCTTTTTCTGCCCTGTTTGGATAATTGATGAGGACTGCTCTGTAAACGCCTTTGAATACGAATAGACTCCCAGCAGCGGCACCAATGTCCCGATACTTGTTGATTAGCTGGCCTATATCATGAAGTGATCCGGCGCCACCAAGTACCGTTAACGGAATACTGATCAAATCTCGAATTTTCTCAACTAAAGCGAGATCATAACCTCTCATAACGCCATCATTATCAATGGAATTTATCACTATCTCGCCCGCTCCCAGTCTTTCCATTTGCTGCGCCAACTCCGGCAGATATTTTCCAGTATTCTTAAGGCCATTGTGTGTCCAAACCTCAAATTTTCCACCTGAAGAAGGTTTCTTAATGTCTAATACAACTACTACGCTCTGGTTACCAACGCATTCAGCGGCTTCAGTCACAAGGTTAGGATTCTCTATCGCGGCAGAGCTTATAGCTACTTTTTCTACCCCTAATTGAACAATTTTTTGTACTTGATCACTAGTTGTTACACCACCACCATAGCAGAAGGGCATTCTACATTCCTCCGCTAAATGTTCAATCATATAATAATCAGGTTCTCTTTTTTCTACAGTAGCATCAATATCAAGTACTATGAGTTCATCAACTTCTTTTTCATTGAAGATTCGTACGGCATTAATAGGATCACCAAGGTACTTCGGATTTTTGAAATTGACAGTCTTGACAATCCCTCTATTTTTAACCAACAAGCATGGAATTATCCGCGGATATAGCATATTATGTCTTAGCAAAATTTTCAAGGAGCCGAATGCCCCATTGATGACTTTTTTCCGGATGAAACTGAACACCAAAAACATTTCCGGAATTCACTGCACATGCAAACTTCTCACCATAATCAGTAACAGCTATAACATCCTCGCTCATATGACATTGAAAATAGTATGAGTGCAAAAAATAAAACCGGGCGTCAGAATCAAGCCCTTGAAATAAGCCATTATATTTTTTTAATTGTATTACATTGTTCCATCCCATGTGAGGTACACGTCTGCAGTGTAATAAAGAAGAATGTTTGAATCTTTTGACTTCGCCGTCTATCCAACCAAGGCCAGGTAGACTTCCTTCCTCGCTGGAAGCGGCAAGTACTTGCATCCCTACACAGATACCTAAAACTGGCACATGACGATGAAGTACAATCTGGTCGAGACACTGCCGCATACCTGATTTTTCAAGCCTCAGCATCGCATGATCAAAAGCACCAACGCCTGGTAATATCACCTTACTGGCATTTTTCAAGCCATCGGGCTGATTGACAATGATGGATGGGATATTTAATTTTTTATAAACGTCATTAAAGGCTTTGACATTTCCCATTCCGATATCTAATATCGCAATCATCTTATAACTCGTTTTTCCATTCCAAATAATTGCATTAATTTTGTTCCAAAAGTTATTAACAGCATATTGTTTTTATAATCGCGGAAACTCTTGTTCTTTCCTTCGAATATTTTCTGAAATTCAGATACCGTTAAATCCAACTTTTTTGCAACATACTCAAAGTCCTGTATCATCGTTTGTTCATCTATTTCCGGTCTTGCTACTCGCGCAAGGGCATCCTCACGGGTCATCTGATTAGTCAAAACTAGACTAGAGAGGTGTGCTTTTCTCCTTTCAACGCCAAATTTTCTTGGCAGCCAATAACACTCAACGAATCTTGTAAATCGGGACTCGTGATGCTTTTGGGCATATTTCTGCCAACCGAAGCGATTTGTTAATTCCTGTATGGCATTTTCTTTAATATACGGCACATAATTCAACGGCTTTATAACTTTTATACCTTTTACATACCCATAATATAACTTATATTTAAAAATATCAGCAGTTGGAAATGTTTTTAAAGACCGTTGACCGAACCGGCGATGAATATCTTTCACAAATCGCATATCTGACGGATAGTAAGCTCCCCATTCATGCGGCTCACGAACACATTCAGTTGAATAGTTGGCTCCTGTAAGGATGTACTTATATTTATATTTTGCTGCAAAGTTATAAAGCGAGGAAAAAAAGGCTAAATCTTGGGGGGTGTCAACATTGGCCAATTGCGCTTTAAAGAACGCTAATTGCAAATCTTTCATTTCCGACCAATCGATAACCTCCGTATAAAGATCAAATCCCAATCCATCTACTAACCTTTGGATATTATTTGCAGACACCTCTGAATTCCATCCAGCGTCCACATGGAACAACAGCGGCTTCAATCCAAATTTTTCCTTCGCTATAAATGCAACGTAGGAACTATCAACACCACCGCTCACCCCAATTAAACAATCGTGGTCACGACCCTTTCCATCTCTCTTTATATTTTCAATAACAGGAGCAAGTATCTGTGTACCTTTTTCGCTCGGATGCCAGTTCGGTAATATATTTCCATAGTAATTACGACAATAGTCACACCAACCTCTTTCATCGAAAGTAATGTTAGCATCGGTAGTGTCCATTATGCAGTTGGAACATATTTGATATGTTGGTTGGCTCACTCTTATCCCTCAGTATAAGTAATTAATACAACACGTCTTAAATTATACGTTCCCTTAATCTCCTTGGTGTAACAGACATTTTCGAAAGAGCTGGCGGCTTGCATCTACAACATTATGATCAATCAGCCGTTCAATAAACTTAATTTTAATTATATCCCTATATTTTTTACGCTCCAAGGTACTAATTAAGGCTAATTCCTCAATTACTGATACAAAAGAATCCATCTGGTCCAAGTTTTTATCCCAGCCAAATCCAAATTCTTCCAAATTGCGCCAAGGGGTTTTATCGCTAATAAGTACCGGGGTACCTGCCGTCAAAGACTCAACAATGACATGACCATAATTCTCTCCACTAGTTGGAAATAGGAACAGATCATACCGGCTAAATATTTGGACTACCTTACTTGGGTTGATGCTACCGAGATAATTCACTGTTACATTTTTTGGCAATTGCCCTATTAGCTCTTGGCATAATTTCCAGTAAATGGCATCTTCGGCGGGGCCATAAATATCGAACCGCACCTTTGTGGTGATTTTTTTTAAAACCCTCAATGCATAATCTAGATTTTTCTCTCGCGATATCCGTGATAAAAACACAAGCTTTAATGTTTCTGAATCCATCGCTTCTTGGACCGAGACATCGTTGCCAATGTCTATAATATTCCTGGCAGGCAGGTTAAATGCAATATGAATTTCACCTGTTTTAATCTTCATAGCTCTGGCAATATCCAACGCCTCATATTCAGTGGATGCGTGCCAATAAATGTTTTTATAGAGTCTAAAACACCTTGCCACTTGAATATAAGTGTATTTCTTTGGATACTTAATTTTTATCGAACCCTCCTCAAACTCGCCTCGCGGCGCGATGATCACTGGTTTCATAGGGAGCCAACCCATGTAGCGGGCTAACAACAATTTTATCGAAAAATGTGGATCAAAAAAGCTATTTAGGTATAAAATATCATGTTCTGTCGCTGTTATTAAACTTATCATACCTTTTAGCGTGCACGACTGAGGCGCAAGGTAATACACATTTGCACTGCCCAATGACTGCCAATGATTAATCTTTATGTCGTCATAGGGTTTAACATCACCTTGGTCTCGGTCGGAGGAAATAATTCGAAAATCGAATTCATGTCCAAGATGGTCGATAGTATTTGAAATTGACCTTAATGGACCGCCAGCTTTGTATCCAGGCAGATAATGCTTAATAAATGTAAGTATAATTGGTTTCTTAATCATCATATTAATATAAAATGATATTCATACAATCATACTTATACTGTCATACGATGCAGCATACATTCATTGCAACATTTCCCGATATATATTTAGGTATTGTATGGCAATGTGTTCGGGCTTAAATCGTTCCACATTCTTTCTACCGTTACAAATAAACATATCACGGTATTCTTTGTCGGAAATTATTCGAATGATACCTTCCCTTATACTTGATACATCAAATGGATCTACTACACATGCCGCATCTCCTGCAACTTCAGGCATAGAATAAATATTCCCTGTGATTACCGGACGTCCAACAGCATTTGCCTCCAAGATGGGCATGCCAAAACCTTCATAAGTAGAAACAAATGAAACCATATCACATTCTTTGTATTTGTGTATCATTTCGGCTTCCGAAAGATTTGAAGAGTTTGTATACTCGATCCGGAAGTCAGAAAGGGATCTCAAATGTTCTGGGGTCAGTTTTCCTACAATGTCCAACCGGCAGGGGATTCCTTTTAATGCCTCGAATAACCTGAATAAGTTTTTTTGTCGCCCGGTCCCCACCTGGAGGATCACCGGTTTAGACGAATTAAATTCTTTCTCCGCAAACACAAATATTTTTGAAATACACGCGTGGATTACTTTTATTTTTGATGGGTCGCAATTAATGACTTTCAGCAACTCATCTTTTGTTGCCTGCGATATCACAGAAATAAATTTTACCCTTTTTTCTGGAATGACGTACCATAATAATTTCATTAGATACTTGGATATGCCTCTTTTTTCCTCTGTAAATCCACAGTCAAGTATGGTTAGCAGGGTTATTTTCTTACGGAGAAAATAACTAAGGTAGTGAATATCCCCTGCGATATGGTTTATGTCCCCCTGCCGAAAGTACGCTTCTATAATGTTGTATATCCTTATAATGACACCAGAACTTACATACTTGGAGATCGCGATTTTACATTCAACCTCCTTGGGCATTGCCTCTCGGATGGTCTGGAATAATCCTTCAACACTATAATTAGTTCCTCTCGGCTTGCGTTGGAAAAATACGACTTTCATTTGATAAATCTTGATCCGTCACCGAACATATTCGTTATCTTTCAGCAACATTTCAATCGGTCAATCCCAGAAAACCCCAATTGTAACTTCCCGGTTACAACAAATAACGATTGGCATTACGTTGATTTGTAGATATGATTTTTCATGTGTAACGCATGCCTATGCGATGCCTTTCTTTCCCTCGGACAGGAGTTTAAGGGATAATCCGTGACAGGTCCACAAAATCGTTGCATATCGGCATGTTGCGTCAAGCTCCCTGTAAGACCCCACTGTCCGTTATCCGGTACCCGAAGG
>Ga0172371_10011920_pt1 | contig 11515 bp, 9 predicted proteins | sample Lak12m_FD_114543 | JGI IMG/M metagenome (GOLD analysis project Ga0172371, IMG submission 114543) | Freshwater microbial communities from Kabuno Bay, South-Kivu, Congo - kab_022012_12m | ecosystem: Environmental > Aquatic > Freshwater > Lake | place: Democratic Republic of the Congo: South-Kivu...
ACGGCCATTATCTTCCAGATCTTCTTCACTGCAAAGTCCGACGAAATAGTCAATATTTTCTCCCAGTCATATCCGGATGAAAAGAACAGGGTGATCACTGCACTGAAAGAGATTGACCCCGGTAATATGGCTAAATGGGACAGGATCGCCAAGGCGGGTAACTGACCCTTTGACGATTTGATAATACCTATGCTGAAAACCTTGTCTATATCCAATTATGCTCTGATATCCAACCTGGATGTTGAATTCCGGACGGGATTGAACATGATTACGGGTGAGACGGGTGCCGGTAAATCTATTTTGCTTGGAGCTTTGGGTTTGCTTCTTGGGAACCGGGCAGACACTCAGGTGCTTAAGGATAAGAATCAGAAATGTACCATTGAGGCTCAGTTTGATCTCCACGGGGTATCGATGGATGATTTTTTTAGCCTCAACGATCTTGACAAGGAGTCCTTTGCGATTGTCAGACGGGAAATCTCACCCCAGGGAAAATCCAGGGCCTTTATCAATGATACTCCCGTTACCCTGAATGTTTTGAAGGATTTAGGCCTGATGCTGGTCGATATCCATTCGCAGCATCAGAACCTTATGCTGAATGATCCCGGATATGCACTGCATGTGATTGACCGTTTTGGCGGACTGGAGCCGCAGGTTATCCGGTATGTAAGTGAATTCGGGAAATGGAAATCTCTCGAAAAACAGCTTGTTCAAAAGAAGGCTGAACTGGAGAAGAACCGGGCTGACCAGGATTATCTTGAGTTTCAGTTGGAACAGCTTGAGAAAGCATCCCTGATAGGCGATGAGCTGGAAGAGTTTGAAAGGGAGCAGGAGATGCTGGAGCATGCCGGGGACATACAAAACAGGTTGGGTGAATCTGTGCAATCTCTCCATGAAAATGAAGATTCCATTGAGACCAGAATGAAATCTGTGATCACAGGGCTCCAATCGGTATCTGCCTACCTTGTTGATCTTAAAGAACCACTGGAGCGTCTTCAATCGGTTTACCTTGAAGTTCAGGAGACCTCGCGGGAACTGAATCATTTGCTTGGGCATGTTGAATCCAATCCTGACCGGTTGCAGATTGTTGTTGAGCGTATTGATCTGATCAATACACTGCTTAAAAAGCACCATGTATCTGCTGTGGAGGAGCTGATCTCACTGAGGGAGCAATATCGGACGAGATTAGCAGGAATTCAGCTCTCGGATGAAGAGGTGGGCAGGCTGACAGAAATGGTTTCCCGGCAATTTGGGCAGGTGAAAAGCCTGGCAGAAGAGATTTCCAGGGCCAGAAAACTAGTGTGGCCCTCCTTTGTGGAAAAAGTGACCGGTTTGGCAAGGGAGCTTGGAATGCCGAATGCTGTTTTTAGCGTTGATCATCATACCATGCAGGATCCGACCGAAGAAGGAAAGGATGAGATCAGATTTCTTTTTTCGGCCAATAAGAACCAATCACCGGAGGAATTGTCAAAGGTGGCTTCGGGCGGTGAAACCAGCCGTCTGATGTTAAGCATAAAGTCTCTGATCAATGATTCCTCAGCTACACCGACGGTTATTTTCGATGAGATTGATTCCGGGGTTTCGGGTGATATTGCCGACAAGGTGGGGAATCTGATTTCAAGGTTGTCGGCTGGAAGACAGGTTATAAACATTACACACCTGCCGCAGGTTGCCTCCAAGGGGGATCATCATTTTCTTGTCTATAAGTTTGATGATGAACAGGCTACCCATACTTCCATCAGGCTGTTGACTGATGATGAACGAATTACCGAATTGGCCAAGATGCTTTCAGGAGAAACAATCACGCCTGAGGCAATCCAAAACGCGAGGGTTCTTTTGGGGAAGGCCTAATGTCCTGATGACAACCATTTTCCTTAAAAATTGTTATAACGTTGTAACCAAAAACTGAATACATGTCACATCACTTACTCGAAGGAAAACGAGGCCTCATTTTCGGGGCGCTGAACGACAAATCGATTGCCTGGAAAGTTGCGGAAAAGGCACATGAAGAGGGTGCCACCTTTGTACTGACAAATGCACCCTTTGCACTCAGGCTGGGGGAGATGGATCAGCTTGCAAAATCAACAGGAAGTGAAATAATTCCGGCAGATGCCACCAGCATTGAAGATTTGACGGTGGTACTTGAAAAGTCCCAGGAAATTCTTGGAGGCAAACTCGACTTTATCCTCCATTCAATCGGGATGTCGCCGAACGTGAGAAAGAAGCATTCATACGACAACCTTGATTACAGATATTTTCAACAGACGCTAGATATTTCAGCCTTGTCATTGCACAAGCTGCTTCAGGTTGCCAAAAAGATGGATGCAATCAACGAATACGGATCCGTGGTTGCTTTGTCCTACATTGCGGCTCAGCGGACTTTTTACGGTTATAATGATATGGCTGAGGCCAAATCACTTCTGGAGAGCATTGTACGCAGCTTTGGCTATATCTACGGAAGATCGAAGAAGGTCAGGGTAAACAGCGTTTCCCAGTCTCCTACCTATACCACAGCCGGAGGCGGTGTCAGGGGCTTCGACGGTTTGTATGATTACTCCAACAGAATGTCGCCGCTGGGTAACGCCACTGCCGATGAATGTGCCGACTATTGCCTCACCCTTTTCTCAGACCTGACCCGCAAGGTGACCATGCAGAACCTTTTCCACGACGGCGGTTTTGCCAGCATGGGTATGAGCGAAAGGGTCATGGGATTCTATAACAAGTGCCTCGACAACATTCTTCCTGAGGAATGGTAGGCCGAAAGTAAGGCAAGAGGGCAAAAGGGCAAAAAGGCAAAAGGGCAAGAGGGCAGGAATTTTAAATGTAGAGGAGGAAAAGGATTAAGGGGATAACAATTCCTATTACGGTGTAAGTAATTCCTCTCCAGCCGGTTATGCTGTTTTTACCTGAGCGTATCACGAAGAGTCCGCTGATCGCAATTATGATCCAGGCTACACAGAAGATATCGGAAAACCATTTCCAAAGGTTGCCTGGATTATAGTGGAGGAAATTGACCTGGTTTAAAACCGGCCGTTTCTTAATTGTTTCGAGGGTTCCTTCTCCTGTGGCCAGATTGACCTCAACGTTTCCGTGATACATGAATACTTTCAGAACCTCATCTGAGGGAAAGTAGTGTTTTTTGTACTCTTTCTTCAGGTCAAGGTCTTCAAGAAAGGAGACAATCCATGCTTTGTCTATCTGGTTCCTTGTTACGGGTTCAGTGAGGGTTACGGTATAACTTTTTATAACATAATTGGGATTGAAATCCCTGATATGGTTTAGTGCGATTCCTGAAATTGCATAAATCACACTCATGCCGAAAAAAAAGTAGCCCAGGTCCCGGTGCAGGACATTGTTGAGTTTTCTCAGTTTCATAAAGGTAAAGGAGAATTATTTGACTTCTTTGAGTTTAGTTACTTCGAGGGAATAGAATGAAATATATCCTTTGCCACCTGCAGCAATCTGTTCACGGTAGTCTCTGATCTGCCTGAGCTGGGTTTCAACCGCGGATTCATCCTCTCCCCTGGCTTCAGCCTCGCCCGTATGGACTTCTTCTTTCAGCTGGATGGTTGCGGAACCTTTCAGCTCCTTTTCCCATTCATCCAGATAGTTTTCATCAATCCGATCTTCTCTTACATAGCCGGTTGCCTCAATGTCTGACCCTTCGAGGGCAACATCGAATTTAGCCACACTATTGGATGCAAGGAGCTTGAATCTTTGCTCTCCAAGGAAGATCCTTTTTCCGCTTTCCCGGCACACGTGGTCGACCATACCGTCAACTCTGACGAGCTGATCCACAAAGGAGGGAGCCTCCTCTGCAATATTTTCAACTTTAATGACAGCTTTAGGTTCAACGGCCGGCTTTTTCGAAGTGCAGGAGGTTAGTAAGGAAACCAAGATTAACCCGGATAAAAACAGATTTCTCATTTCCAGGAGTATTAATTTCTTCATTTTCAGTTAGTCGCCTTTAAAAGTATAAAAAGCCCTGAAACCCCTGTGATGATTAACTAATCTTTAACACTTTCCTTGATAAAGCATTACATTTATAGCCATGAAAACCAAAAATCTGTTTTTAATTCTGGCGATAATAATTCCGGCAGGATTAAAAAGCCAGGAGAATCAGGACCGGGGCCTTCATTTTGTAGAGATTTATTCGACTGGCTATGATGGAACCCAGGTAGCCTATCATATCAATCCCGAAGGCAGGTACCAGGAAATCAAAGGTTCTCCTTATCTCCTTGACGATTGGAAAGAGGGGGCCATTTTGCTGAAGACGGATTCGGTGCCAGTATCCTTTTTGATGCGGTACAATTTGTACGGAAATGAGATGCAGTTCATCCATGGATCTGATACTTTTGCCATTTCGAATCCCCACAAGGTCCAGGCTGTTTGGCTCGGGGGAAGGAAATACCAGTACTTGCCGTTCATTATAAACAACAATCAGCAATACGGATATTTTGAGGTTCTGGTTGACGGGCGATTCAGATTATTGAAGTTAAACGGTATCCGGCTGGATGCCGGCACGGATCCTGTTACTCCCTATCATTGCCAGAACTCCACCGATCGTTTTGTAAAAACGGTTGCCTATTATTTCCAGGATCCAACCGGAGCTGATCCTGTTTTATTACCCGGGAACAGAATGAATATTTCAGGGGTAAAATCGTGGGAAGACAGGAAAGCCGGTGACTTTTTACGAAAGGAGAAACTGCACCCCGGTAAGGAAGGTGATCTGGTAAAATTTTTTGAATGGTTGAATCAAAGTGAATGACCCAATGAGGAAATCTGCATTGATACTATTATTGGTGGCTGGATCCCTGGCTGGTTGCAAACAATTCGACGAGGGACCGGTCATGAGCCTCTATTCTGTTGAAAAGAGGGTGGCCGGGCGGTGGTACTTCGACAAGGTTCTTTACGGAGATGTAGATTCCACCGCGAATTATGTCTATGGCCAGCTGGAATTCATTTATGACACAAAAAAGAAATACGGTGCTTTTTCGTGGAGCCATAATATCATGCAACCAACAGGCCCCGAAAATTTCGAGGGCGGGATCTGGAGATTTCAGGCGGAGAAGGACTCCATCGAATTTGCCTTCATTGATCTGGCAACGGCAGATACTTTGAAACTGTGGAAATGGAAAATTAACAGGTGTGCTTATACCGAATTCTGGATTGAAAGGACACTTAAGGACGGAACCATTTTAACATGGGAACTGTGGAAATGGGCCATGTAAAAAAAAAGCCCTGCTGTCAGCAGGGCTTTTTTTTTATAAGTGCTTGATTAATAGTCGATCTGTGGATCTTTTACAGTAGGTATCGGATTTGGTTTAACATCCCACCATACTCTTGCACCGAACATCCCATTATCAATGCTTTCGATTCCCTGACGGGTTTTTGCCTCATTCAGGTTCTTGCCATTGTAACTTTCTTCGGCCGGGGAATAGGCGAGGCGGAGCGGAAGACCGCGACCCGGATACTCGGTTGCTTCGAGTTCATATTCGAAGATCCTCGACGGAGTATGGGTTCTGCGGATTTCAGCGTAAGCCTCAACGCCCTGACCAAAGATGGCCATCCATTTCTGTTCGGTAATCAACTGGATTGCCTTTGATGAATTATAGGCAACATCGGCACCTGCGATGTAGGCATCTGCGTCGGCGCCGACACCCCAGTAATCCAGGCTGGCACGAATACCTGCCTCATAATTGGCTTGTCCGTTTCCACCGGTTCTGGCTTTATGCTCAGCAATAAAGAATTCGACTTCGCAATACTGCAGAAGGAATAGCGGAGCATCCGGTGCATAGGCAATAGCAACCCCTAACAGAGACCTTTTCGGAATTGGAGGCTGACGGGCAGCACCGTTCTGTTGTCCGACGAAGTCACCATCCAGACTTCTCGGCTGGGCAAATACCGGCAAACGCGGGTCATTGCGCTTCTTCATGAAATCAACCGAGGTCTGGGAAATACCCTGGTCGGTTCTTGTGAAGAGGGTATTATAAATGGGGTTTTTGTACGGAGCAGCTCCCGGATAGGCTAGTTTTGCAGTTTCATCATTGCTTGAGATCAGCGGCCATTTGGCAGGATCAGCAAGCATCTCCTGAATCTTTGCATCAGCCTGGGTCCAGGCATCGCTGGCCCTATTGAGAAGTCTGAGCCTCAGAGAGTTGGCGAACTTTCTCCACAAACCAGGATCTCCTCCATAGATTACATCACCAGCTCCGAAATTCTCATTGGTTCCGGCCAGAATATCATTGGCTCTAACAAGAACGGTGTCAATCAGAGATTTATAAATCAGTTCCTGAGGATCATATGCTGGGGTCAGATCTCCATCTGCTTCAAAACCCTGAACAGCGTTAAAGTACGGAACATCCCCGAAGCAATCGGTCAACTGCGAATAATTCCAGGCGGTCAGGACCAATGCTGCTGCATATAGTCCGTCATCTCTGAAATCATCGGTTGTCTCGGCATAATTGGCAGTTTTGTCGAGAACGATTTTCAGGTTTTTCAATGCACCTGAGTAGGGGGTACCGAAGAAGTCGTCCATCTGGGCTGCACGCAGCTGATATTTGTCCTCATCGATATACTGGATTTTTGTCCATTGCTGAGACCAGCATCCAAGATAGGTATGCTGTATCCAACCACCCAGCCATTGCCCGACACTATTTACACAAACATTGGTAAACACGTTGATTGCCGGAACATCGGTCGGAGAGTTGGGGCTCGTATTCATCTCCTCAAAGTTCTTGGTACAGGAGAGTCCCAGACCAATTGTGAAGAGAAGGATCAGAGATATTTTTGCGATTTTTTTCATTGCTCTTCGATTTACTGTTTTCATTAGATACATATTACAGGGTAAGTCTGAGGTTGAAACCAATACTACGGGAGGTTGGAATCATGTTGCTTTCAACACCCTGTACGTTACCGGCGCTGAACGAGTTTTCAGGATCGATATGCGGCATGTTTTTCCAGATAATCCAGAGGTTACGGCCAATGAGAGAGAGGTTCATTGAAGAAATGCCCACTTTTCTCAGCCAGTCTGGTTTAAAGGTGTAGCCAAGGTTGAATTCGCGCAGTTTAACGAAACTGGCATCATAAATCCCAAGTTCCGTTTTACCCCAGAATCCTTCGAAGAAATCCTGTCCACCAGCAAAGGCTTCGGTGTTCACGATCGGCGTGGCGCTTTCATTTCCGTCTTTGTCAAGGAAGACAATATTACCGGAAGCGTCAAGTTTACCATAAACGCCGTCGGCAAGCACACCGCCACCTTCTTCAACGGGATCCCTGACGTTTTTACCATTCACGTTGATTGCAGCAGTTTCAGCCAGCACACCTGAATAGCATCCGAACCATTTGGTGATTGAATACATGTCGCCACCGCTTCTGAAGTCGATCAGGAAGCTGAAATCCCAGTCACCATAAGTAAAGCTGTTGCGGATACCACCGGTGAAATCGGGAGTAACATTTCCAAGGATAATATCCTGCGAGGTGCGGATATACATACCATTGCTCGGGTTTACCAGCGGGCGGCCAGTATAATGGATCAGTTCATTACCATTGGCATCAACCTCGATTTCCTTGGTTTCTCTTACAATACCGCGACCGTACATGATGCCATAAGGCATACCCGGGCGGGCCTGAACCTGCATTCCCCATGATCCTGCATAGAGGTTAAGGAAGGTCAGGTCTTCTGCCAGGCTGATCACCTGTGAGCGGTTACGGCCGTAATTGAGGGTAATGTCCCAGTTGAATTTCTTGGTCTGAACCGGACGTCCGGTCAGTAACAGTTCGATACCTGAGTTCTGGATTTCACCGGCGTTGATCATCTTGGCGCCAAATCCGGTGGTGGATGATACGGCGATCTGCATGATCTGGTCGGTGGTGTTATCCTTATACCAGGTAAAATCGATGCCGACCCTGTTTTTCAGAAGTTTCAGATCCGTACCGAATTCCATTGACTTGGTCCTTTCGGGTTTCAGCCCGAGCGGAGGTATGGTTCCGGTATAACTTAGTGAAGGATTGCCGAAGAAAGGCTGGGCTGATCCGAAAGTTCCCTTCAATTGGTAAGGATCGGTGTCGGAACCTACCATTGCCCAACCGGCACGCAGCTTGGCAAAGCTTAAAATATCACTCTTCATACCCAGTGCCTCGGTCAGGATCAGACCAGTTGAGACAGACGGATAAAAATAAGAGTTGTTTTCGATCGGAAGTGTAGAGGACCAGTCGTTACGGGCAGTCAGGTCGACATACAACCAGCGCTTGTACCCAAAGCTGGCGGTAGCATATAATGACTGGATCTACTTCTGGCTGAACGATAGTCCGGCTGTGGGCGTGGCAACTGCGTTGCTCACTGAATAAAGATCCGGAACGATCAGTTCGGAAACGTTAGTCGACTGGAATCTGCCGTAGGTGTGCATCCAGTTGCCACCGGCGGTTGCTGCCAGGCTGATATCCTCGGTCAGATCCTTATTGAAGGAGAGGAGGATATTGGCGTTGGTTTCATTAGCCAGGTTCGTGTATGCATTGAAAGTACCGAGTGGCCAGTCATTGGACATCTTAGCCCTCTGTTCCATAACCTCTTCAAAATAGAGGTCAGTTCCGACATTGGCCTTGATGTTCAGGTAATCAGTAAAGTCATACTGAAGGGTGAAGTTCCCGAACATACGGTCGCGGGTGCGCTCGTTGGTGTTCTTATTCAGGGTCCAGTATGGATTATCATGGTAGGAATGATTCCAGTTATAGGGCCTTTTGGAAACCGGGTCAATTTTTTCCCAGTTATTTTTCAGGTCCAGATAATCAACCTGGCGTCCTGACCAGGAGGATTGCTGAAGGATATTGGCACTTGAATAGCCGTTACCCGGGATGGAACCCTTATTGTGAACATAGGTTCCAGTGACGGAAATGCTGAACTTCTCGGACAGGTAGGTTGATCCGCTGAAGTTGATCGTATTTCTGTTCAAAGTGGTATTGGGCAGAGTACCCACCTGGTTGAAGTTTGACAAGGAGAGCCTCAGATTGGTCTTGTCGGAAACCTTGGTGAGCGACAGGGTATTGGTAAACTGGGTTCCCAGCTGGAATACAGAAGTGATGTCGTTGTCTGTCGGGACCCAGGGGGTTGGTGTTCTGATGCCGGTAACCGGATCGTAGGGAGAATTAAACTGAGTGATGAGCCTGCCATCGAGCCTCGGTCCCCAGCTTTCGTCTACGTTGTCATTAACACCACCGCCGTTTCCGTCGATGTAAGCAAATTCACCGCCATAACCCTGGCCGTAAAGATTCTGAAAATCCGGAAAAACCAGCGCTCTGTCAAACATTCCGCCAGATTCGAAGGTAATGCCGAGTCCCTGTTTTCCTTTAGCCTTTTTGGTGGTGATCAGGATGACCCCGTTGTTTGCACGCGAGCCATAAATTGCGGCAGCGTTAGCTCCCTTAAGCACAGAAATGTTTTCGATATCTGATGCGTTGAGGTCCTGAATGGCGTTACCATAGTCAATACCGCCATAGGCACCGAGGGATGTGTAGGAGTTACTTACCGGAACCCCGTCCACAACAAACAATGGCTGATTGTTACCTGTCAGGGAGTTGTTTCCGCGGATCACAATGCGGGACGAACTTCCAACGGCCCCTGAGGAGTTGGTGATCGTAACGCCGGCCACCTTACCCTGCAGGGTATTGACGATGTTTTGTTCCCGTGATTTGACCAGTTCATCTCCCTTGACATCCTGGACTGAATACCCCAGGGCCTTTTTTTCACGGGAGACACCCAAGCCTGTTACCACGACTTCAGCCAGCCCCAGAACGTCCTCCTCCATTTTGACGTTGATAACAGTTTGATCGGCGATGATCACCTCAAGGGTTTTCATCCCGATAAAGGAGAACTGGAGCCTTTCCGTATTCTCCGGGACCAGTATGATATACTGACCCTGATCGTTGGAAATGGTTCCAACACCCGAATAGCCTTTGGCCATAACGTTGACTCCGGGAAGTGTTTTTCCGGAGATGGCATCTGAAATGGTCCCGGTAATCTTTCGATTCTGGGCCAATCCAACCTGCCAGCTGACCAAAGCTAAGAGTGCAAGCAGAAAAGTGAATCTTTTCATAAAAACAGGTTTTAGTTAGTAAAGAAATGCAAGAACGCATGTTAGGACACGCGGAAGGTGAAGTTAAAAACATTAGCGGTTAATTACCAAGAAAAATGTTGTTTTTCTTGCTGCATCTGTGTTTCCAATAACAATAACTGCGTTGTTATGGTCAAGAGTCGCGTATAAAAAAAACCGGGGTGGTTCCCCGGTTTAAAGAGTTTAAGATGATCCGTCAGAGACGATTAGTCACCCGAGTTTTCGGTTAACAACCTCCAGAATCCTGTTCTCTTTTTCAATGGCAGATTGTTCAATTTCTTTAGCCTTATCAAGGATTTCAGCTGAGAATCCATGGTCTTCCAGGTCCTTTGCATTTATTTTAACATTCAGGAAGGCTCCCATCACGGCAGACCTTGCCGCCAGGGCACCAACTCCGGCATCTGAAACCGAATTCGGGTTACCGTGAATTGCCATAGCCTCGATAACCTCCATTGATTCATACGCCAGTTCCATCACCCTGAATGGGACCAATGTGGCCTGGCGCGTCGCTTCCTGAATTGCATTCTTGCGAAGCTGTTTCTCCTCGGCTGTGTTTTTTGGCAGACCAAAAGCATCCATAACCTTGTTAAAGGCCCGGGTATCCTCATCAACCATCAGGCGCAGCGCTTTCACATAGTACATTCCTTTTTCAGCCCAATTGGAAAATTCCTCCCACCGGTCATCCCAACCGCGTTTATGGGATGAAAGGTTAGCCACCATGGTTCCCAGCGCTGCTCCAAGGGTGCCCATATAAGCTGCGATGGATCCGCCACCGGGTGCAGGTGACTCAGATGCGGTTTCATCGGAGAAATCGCTGAGAGTCATATTGATCAATGGATTCCGGGTCTCAGATCCGAGTATGTATTCAATAATTTTTTCTTCAGGTTTAAAAGGTCTCAGATCATCCAGGCCCAAAGATTTCACGGCGATCTTCAGGATTTCCTTTTCCGGAATGCCGGTTGATCTCTGCTGTTTTCTAAGGTAGTGTTTTCCGGCTTCCAGCATGGCAGACAGCGGGACCAGACCCACCAACTCAGATCCTGTAACCCTGAGTCCCCTTTCATCGGCTTTTTTACATACCTCGTCGAATGCCACATGGATCGGGGTTACTGATATGTCGGTGAGATTGATGGAAATCTGAGCAATTCCATATTCTTCAATATACCATCCAATAGCTTTTACCTTTTTAAGAGAGCCGGGGATACGGACGGGTTCTCCGTTTTCATCCATTACGACCGGTCCGGTTACCGGATCCCCGTCCCTCAGGGTCCGGCCTGCCTCGCGTATGTCGAAGGCAATTGAATTAGCTCTTCTTGTTGAGGTTGTATTCAGGTTGACATTATAGGCTACCAGGAAATTTCTGGCTCCGATGGCGACGGCTCCGGTACGCGGAAGAAATTCAGCCGGAC
>Ga0172371_10011921_pt1 | contig 11515 bp, 8 predicted proteins | sample Lak12m_FD_114543 | JGI IMG/M metagenome (GOLD analysis project Ga0172371, IMG submission 114543) | Freshwater microbial communities from Kabuno Bay, South-Kivu, Congo - kab_022012_12m | ecosystem: Environmental > Aquatic > Freshwater > Lake | place: Democratic Republic of the Congo: South-Kivu...
AGATGCGTCATAGTCGGCCGGGTTTTTCAGCATGGACGCTGAGATGGGAAACATGACACCCTCTGGTGTGAAACCCCGTCGTGCGAGAATATTGTGGATCAGAAAGCGGTGGATTCGGCCATTGCCGTCTTCGAACGGGTGCAGAAAGACAAATCCATAAGCGATGGCTGCTGCCTGAACCACCACGGACACGCCTCCGGTGTTCATGCGCTCATGGGCGGCTATCAGGCCGTCCATCAGGCCTGCCAAGTCCTCTGGTTTCGGACATGCGAAGTGGATTCGCTCCTTCTGCCACGCAACCGTTTCGCCGACATAGTTCTGGCTCGAACGATAATCGGAATCTCGAAATCGTGGATCGACAATGCGATTTTGAACCTCAATTAATCGCCCTTTTCGGCAGAAGTCCTCTTTTTCGGCTGTTTGAAGCAGGGCCACGAAGCGCTCGGTCCTGGTCGAGGTGGGTTTGATATGTTCGATTTCAAAGGACGATTTCGTCTCCTTGGTGTAAAGGTACCCAAGCGCCCGCTTCAAAACTGAAGCAGGATAGCCCGCCACCACTTGCAGGCAGCGTTTGGGCAAATCGGTCTTTTCGAAGTCACGAAGCGGATCGGTGCGTCGAACCACCGGGCAGAACCGGTTGTCGCCCAGCAAGTTGTCGTTGACCCGTTGCCGCCGAACCTGGCGAGTCGGGCTGATTGTGTAGTATTCATCCGTCTCGAGCAGGTCGATGTAGTTCCCCCGCTTCAGGTCATCAAGCGGAAGTTTTTTACCGGTCAGGAATTCGTACAGGAACCACAAGCGCCTGGCATACTTGCCGGTCGGTTTGGACCGAACATGAATCAAGAGGTCTTCCTCCGCAATCTTCTGAAACAAGATGCTGAGGATTGCGAGGTTCGTCCCGTCATACTTGAGCGCAAATTCGAGATGATCGCCAAGCGTGTCCCCCGGCCAGTACTTGGGTGGATACACCTCCTCAACTATGCCCCCGCTCGAGTCGATCCGGTGAATTCCGCAGCCAGTCACCAGGGACTTGTGCCAGTTCGGCATGACATCGAGGTCGTAGCGCTCGATAAGCGCCGCATACCCTGCGGATCGGTATATCGATTTATCCTGTTTGTTTCCAATCATGGCTTTCTCCAGAAAAACGATTACTGAACAAGAATTATCGTTATATTTTAACATAAGTCAAGAAAAATAATTACATGCTGTTGGCCGAGCACTTCTGTCTCAATCAGAAAAACAGTTACGTGCCTGGAAATACAATTACGATTTGGCCTCAAGTAGGATTTTTCGTTAAACAATACGCATAAAAGGCACCTCTAATGCTCTCTATTTGTTAAACCTTCCATCCACCGACGTTCTGCCTCCGTCTCCGTTACCCGTCCCCGCCTGTCTGGCAGGGCATCGACGCGGTCCGGCTCTCGGTGGAGGACGCCGTGGTCCTCGGGCGTCTCTTCGCGACATCCTCCGGAATCCCCGTCCTACTGGTTGCGGAGGAAGACATCCTCGCTGTCGGGACCATCAACCCACGCGCCGACGTGACTACACAAGCGCACGTGACAGCCTGCATGTCCAATCCCGATCCAAAACCCCCGACCGGCTCCCAAAGAAGGGCACAGGCGCGCCCTGGGTCCCCGTGTATGGAGAGCTTCTTGCGTTCGACGACCCCGAGACCCGCCCTCCGGCCATTGACCGGCTGGAGGGGTTCCACCCCGACTGTCCTTGCCTCTACCGCCGTGTTCTGGTCCCTGTCCGGGCAATCGGAACCGGGCTCCCGGCCTGGCTCTATGTTGCTGATGTGACAGAATATCTCGGTTTCAAACCGCTTCCGTCCGGCAAGTGGCGATCCTGAAATCGGATTCGATCCGGCCGCGGATTTCCCTTGCTTTTCTCCTGCGAACGATATAACATGCGTTATTATATTCGGGCAATGGCCGTGGTCTGCCATTCGGACAAGAGGTGCAGAAAATGGACACAGAGGGTCGAAGTTTTTCGGCGTTGGTGAAAGAGATGCGGCGTCAGCTCGCCTTGAGCCAGGAGGACCTGGCTCGGCACCTTGGCGTCAGTTACGCGACCGTCAACCGATGGGAAAACAGTCTGTCCATGCCTTCCAAGCTCGCAAAGGCCCAACTGAAAGCCTTCTGCGAAAAAATGATCGAACGAGGTAAGTTGACGCTGTCTGCCGACATGATGGATTTCGCAAACCTGGGTCCGAATAGGGATTGAGATCAGGATTAGGAGCAGCCATGAATAATTTCGGCGAAAAAGTCAGCTTCATCTGGTCGGTTGCCGACCTCATTCGCGGACCCTACCGGCCAAACCAGTACAAGGACATCATGCTACCCATGACCGTTCTTCGCCGTCTCGACTGTGTTCTTTCGCCTACCAAGGAAAAGGTCCTCGAACAGCAAAAGAAGCTCGCGGGCGGCAAAGTCAAGAACATCGATCCCATCCTCTGCCGTGCCACGGGAGTGCCATTCTACAACGCCAGCCGCTACACCTTCGAGAAGCTCAAAGGGGACCCGAACAACATTGCCGCAAATCTGACCCATTACATCAAGGGTTTCTCCGAGCGGGCTCGAGAGATCATCGAGCACTTCGGGTTCGAGGAACACATCGCCAAGCTCGACAAGGCCGACCGGCTCTATCTCGTAGTGTCCAAGTTTTGCGATATTGACCTTCACCCGCACGCCGTCTCGAACATCGAGATGGGTTACATCTTCGAGGAACTGATCCGGAGGTTCAACGAGGCATCGAACGAGGAGGCCGGCGATCACTTCACCCCCCGCGAGGTCATTCGCCTGATGGTGAACCTCCTATTTATGCCGGATGGCGACATCCTCACCACCAAGGGAATCGTGAAGACCCTATACGACCCGGCCTGCGGGACAGGCGGCATGTTATCCGTGGCTGAGGACTACGTGCGCGAGCTCAATCCAGACGCCCGCTTGGAAGTCTTTGGCCAGGATTACAACGCCCAGGCCTACGCCATCTGCGGGTCGGACATGATGATCAAAGGCCAGGACATCGAACATATCGCCTTTGGCGACAGTTTCACCGACGACCGGTTTCCGCGCCATAAGTTCGATTACATGCTGGCCAATCCTCCCTTTGGCGTGGAGTGGAAGCCGGAAGCCGACTTCATAACGCGCGAACATGAGGAACAGGGCTTCGGAGGACGTTTCGGCGCGGGATTGCCTCGCATCAATGACGGCTCTCTTCTCTTTCTCATGCACATGATCAGCAAGATGAAGGACCCGAAGGAAGGAGGCACCCGCTTTGGAATCGTCTTTAACGGTTCGCCGCTGTTCACTGGCGCGGCCGGGTCTGGAGAGAGCGAGATCCGCCGCTGGATCATCGAGAACGATTGGCTGGAGGCCATTGTCGCCCTGCCGGACCAACTCTTTTACAACACCGGCATTTACACCTACCTCTGGATCGTCACCAACCGGAAGAAGCCGAGCCGCAGGGGCAAGATTCAACTGGCGGACGGAACGACCTTCTTCAAAAAGATGCGCAAGTCCCTTGGCAACAAGCGCAATGAAGTCTGCGATGACCAGCGCGACGATATCACCCGGCTTTATGGGAGCTTAGAAGATGCGAATCACGTCCGCATTTTCGATAATCAGGACTTCGGCTACCGCCGCATCACAGTAGAACGTCCTCTGCGGCTCAACTTCGCGGTGGACGAGGCTCGAATATCCTGCCTCAAGGGAACCACGGCCTTCGCCAACCTTGCCGCCAGCAAGAAACGAAAGGATACGAAGGCCGCTCAGGCCGAGATCGAAGAAGGCCGCAAGCTGCAGGACGGCATCCTGTTCGCCCTGCGGCCGCTTGCCGGGAGGGGCATCGTCAAGAACCGGGAACAGTTCTCTGAGATGGTGAAGACGGCGTTCAAGAAGGCGGCTCTCAAGATTCCCGCCGTCCTGTTGAAAGCTCTCCTCATGGCCTTGGCGGAACGGGACGAAACGGCGGAAGTCTGTATCGACGCCAAGGGCAAGCCCGAACCCGATCCCGACCTGCGCGACTATGAGAACGTGCCACTCAAGGAAGACGTGGATGAGTACATGAAGCGTGAGGTCCTGCCGCATGTGTCCGATGCCTGGATTGACGAGTCTAAAACCAAGATCGGCTATGAGATCAATCTCAACCGATACTTCTACCAGTACACCCCGCCGAGGCCGCTTGCGGAGATTGAGGTTGACCTCAAGAAAATCGAGAAGGAAATCGCGGACATGCTCGCGGAGGTGACGGAATGAGCGACAAACCGGTAAAATCTTCCGTTCTCTCGGCCGCCACGAATAAGTTGCTCGGCGATCTACGGAAAATGATCGAAGAAGCACGGGCGGCAGTGGCCAATACGGTGAATGCCGGGTTGACTATGCTCTATTGGCGGATCGGCGGGCGCGTTGGCCAGGAGATCCTCAAGGGCAAGCGGGCGGAGTACGGGGAAGAGATTGTCTCTACAGTGTCGAGACAATTGGAGATGGAGTACGGAAGCGGATTTTCCGTAAAAAACATCCGCCACATGATTCGATTCGCCGATGCCTTTTCCGATGTCCAAATAGTCTCTACTCTGTCGGGACAATTAAGTTGGTCTCATTTCAAGGAGATAATTTACCTGAAACAACCGCTGCAGAAGGAATTTTATGCGGAAATGTGTCGGGTGGAACGCTGGAATGTCCGCGCCCTGCGGCAAAAAATCGGATCAATGCTTTATGAGCGTACCACCCTTTCGAGGAAACCGGATGAACTTGCGAAAATAGAGCTTCGTGCTCTGCGGGAAAAGGATCGGATGAGTCCCGATCTCGTGTTCCGCGACCCTTATTTTTTGGATTTTCTCGGCCTCAAGGGGGCGTTTCAGGAAAAGGATTTGGAGGCGGCCATTCTGCGTGAGTTGGAAGCATTCATCATGGAACTGGGTGTTGGCTTCACTTTTGTCTCCCGCCAGAAACGCATCACCGTGGATCACGACGATTTTTACCTGGACCTGCTCTTTTTCCATCGCGATTTGAGGCGGCTGGTGGCCCTGGAACTCAAACTCGACAGGTTTCGGCCCGATCACAAGGGCCAGATGGAGTTATACTTGCGCTGGCTTGACAGGCACGAGCGCAAGCCGGGTGAAGATTCGCCGCTGGGCATCATCCTTTGCGCCGGGAAAAACAGCGAACAGATCGAACTGCTCGAACTGGGCCGCTCCGGCATCCATGTCGCTGAGTACCTGACCGAGCTGCCGCCAAAGGATGTGTTGCGCCACAAGCTGCATGAGGCCATCGAGCGTTCCCGTCTGGCCATCGGGAATCGCGACGAGGAGACGGACGAGGCATCCTTGAAGGCAACCATCAAGGAAAACTTGACGGTTCGGATAGAGGAAAAGAAGAAACGAAAAGTTACACGAAAGCCTCGCAAAGGAGGCAAATCATGAGCCGGCCGGCAGCGCAACACAGACGCGCGGCCTACCCGGCGTACAAACCGTCGGGCGTGGAGTGGTTAGGGGACGTACCGGAGCATTGGGAGGTCAAGGCGCTGAAGCGAACCTTCAAGACTTTCAACGGCGCTACGCCCAAGAGCGGCGATCCAGAATACTGGGATGGTGACATTCTTTGGGCAACACCGGATGATCTTGGCAGCCTAAACGGATCAACACTTACGACTACACGCCGGATGATTACACAGGAAGGTTATGAAAGCTGTGGGGTTTCCCTCGCTCCCGAGGGAAGTCTCGTTCTCTCTACACGCGCCCCGATCGGTCATTTAGCAATTGCGGGCGTCAGATTGTGTACGAACCAAGGGTGTCGCAGCCTTGTGTTCCGCAATGATGATGATAGGCACTTCTTCTTCTATCAGATAATCGCCTCACGCCCCGAACTTCAATCTTTGGGGCAAGGCTCAACATTTACAGAGTTGAGCCGAGATCGCTTGACCTCAGCCCACTTGGTTACCCCTCCGCCAGATGAGCAAAGCGCCATCGCCGCCTTTCTGGATCGCGAGACGGCGCGGATCGATGCGCTGATCAAAAAAAAGCGGCGGCAGATCGAGCTCCTCCAGGAGAAGCGATCAGCCCTTATAAGCCACGCCGTCACGAAGGGGCTCAACCCCAATGCCCCGATGAAAGATTCCGGCATCGAGTGGCTGGGGGAGATTCCGGCCAACTGGAAGACGATGCGTTTCAAGAGGTGTATCGAGTTTATTACCAGCGGGCCACGGGGTTGGGCTGAGTTCTTCTCTGATGACGGCGAGTTGTTCATTCGGATCGGTAACCTGACCCGAGATTCGATAGACTTGGACCTCGTGGACGTGCAACACGTTGTCCCGCCTACCGGAGCCGAAGCGATTCGTACAAGAGTACAAGAAGGTGACATCTTGGTTTCGATCACCGCCGATCTCGGCTCCGTAGCAGTGGTACCCGACAAGGTCGAAACAGCTTACATCAGTCAGCACATCGCACTCGCACGGCCAGTGAGCAAGAGAAGCCATCCTCGATGGCTTGGCTTCTCGATCTTTTCAGAGTCGTGCAGACATCAACTACGCGCCCTCGGGTACGGGGGCACGAAGGTCCAGCTTAGTTTAGAAGACGTGCAGAACCTTGTCCTGTGTATACCGCCTCGCGACGAGCAGGAGAGGATCGTCGTATGGTTGGACAGTGAGATCAGAAAGTTGTCGTGGGTTATCCAGAAGGTTCATGGCAGCGTTACTACTCTCCGGGAATACCGCACCGCCCTAATCTCTGCCGCCGTCACCGGCAAAATAGACGTGCGCCGAGAGGTGGTGTGATGACCAAGCACGGTTTTCAGCCGAAGTTCACGATCACCAATGCCATCACGGCGGCGCTGACGCGGATCGAGCGTACCCGGGGCTTCCTGGAGGCCGCGACGCTTTCAGAGGACTGGGTGCAGGCCATGGGCGCACGAGCGCTGGTGCTGGAGGCTCACCACACGACGCACATCGAGGGCACGCGCCTGACGCTGGACCAGGCCGAACGCCTGCTGGGAGGCGAGACCGTGCCCGAAGCCGACCCGGACGATGCGCGGGAGCTGCTGAACTACCGCCGGGCCTTCGAGTTCGTCTCGGAGTATCTCGACAGCGGCGCGCCGATCACCGAAGCGCTGATCCGCGAGATTCACAAGCGACTGGTCGAGGGCGTGCGCGGCGGCCGCGCCGCGCCGGGCCAGTACCGCAAGGTGCAAAACTACGTGGTGAATTCGTCCACCGGCCAGACGATCTACATCCCGCCCCCCGCTCACGAGGTGCCGATCCTCATGGCGAAAATGGTGGCCTGGCTGAACCAGCCGGGGCAGGTGCATCCGGTTCTGGTCAGCGGCATCTCTCAGTTCCAGCTTGTCCAGATTCACCCCTTCCTGGACGGCAACGGGCGAACCTCCCGGCTGCTCTCGACGCTCTGCCTCTACCGCGCGGGATACGACTTCAAGCGGCTCTTCACCATCAGCGAGTTCTACGACCGCGACCGTGCTGCCTTCTACGGCGCGATCCAGGGCGTGCGCGATTGTGGCATGGACATGACCGGCTGGCTGGAATACTTCGCCGGGGGATTGGCCACGCAGCTTCAGGAGGTGTCCGAGCGCGGCAAGAAGGCGATGAAGGCGGATCTGGTCGCCAAGCGGCACGAGCTGAACGAAAGACAGGTAAAGGCCCTGCGGTTCCTTCTCGACCATGCCGAGATGCACATCCGGGACATGGAGGGCATGTGCCCGGGCGTCAATCGGCGGAGCCTCCAGCGCGACCTGCAGCGGATGGATGACCTGGGCCTCATCGGGCGCAAGGGTGCTGCCCGACAGTCGCTTTACATTCTGAAAGGCAAGGGCTTATGAAGTATCGTGACGTATCGCGACAGAGAATCACGACAGATTGCGACATGGGTTGCGACGCGCTCGCGACGACGGGCGCTACGGAGGGGCGCTGATGCCCGGCCAACACACCGAATACGCATTCGAGACCGCCATCGAACACTACCTGACCACGACGGGCGGGTACGTGAAAGGCGACCGGGAAACGTTTGATCCGGCCCGCTCCCTGTTCCCTGCCGAGGTAACCGCGTTCATCCAAGCGACCCAGCCCAAGGAATGGGAATACCTTTCAAACCTCCAAAAGCATAAGGCCGAAGACACTCTGCTGGACGACCTCTGCCGGGCGCTCAATTCCGACCACGAAGGGTGCCTCTCCGTCCTGCGGCACGGGTTCAAATGCTTCGGTAAGCTCTTCCGCGTGGCCTACTTCGCCCCGGCGAGCGGGATGAACCCGGACACCCGGAAGCTCTATGCGGCCAATCGACTCACGGTGACCCGTCAGCTTCGATATTCGGCCAAGCACGGCAACACCCTCGATGTGACCTTGGCCCTGAACGGCATCCCCGTATCCACGCTGGAGCTCAAAAATCCCATGACCGCCCAGACCTGGCGGCATGCGATCACCCAATACAAAAACGACCGCGACCCGGCGGACCCGATCTTCCAGTTCAAGAAGCGCACGCTGGTCCATTTCGCCGTGGACACGGACGAAGTTTACATGGCCACGCGGCTTTCCGGCCGCAGCACCTATTTTCTGCCCTTCAACAAGGGATGCGGGGGCGGCCTGCCTGCCGCGCAGGGCACGGCGCAGGCAGGCGCGGGCAACCCGGAAAACCCCGACGGCTACAAAACCGCCTATCTATGGGAAGAGGTCCTGGAGCGGCACAGCTTTCTCGACATCCTGGCGAGGTTTATTCATCTCCAGGTCGAGGAGAAGCAGCTCGGCGGCAAGAAGGTGAAGCGGGAGGCGATGATTTTTCCGCGCTATCACCAGCTCGATTGCGTAAGGAAGCTCGTGGCCGACGCCCGCGTGCGGGGGGCCGGTACCAACTACCTCATCCAGCACTCCGCCGGCAGCGGCAAGTCCAACTCCATCGCCTGGCTGGCCCATCGGCTCGCCAGCCTCTACACCGAAAAGGACGAAAAGGTTTTCGACTCGATCATCGTGGTTACCGACCGGGTCGTCCTCGACCAGCAGCTCCAGAACACCATCTACCAGTTCGAGCACAAGCAGGGCGTGGTCCAGAAGATCGACATCAACTCGACCCAGTTGGCCGAAGCCCTCGGGTCCGGGGTGCCGGTGGTGATCACGACGCTTCAGAAATTCCCTTTTGTCACCGAGAAGATGGGCGACCTGCCCAAGCGCAGATATGCGGTGATCGTGGACGAGGCGCACAGCTCGCAGGGCGGCGAGACGGCGACCGAACTCAAAGGGGTGCTTGCAGGGGCAGCCATCAAGGAAGAGGCCAGAGCAAAGGCTGAGGAAGAAGGGCTGCCTGACTACGAAGAGGAAATTCTCAAAACCATGGCCAAGCGAGGCCGCCAGCCCAATATCAGCTTCTTCGCCTTCACCGCGACACCCAAGTACAAAACGCTGGAGGTCTTCGGCACTCCCGGCGCGGACCTGCCTGCCGAAGCTTCGGCGCAGGCAGGTGGCAAGCCGCAACCCTTCCATCTCTACAGCATGCGTCAGGCCATCGACGAGGGTTTCATCCTCGACGTGCTCCGGAATTACACGACCTACAAGACGTACTACCGGCTGATCAAGTCCATCGAAGACGACCCCAAGGTGGACAAACGCAAGGCGGCAAGGGCGCTCGCCCGCTTCATGAGTCTCCACCCCCACAACATCGCACAGAAGACGGAGGTCATGGTCGAGCATTTCCGTCACTTCACCATGCACAAGATTGGCGGAAAGGCCAAGGCGATGGTGGTCACCTCCAGCCGATTGCACGCGGTGAGGTACAAGCAGGCATTCGATAAGTACATCGCCGAAAAGGGGTACACGGGAATCAAGACGCTGGTTGCCTTCTCCGGCACGGTGATCGATCCGGATGCGCCCAGCGTCGAGTATACGGAAGTCGGAATGAACAGCGGCATCCGCGAGAAGGAACTGCCCGAACGCTTTGGGACGGAGGAGTATCAGGTGTTGCTCGTGGCGGAAAAATACCAGACCGGGTTTGACCAGCCGCTGCTTCACACCATGTACGTGGACAAAAGGCTCGCAGGAATCCAGGCGGTGCAGACCCTCTCGCGGCTCAACCGTACCCATCCGGGCAAGGAAGATACCTTTGTTCTCGACTTCGTCAACGAACCCGAAGAGATATTGCAGGCATTCCAACCCTACTACGAGCAGACGATCATCGGCGAAAGGGCGGAGCCGAAGCAGCTTTACGAGCTTCAGGCCAAATTGGACGGACACCAGGTCTACTACAAGGCCGAGGTCGGGGAGTTCTGCAAGGTATTCTACAAACCGCGACAGAATCAAACACCCGCCGACCACACCAGGATGAACGCATGCATTGATCCGGCCGTAAATCGTTACAACGGACTTGAGGAAGAGGTCCGGGAGGAGTTCCGGAAAACGCTGGTCGCTTTCAGAAACCTTTATTCTTTCATGTCGCAGGTGATCCCCTTCCAGGACTCCGATTTGGAAAAGCTGTACTCATACGTCCGGTTTCTGCTTACCAAATTGCCGAGAGATAACCGGGGACCGATCTATAACTTTGATGATGACGTGGCGCTCAAGTTTTACCGTTTGCAGAAGATCGGTGAGGGCTCCATCATCATGGAGCCGGGAGCCCAATACGAGGTATCGGGGCCGACGTCTGTGGGCACCGGCGTCGCTCAAGGTGATGAGATCGAGCTGTCCAAGCTGATCGATATTCTCAACGATCGGTTCGGAACCGAGTTCAAGCCGGGCGACCAATTGTTCTTCGAATCGATACGCGAGGACGCCGTGGGAGACAGCAGCCTCCGTCAAGCCGCGCTCGCCAATACGATGGAGAACTTCGGCTATGTATTCCGCAAGGCATTGGAAGGCCTTTTTATCGACCGTATGGAGCAGAATGAGGAAATCACGGCAAAGTTCATGAACGAGGATCAATTCCGCGATGCTGTCAGCCAGCACCTCCTCAAGGAGGTCTACGAGAAGATTCGAGAGGAGGCCGAAGTCGCAAATGATAAATGAAGAAATCGCACCGTTTTTCAACGATACCCGAGCGTTTATTCAGGGCAACGCTGACGTCCGTGCTCCCCAGGTCGAGGGATGGTTCCGTGTGCGTCAGCATTTCCGAAACCGCAATGAAATACCCAGAAGATAGGGGATTGGACGGTCTACACACCGCCCCCGGCGCACGATGTGCCGATCATGATGGGGGAGACCCGTTGAACTTATGACAATCTTGCGACACAACTTGCGACAAACTCAAGACTCGACTTGCGACACCACCCCTTGGTAGGGTAAATAAGGAAATGGTATTGTCGGGTTTTCCAGCTTCCCGGGGGTCCTATGCTCTTTGGTAGGTCATTGAATCACAATGGTTTTCAGTCAACTGCGGGAGAAACAGAACGGTTATGAAAAGGGATGCAACAGAGGAGCCAGTCCAATTCCAAGCCCAGCCTCCTTCGAGGCTGGCCTGCCCGCTGGCTGTTAACGGCTCAAGAGTCGCTCTATGAAACAAACCCTCAGATTTTCGGTGCTGGCCTCG
>Ga0172371_10011922_pt1 | contig 11512 bp, 8 predicted proteins | sample Lak12m_FD_114543 | JGI IMG/M metagenome (GOLD analysis project Ga0172371, IMG submission 114543) | Freshwater microbial communities from Kabuno Bay, South-Kivu, Congo - kab_022012_12m | ecosystem: Environmental > Aquatic > Freshwater > Lake | place: Democratic Republic of the Congo: South-Kivu...
ATCGTACGACCGTTCTCCGCGGTTCGTTTGTTCTATTACGATTGGAACCAAACTCATATTTTATGCCTCCGTTTCCAAAATGATTATTCAAAAATCATTTTTCAGTTTCTTTTTTTACCGGTTTTTTCTTTTCGCCGCCCTCATCCTTTTTCGGGGCTGCCTTTACAGGTTTCTTTTCCGCCGCAGCTTCCTGCATCACGGCGTTTTCCATCAGAAAATCAAACAGCTGGTCTACGCGCACTCTTTCCTTATAATACTCGATATCCTCCTCGGATATAAGCTTTTTATATTCCTCCGGCGTTTTATTCGCTCCTTCGGCTTGTTGTGCAATATACTTGTCCACGTCCTTGTCGCCGGCTTCAATTTTTTCGGCCTTGATCATCGCTTCGATGCACAGCCGTGTCTTCACCTGTTTTTTGGAGCCTTCCGCATAATCCGCACGCAGATCGTCCATTGTTTTGCCAATGTATTTCAGATAATCTTCCAGTTTCATCCCCTGATACATCAGTTGGTAGGAAAGCTGCTGTATCTGGTAATTCGTCTGGGATTCAATCATGGGTTCGGGAATATCCACGCTTGATGCTTCCACGATCTTGCCAATGAGTTCGTCCTCCATTTCGGACTTTGCCTTATCATCGGCAGCCTTCTTCAGGTTTTTCTTTATATCTTTCTTATAAACCGCCAGCGTATCGAACTCCGATACATCCTGTGCAAACTCATCGTTCAGTTCGGGAAGTTCTTTTTCCTTTATGCTGATAAGATTAATGGCGAATACCGCGTCTTTATCCGAAAGCTCGGGAACCGGGTATTCTTTCGGGAACCTTACGGTGATGTCCTTTTTCTCGCCCGGTTTCATACCCGCTATTTGTTCTTCAAATCCGGGGATAAACCTACTGGACCCGAGTTCAAGCGTCTGGCCTTCGGCGGTGCCGCCGTCGAATTTCACGCCGTCCACCGATCCCGAATAATCCATCACGACCGTGTCGCCCATAGCGGCTGGCCGTTCAACTTCCACCCAGCGGACATTCTGCTCGCGTATTTTTTCAAGTTCTGCGTTTACTTCCTTTGTGCCTATTGCGGCTTCCTTTTTCGCGATTTCAACGCCCTTGTATTTGCCCAGTTTCACTTCCGGTTTTAAAAACACTTCCGCCGTAAAGAGCAGTCCGTCCGTTTTGCCGATTTTTAATATATCGATATCCGGCCGGGAGACAACCTCCAGCTTGTGTTCTTCCACCGCACCGTCAAACGCGTCCGGGAAAACCGCTTCAAAAGCTTCTTCATAAAAAACGCTTTCGCCGTAATAATTCTCTATCATAACCTTCGGGGCCTTGCCCTTCCGGAATCCTGGTACGCTGTATTTTCCCCGCACTTTAATATATGCGGTTTGCATTCCCTCGTTAAATACTTCCTGGCTGACTTCTATTTCCAATTTCGCCTTGTTTTCTCCAAGTAATTCAAGTTTGCTCGTCATCAATGTTCCTCCTAAATGATCTCCGGTACAAAGCACCAATCTTGAGTATAGCATAACGGAATTTCTTATGCAACATCATTCCCTGAGCAGGCAGCGCTTTTCTTTACCGATCAAATCTTCCCTTCCCGCCTTCTTCAGGGCGCGCAGCACAAGCGTTCTGTTCCGCGGGAGTTTGTACTGCAAAAGGGCGCGCTGCATTTCTTTTTCCTCCGGGCTCCGCGCTACATAGACCGGTTTTTTTGTATTCGGGTCCATCCCCGTATAGTACATGCAGGTTGCCAGTGTGCCGGGCGTCGGATAAAAATCCTGAACCTGTTCGGGTGAAAACCCCGTATCCCGCATATATTCCGCCAGCTCGATCGCATGCGCCAGCGTGCATCCCGGATGGGAAGACATAAAATAGGGCAGGATATGCTGGTTTAATTTTAAACGTTTTGAGGCCGCATTAAACTTGTTCACAAATTTTTTATAGGTTTCGAAATCCGGTTTTCCCATTTTATTCAGCACCTCCTTAGAAACATGCTCCGGCGCTGCTTTCAGTTGCCCGCTCACGTGATGCGCGGCCAATTCGTTCAGGAATGCATCGTTGTCCATCAGGGCGTAGTCATACCGTATGCCCGACCGGATGAACACTTTTTTCACACCGGGAAGCTCGCGCAGTTTTTTCAGCACGTGCAGGTATTCGGTATGGCTGACCCGCAAATACCTGCATTTCGACGGGAAAAGGCATCCCCTTTTCATGCAGGTTCCTTGCGGCCGCGTGCACCGCGCCCCGTAAAAATTTGCCGTCGGTCCGCCAACATCGTGGATATACCCCTTGAAATCATCCATCGCGGCCATTTTCCGCGCTTCTTCAAGGATACTTTCTTCGCTCCTCGGCTGTATCTGTTTTCCTTGGTGGTAATAAATCGAACAGTATGCGCACCCGCCGATGCACCCGCGCTGGGCGGTGATGGAAAACTTCACCTCGGAAAGCGCCGGCACTTTCTCCTTATAGGACGGATGCGCCTGATACTTAAAGTCCATTGCGTATATTCGGTCCAATTGTTCCGCAGTCAGCAGATCGGCAGGCGGATTCTGCACTATAAAAAAGTCACGCTGCCTCTGTGCGATCGGGGTTTTCACTCCGGCGGACTGCATAAGGTATGCATCGCAGTATTTTCCCTTGTCTTCAAGGACGGCTTCAAATGACGGCGTCTGAACTGCCTCATACGAACGGGACAAATCTTTCGCCGGATAGCAGGTTCCTTTCACATAAATAATATCGGATACCGAAATGCCCGATGAAAGGGCGTCCGCAATCTCGATGACCGGATTCTCGCCCATTCCGTATACCAGCAGGTCCGCGCCGCTGTCTGCAAGGATGCTCTGGCGGACTTCATCCGACCAATAGTCGTAATGGGAAAAACGCCTGAGGCTGGCCTCGATCCCGCCCAGGATGACCGGTATATTCCCATATGCTTCACGGATCCTGTTTGTATAGATGATACTTGCCCTTTTGGGCCTGAGCCCCGTCCGTCCGCCGGGAGAATATGCGTCCGTTTTCCGGTGCTTTTTCGCAGCAGTATAAAGGTTCACCATGCTGTCCATATTTCCGGCGCTCACCAGAAACCCCAGGCGCGGGCGTCCGAACCGCATAAAATCTTTGGCTGAGTGCCAGTCCGGCTGTGCGATGATGCCGGCGCTGTATCCGTTTTCTATGAGCCATCTGCCAATCAGGGCGTTTGCAAAGGACGGATGGTCTACATAAGCATCTCCCGTTACCAAAACAAAATCAACCTGTTCAAGCCCGCTTTCGGCTTTTGTAATAGGTATATAATTCATCTGCCGTACTCCGTATACGCGCATCGTATCTTATCCGATGCTTGTTTAGCCGTCTTATCGCCTTATTATAACACTTTTTATAAGGCATATTTATAAACGTATTAAAAAGGCCTTTGAAAACCAAAGGCCTTCCGTGCTTTTTTGTTAGTTTTGAGATAGGTCTGTAAGCCGAGTTCTGTTTAGATGACCATCTATCTAGGCCGGCCGTTACCGGCAGGCTCAAGCGATTACGGAAGGCTTGACGGGCCGCCATTAAGCGCCTTCATACCAATCTTGCACCGGATGGGGTTTACACATCGGATCCGGTCGCCCGGACCCCGGTGAGCTCTTACCTCGCCTTTTCATCCTTACATGCGCATTGCGCATGCGGTTTTTTTCTGTTGCACTTTCCTTGGAGTCGCCTCCACCGGGTATTACCCGGCATCCCTGCCCTGCGGAGCTCGGACTTTCCTCACCCAAAAAGGCGTAGTCATCCGACCTACTCAAAACTAACCTTTATAAATATATAATCCTCCCGCAGCTGTCGCATTCCACGATGCTGCCGCTCACTTTCAGCCGCCCGATCACGCTGGAAGGAAGCTGCATATTGCAGCCGCCGCAGCGGTCGTCGTTCAAACGGGCGACAGGATTTGGCCTGCGCTGCTTGATTTTTTTATATTTTTCCATCAGATCGGTTTCCACTTTTTTTGCGGCCTGGTCCAGCTGCGTTTTCAGCTTGCCAACCTGGTCCGATCCCTTTTCAATCTCTTCGTTATGCAGTTCCTTCAGACGGTCGAATTCCTTCTTTACCGTACTCATGTTCCGCAGGGTTTGCATGATCTCTTCGCCGGCCTTCTCAAGCTTTTTCTTGATTTCCACAATTTTCCGCTTGTTTTGCTCCAGCGCGCTCTTAATGTTTTCGCTTTCTTTAATGCTTTCGCGCACGTCTTCAATAAAAAGATCTTCCAGATCGTAGTCGGCCATCTCGGCCAGTTCCTGGCTCTTCTGCTTCATCTGGGTTGCAAGTGCCTCTATCTGTGACGCAATCTCGCTGATACGGTTTTGGCTTATGGCTATCTCGTTTTCCAGATTCTTGATGAACTGCTGCTTCACCTGAAGGTATTTTTGGTGCTGCAGGAGTTTTTTCCTCGTTTCGGTATTTTTAAGCACATTCTCAAACTCTTCAAGTTCTATTTCAGCGTTTTGGTAAGTCCATAGCGCTTCTAATTTATTCAATTCGCATCCTCCGCTCATAAATTTATAAAAGGACGGACCACATGTTCCGACTCGATTATATCCAGACTATATTTTAGCGCATCTGCGCGTTTTTGTAAACCTCGGGCAAACAGCCTTACAAAACATTTTTCAGTGTCGAAATGCCCCGCTTCGATAATGGCGATATCCTTTGCGCCAACATAAACGCTGTGTTTAACTTCCCCCGTTATAAACAGGTCAAGGCCCATCCTCTCGGCAAAAGGGATCATTTCTCCCGCGCCCCCGCCGCAGACGCCTACTTTCCTGACCGGCTTGTCCAGAGATCCGCAGATGCGCAGGCTGTCGCTGGCAAGGCTTTCCTTCACAATCCGCGCCGCTTCCCCAAGCGTAACATCTTCTTTATATTCTCCCATAACGCCCATTCCCGATTCAACTTCCCGGTTGTTCTGGAGCGCGGTCACATAATAGGCAACCTCCTCATAAGGGTGGGCCGCCTTCATTTCCCGGACAACTTGATCCGTCAACTCCGCCGCACAGATCGCCTCAATTTTAATCTCGGCCACTTTTTCAAGCCGGCCTGCCGTTCCTATAAAAGGCTTCGCTTGCTCGTTCGGGCGGAAGCGTCCCTCTCCGTGCGCAAGGAACGCGCAATCCCGGTAATTGCCCAAGAGTCCCGCTCCCGCATCCCCCATTGCTTTTGCAACGCCGTCCGCATGGTCCGTGGGCACATATACGCCTATTTGGCTGTACTGTGTTTTTGTCACCGGCTCCATAAAGCGGATATTCACAAGACCAAATGCTTCCGCCAGGTATGGATTGATCCCTTCGGGTGCGCTGTCCATGCTGGTGTGCGCGCAATAAAGGGATATTCCGTTTTCAATCAACCGGGCGGCCATGCGGCCCTGGTAAGTATCTGTGTCTATGCAGCGGATATCCTTGAAGAAAAGCGGATGGTGCGCTATGATCAGCCCGCAGTTTTTTTGGACAGCTTCACGGATCACAGCGTCCGAAACATCAAGGCACACCAGTATTTTTGATATGTCGCGCCCTAGATTGATATGAAATCCACTGTTGTCCCAGTCGCAGGAAAAACGGACGGGGGACAGCGTTTCGATCATCTCTTCAATATTTTTAATGCTGACCGTCATTTATAATTTCCTCCAATCTTTTCGCAAACGCCGAAAGATTTTTCGCCTTCTTTTTCGCGTTTGTTTTATCCGATTGCCTTGCTTTTTCTATTATTTCATTTGTTTTTAGAAGCCTGCTGTTCAAAAACCCGGTCAAAAGCGGATGGCCTTCCATGAGAAGTTTTTTGCCTGTTTCATAGAAGAATACGTCCGTCTCGGAATGATCCCTCCCGTCATATTTTGCGCAAAGGATCTGGTAATACCTGCCGTCTTCCAAGGCCAGACTTTCCCGGAGAACGGCGTATCCGTTGCCCAGCAAAAACCTGCGTAAAACAGATTCGTGCGAATGCGGGCAAAGAACCAGTGCGGCCTCTTTTGCAACATTTTTCCCATTTTTTATAATCTCCGCCATCTGCATCCCGCCGATGCCTGCGATAACGATGGCATCTACTTCTCCCGGACGCAGGACCGAAAGGCCGTCTCCCAGCCTGAAATCAACCTTGCCCTCAAATTCATGGCCGGCGCAGGCCGCAACCGCCTTCTGAAGGGAGTTATTGCTGATATCGGTCGCGATCATCTTTTGGGCGCGGCCCGAACGAAGCAGCAGTCCTTCCAGAATACCGTGATCGCATCCGATGTCCGCAACAACGCTCCTTTTGCCTATGCAGTTTGCTATCTCCCTCAGCCGTTCCATACATTTCCCCGGATAAAACAGGGCAGCTTCTAAGCTGCCCGTTATTGCCATCAAAAATCAGATGCGGACCTGGAACGGTTTATTCCAGAAAATCACGCAGCTTTTTGCTTCTGCTCGGGTGGCGCAGTTTGCGCAGCGCCTTAGCCTCAATCTGGCGTATCCGTTCGCGCGTAACCTGGAATTCCTTCCCCACTTCCTCCAGCGTGCGTGCGCGCCCGTCGTCCAGCCCGAACCGCAGCTTCAAAACCTTCTCCTCCCGCGGCGTCAGCGTGTCCAGCACGTCCATAAGCTGTTCTTTTAAAAGAGTGAAGGCGGCCGCTTCGGCCGGAGCCGGTGCATCGTCGTCCGGAATAAAATCGCCTAGATGGCTGTCCTCCTCCTCGCCGATCGGCGTTTCCAGGGAAACCGGTTCCTGCGCAATCTTCAGGATCTCGCGTACCTTTTCTTCGGAAATTCCCATTTCCTTGGCCAGTTCTTCGGGCAGGGGATCGCGCCCGTACTGCTGCAGCAGCTGCCGGGATACGCGGATCAGCTTATTGATTGTTTCCACCATGTGCACCGGTATACGTATGGTACGTGCCTGGTCCGCTATGGCGCGGGTAATGGCCTGGCGGATCCACCATGTCGCATAGGTAGAAAACTTATATCCCTTCAGATAATCGAACTTTTCAACCGCCTTGATCAGTCCGAGGTTCCCCTCCTGGATAAGGTCCAGGAAAAGCATGCCTCTGCCTACATACCTTTTTGCAATGCTGACCACCAGCCTGAGGTTCGCTTCCGCAAGCTTTTTCTTGGCGTCCTGGTCCCCCATTCCCATCCGCGTCGCAAGATCGATCTCTTCTTCCGCCGAAAGGAGCGGCACTTTTCCGATCTCTTTTAAATACATGCGGACAGGGTCGTCAATATTGATATTCTCGGGCATGGCGATCTCAAATTCCTTATCGCCTTCTTCCAGTTCCTTGGGCAGCTCCCTCTCAATATCCTCGTCAATAACGTCAACGTTCAGTTCTTCAAGGCTTTCGTACAGACGTTCGATCTGGTCCGGCCGCAGTATCACGTCGTCCAGGGCATCCATGATCTCTTTGTATGTAATGATACCCTTGGCTTTGCCGATATCAATGATCTTGCTTACGCGCTCTTCGCTGTTCTTGATGTATGTGTTTACCGCGTTCTTTTTCCCGATCTCAAATTCCGTCTTTTTGGCCTTTTTATTTTCGTTTTCCTGCAATCTATACCACCTACTAATTCAATCTCTCTTTTTTTTCATGTATCACTTTGGATAATCTGTCGATGTCGTTCAACAAGCTGTTCCTCTTATCCTCTTCTTTTTCGTTTCCATATTCCTTCAGCAATTCCGCGCGCATTCTTGTCAATTTCCGGATCTGCATATCCTTAATGCAATCAGCAAAATAATCATCCGTGTTTTTCCCGCTACCGGCCGAATCCTCTTCTTTTGAGAGCAATTCTGTTGCGCGGCCAAGCGCCGACTGGTCCGATAACTCCGATAGTATTTCGGCGTCCGTTGGCATAAATCCTTTATTTATTTTTTTGAACAGTACAGAAAATATTTTTTTATGCAACGGTTCTTCAAAATCTTCTTCCGAGATATCACCCTCTATCCCGCGCATTCTTTCCGGGTCGGCAAGAAGCATCTGCAGAACAAACTCCTCAGATCTCGGCGGGCTGTCCGTCGTCTGTTTTTCCCCGCTTTCTTTCCAGTCCGTTTCTTTTGTTTGTTTACGTACGCCTATTTCTTCATAAATGGCCATCTCGGAAAAACCAGTTTCCTGCGCAATCTTCCGCACATACTTTTCACGGACAATCGGGCTCTCCACCTTTTTGATCAACGCCGCGCAGTCCTTTGCATACTGCTCCATGCCGTACCCGCTCTTTTCCTTAAGGTTTTCCCTTATACGGCTCATTTTATAGTCCAGCGCGGGCAGCGCAGCGGAAACCAGCTTTATAAACCCGTCCTTTTTATACTTTTTCAGATAATCATCCGGGTCCATCCCGCCGGGTATGGAGATCACCCGGACGTCCAGCCCCGCAGCCGCAAGGATATCAAGGGCGCGTTCCGTTGCTTTTTTGCCTGCTTCATCCCCGTCATATGAAATGATCACACTCGATACATACCGTTTCAAAAGCCTGGCCTGTTCGGCCGTCAGTGCGGTTCCAAGGGTCGCTACCACGTTTTTCACGCCGTACATATAAAGGGCGATCGCGTCCATATAGCCTTCCACCAGCACGACAGATTGCAGATTTTTAATCTTTCTGACGAGGTTTAAATTATACAGGTTCCTTCTTTTGTTGAAGGCGGCCGTCTCGGGCGAATTCAAATACTTCGGTTCGCTCTTGTCCATCACCCTTCCGCCGAAACCGATGACTTCCGAAAAGTTATTGATGATCGGCATCATCACTCTGTTCCGGAAAGCGTCGTATACTTTGCCGCCACTGGCTTTGGCCAGCCCGGCTTCAATAACCTCTTTCTGCGAAAAACCTTTTTCTTTCAAATGCCTAAGCAGGCCGTCCCATCCGTCCGGTGCGAACCCTATCCCGAATGTTTTGATAACGTCGCCAGCTACGCCCCGTTTTTCAAGATATTCCCTTGCGCCTTTCCCGTCTTCACCCTGCATGATGTCAAAATAATAATGGGCGGCAATCCTGTTCATTTTCTGTACTTTTTCGCGCTGTTCGCGTACATCCTGATAGCGGGTACGGCTTTCCTCCTGCGGCATGGTCATCCCGGCCTTTTCCGCGAGGTACTGGCAGGCCTCCACATAATTCAGCTTTTCCAGTTCCATTACAAAATTGATCACGTTTCCGCCTTTGCCGCAGCCGAAACAGTGATAGAACTGCCGGTCTGTATTCACGGTGAAAGAAGGCGTTTTTTCGTTATGGAAAGGGCAGCAGGCCCACAGGCGGCCCCCCTTGTTGACAAGCGAGACATGCTCCCCCACAATATCTGCGATGTTAACTTTTGCGAGCAGTTCGCTCCGCCATTCTTCAGAAATCATCTAAAAACCGTTCCTCGCTACAGCCAGCTTTTCGGCACATACAATTCGCCGAATTTTTTCAGCGCATACCCGTCGGACATCCCGGCAATATAGTCCACCACCACCTGCTCGATGCCCCATCTGCCGACGGATGCGGTATATTCGTCCGGCATATCCCCCGGATTGGCCGTATAGTGTTCCCACAGCATAAGGATGAGCGTCGTCACTTTCTTCTCATCCTCTTTTGCTTTTTGAGAAAGATAAACAACCGAGAATAAAAAATCCCTTAGTTCGTTTGAATATCCTTCCATGCCGGGCGACATCCGGATCTCTCCGCTGTCCCTGCTGTTTTCCACAATATCCAGCACCATGCTGTTGATGCGGTTTCCATGTGTCTCCCCCAGAACGTCCACCAGATTGCCAGGGATATCCGATGCGGCAAGAACGCCTGCTCGTATTGCATCGTCAACGTCATGGTTGACATAGGCGATCCTGTCTGAAAAGTTCACTACCTGCCCTTCCAGGGTTCCTGGGTTCATGCCTTTTTTATGGTTTAAAATACCGTCCCTGACTTCCCACGTAAGGTTCAGTCCGCTTCCGTTTTCCAGCACATCAACTACCCGCAGGCTTTGAACGTTATGCTCGAACGATCCTGCGCACTGCCGGAGGGCGCGCTCGCCAGCGTGGCCGAAAGGGGTGTGTCCCAGGTCGTGCCCTAGCGCGATCGCTTCGGTCAGATCTTCGTTCAGGCGCAGCGCCCGCGCGATCGTCCGCGCAATCTGTGATACCTCCAGCGTATGCGTAAGGCGGGTACGGTAATGGTCCCCCTCGGGCGCAAGGAATACCTGCGTCTTATGTTTCAGCCGCCTGAACGATTTGCAGTGCAATATCCTGTCGCGGTCCCGCATGAAATCCGTACGAATACTGCATTGTGCAATGGGAACGGCCCTGCCTTTTGACGCTGCGCTTTTCTGCGCATATTCGGACAAAGTCCGGTTTTCTATTTCCTCAAGTTCTAAACGTATCATAATGTCTATATTACACAAACGGCCTGCAAAATCCTTTGTCGTTTAAAAAAACAACCCGAAAGCTCCTATAAATATTTAAAATCTTTTCTTTCATTCTAAACATCAAAAGTCCGCCTGCTTTGTTTTACCATGGGCAAAAAAATAAAGGCGGCAGTTTCTGCCGCCTTTCGTTTTTTGTTTGCAGCGATTATTTTTGTTTTACAACAGCCTGTGCTGCAGCCAGCCTGGCGATCGGTACCCGGAAGGGTGAGCAGGAAACGTAGTTCAGGCCAACCTTGTTGCAGAACTCAACCGAGGACGGCTCGCCGCCGTGCTCTCCGCAGATACCTAACTTTATTTCCGGCCTGGTTTTGCGTCCCAGATCGGCGGCCATCTGCACCAATTTGCCTACGCCGTCCTGATCCAGTTTTGCAAACGGATCGGATTCGTAGATCTTGTTGGCGTAATAGTCGTCCAGGAACTTGCCTGCATCGTCTCGGGAGAACCCGAAGGTCATCTGTGTCAGATCATTCGTGCCGAAGGAGAAGAATTCCGCTTCCTTGGCGATCTCGTCGGCCGTCAGTGCGGCTCTCGGAATCTCGATCATTGTGCCGACCATGTATTTGAATGTTTCGCCTTTTTCTTTCATGACTTTTTCCGCTGTTTCCACTACGGTCTTTTTCACAAAAGCAAGCTCTTTCACTTCGCCTACCAGCGGGATCATGATCTCCGGAACAATATCCAGTCCCGTTTCCTTGCGCGTTTCATACGCGGCTTCTATGACCGCACGCGTCTGCATTACGGTAATTTCCGGATAGGTTACTGCCAGACGGCAACCCCTGTGTCCCATCATAGGATTAAACTCGTGCAGAGAAGCAATTATTTCCTTCAGTTCTTTTACCTGCATGCCCATTTCTTTGGCCAGTGCAACGATGTCTTCTTCTTCCTGCGGCAGGAACTCGTGCAGCGGGGGATCCAGAAACCGGATGGTTACGGGGAAGCCCTTCATTGCCTTATAGATGCCCTTGAAATCTTCCCTTTGCATGGGCAGCAGTTTTGCAAGCGCTTTTTCCCGCTGTTCCGCGGTCTTGGAGACGATCATTTCGCGCATAGCGGCGATGCGGTCCTCTGCAAAGAACATATGCTCGGTGCGGCAGAGGCCGATGCCTTCCGCGCCAAATTCGATCGCGGCAGCCGCGTCA
>Ga0172371_10011923_pt1 | contig 11512 bp, 9 predicted proteins | sample Lak12m_FD_114543 | JGI IMG/M metagenome (GOLD analysis project Ga0172371, IMG submission 114543) | Freshwater microbial communities from Kabuno Bay, South-Kivu, Congo - kab_022012_12m | ecosystem: Environmental > Aquatic > Freshwater > Lake | place: Democratic Republic of the Congo: South-Kivu...
ATAGGGGGTGAAGTATGGTAATTCGGGGTAAGAGTATGGATAGGAGAAATTGAATAGCCAATTTTTTCGCCGGCGGAACGGAAGACCGGACATAAAAATTAAAAAGACCGCAAAGAGCCATTACTCCCGGACAGTCGGCGGTTTTTTATGACAAAGATGAAGTTTTAGGCGGCGGGGTTATAGAAAAATAAGATTTTAAAAGGAAAAACGGGCAAAATTTTGCCCGTTTTTTTGCATTATTTCTGGGGTCTGACCCCAGAAACATCCCTTGTAAAATCCTTATCAATAGAGGGTTGTAGAAAGAAAATTTCAATTTGGGACGATTTTGTTAATTTAAATAAAAAAACTCCCTTCACTATCAGAGAGCTTGCCGGTCCTAGATATACTCCATGATGTCTTAAAATTTAAAGACCATGGGCGTGTACTGACCGTGGATAAAATAAGATGGTGCCGAAGGTGGGATTTGAACCCACAAGGGTTACCCCACATGGTCCTAAGCCATGCGCGTATACCGGATTCCGCCACTTCGGCAGATGATGTTTGTCGTCTTCCGATTTTTTCTATTTTATCATCCCCATTTTTTCGCGCCACACCGTCACGTTGTCTTCATCACCTTGTTTCTGATAGATGTTTATCAGCATGGCGTAAGCGTCGAGATAATAAGGATTCAGTATAATGGTTTCTTCCCAAAGAGCGATTGCTTCATCGCTCTTGTTCTGCCGTTGCTTGAGCAGGCCGTAGTTGAAATAAACGTCGTCATAATCAGGATTTATTCTTATTTCTTCCTTAAATTCAGTTTCGGCCTTATCAAGTTCGTTCCTATTGAAGTATATCAAACCGAGATTGTTGTGAACCATTGGTTCAAATGGATTTAGGGTTTCTGATTTTCTGAAATATTGTTCTGCTTCCTTATATCGTTGGTCTAGAAAATACATAGCCCCCAAATTTCTCTGCGCCAGAGGGGAACGAGGGGAATCATACGCGGCTTTTTGCCAAAAGACCAGGCGATCCCGGAAATTATTACTGTGGAAGAAAGTGATTGAGAAAAAAGTCGCGACAAGGAGAATGATAATCGCCCATTTTTTACCTATTCCCTTTTTCAAACCCGTGATTTCTAAAAGAACGATTAATAATCCGACCAGGGGAACATACATTCGGTGTTCCATAAAATCGGCGACGATGTCCGCGTTCGGCCGGATGAAAGACGGCAAAAGAAAAATCAAAAATCATGAAAATCCAAAAAAGATATAATTCCAGCATTTGTTTTTAGCGAGAAAAATTAATCCGGAAAGCAGAGCAACAGCTAAAATTCCGTAAAGGAACGTCGTATCCTGGATAATCGGCAGAACCGTAAGATTGAAAGGAAAAAATGTCTTGCCGATGAATTGGGGCAGAGCAGGCAGACCATTCCAAACGGACCTGATCAAATCAATCAATCCCGTCTTAAGGGGAAATTGAAAGGCGTTTTCCCTTAGTAAAAACCAGACGGCAATTCCAATCAGCCAGCCGGCAATCAGCAGGATTTTATGGCGAAACGGAGATTTTTTCTGATGGATGAATAGGAGATAGAAAATTAACAATAAGGGCAGAAAAAGAGACGATTCCTTAGTCAGGAGGGCTAATAGGAAAAATAACGAATGGAGAAGGCAGTTTTTTTCCCGACCTTCATCCAAAAAACGCAGGAAGAAATAGAAAGAAGAAAATAAAAATACGGCCATTAGAGAGTCGTTTCGTCCGGGAATCCAGGCTACGGCCTGTGTCAGAACAGGATGGACCATAAAAATCAGGCTGGCGGCAAAGGAAAGTTCTTTCCGGTAATTCATCTTCATCAGGACAAGGAAAAACAGGTAGGCGGCCAGAATATGGATAATAACGTTCGTCAGATGGTAGACGGCTGGCGAGACCCCTGCCACCAAGGCGTTTAAGGTCAGGGATATGGTAAGAAGCGGACGGTAATAAGCATCAGGGGAAGACAGAAAAACGTCCTCACGGAAACTTTTTATGATATTTACGGGGTTAGTTATAAAATCTTTCAGATCAAGAATAAGACGATTATCATCCAAGTAGACGAAACCGAAAGAGACTGTCTTGATGTAGAGCAGGATACCGATCAGTCCTAGCCAGAAAAAAGGATGCCATCCTTTCAGAAAGATATTGTATATTTTTTCTTTCATTGCCTTTCGATTTATTTAATCATATCATAAATGCGGCCGATGAACAAGATTGTTTGCAGAGGCAAAAAAACGGCGGTAAATCCGTTTATTGTGAAAAGTGCCGGGAGCGGGAATCGAACCCGCACGAACTTGCGTTCACAAGATTTTAAGTCTTGCGCGTCTGCCTGTTCCGCCACCCCGGCGAGTCAGGGAGCGGGAGACGGGATTCGCACCCGCGATCTCTTCCTTGGCAAGGAAGCATTCTACTGCTGAACTACTCCCGCTTATCTAATATTTTAAGGGATAATTCGTTTTTTTCAAGGTCTAAAACGGCAAAACTCGCCTGATAGAACATGCCGGCCGTTTCTCCGGGATTAACCAGTTTCGTTTTTTCTAAAATTTCTTCCCAAGGTTTGTGGCTGTGTCCGTAAAAAACATAATCATATTTTTGCGTTTCGCCTAATTTTTTTGCCTGATCGGAGAAATGGGTAAAAGCTATTCTTTTGTTTTCCAGAAAAATTTCTCCGATTTGTCCGTAAATTTTCAGCCAGGGAAAGGCTTTATTGTCTAATTCTTCCGGAATATCGGCGTTTCCGTAAACGAAATGTACTTTTGCGTCAAAATCTTTTGGCCAGGCTTCGATCAGGGAGGAAATTTTACACAGATCACCGCAATGAATAATCGTATTGATTTTTTCTTTTTGGCAATAATTCAAAACTTCCTTTAGATTATGAATTTGGTCGTGCGAATCAGAGATAATGGCGAGATGCATAATTAATGATGTTAAAATCTGAATTTTCAATAACAAATAAAATCCAAGACCCAAACTTTCTTTTGACATTTAGTCATTTGACGTTGATTGGAAACTTGACATTTAAGCTTTAACATTCAATTTATTTTTTAACCATTCAATGACCTTACGGTTGACAACAAGATTTTTCACATAAATTATTCCCGTCTCTGATTCAAGGTTTTTTATGGCTTGTTCCTGATTTTGATATATTTTTTTTAACTTTGCCAACTCTTCGTCAATCTCTTTTTTTTCCGGTTCAATTTTTTCCGTCAAAGAAATTTCCCTGATGGCTAAAGCGATTTTTATCCTTTTTTCAGCCTGAGGAACAAGGTCTTTCCGTAAATCTTCCTCGGTTTTTTTAATGGCTTTCAAATAATCTTCAAATTTGAATGAACCTGCTTGTCCATTTACGATACTATCCTGCAATTCATCCAGCATTTTATCCAGTTCATGTTCAATTAGGATTTCGGGTAATTCTTCAAATTCAGAAACTTCAATCAGTTTATTTAAAATTTCCATTTCCGTTTTCTGTTCCTCTTTATTTTTTTTCTCTCGCAGAAGATTCTCCTTTATTTTTTCCTTGAATTCGGAAACGGTTTTGAAAGGACCGACATTTTTTGCGAATTCATCATTCAACTCAGGCAAATCTACCTGATAGATATTTTTTATTTTCGCCCTAAAGTCGACTTTCTTTCCGGCGAGTTTTTTATCATAATGGTCTGCCGGATAGGTGAAAGAAAATTCCTTTTCTTCTCCCCGACGCAGGCCTTTCAGATTTTCCGAAAGACCGGGCAGGTATTGGTCGTTTCCGATGAGGCAATGGAAATCCTTTATCTGACCGTTTTCCAAAGGAACTTTGTCGATGAATAAATCCAGGTCAATCTGCACTTTATCCTGTGTTCGGATTTCCCGATCGACGGCGGATTCCTTCGCTTGTATGTGCCTGAGCTCGTCGATTACTTTCTCCGTTTCTTCATCCTTTATTTCTATTTTTTCTTTTTTTTCAATCTTTATTCTGCGATAATTTCCCAGCTTTACCGTCGGTATTAAGGGGACGGTCAGCTTGAAGATGCCGGGATTATCCATAGCCAGTTTTTGTATCTGAATTTGTGGCGGTCCGGCCGGAATCGATTTTTTTCCTTGATCAGAGTGGAGGGCTTTTTCCATAATTTCGGGATATTTGTCGTTGAGCATTTTTTCCGCTCCTTCTTCCAAAATTTTTATTTCCCCAATTTCGTTTTTAACCATTTCAAGAGGCGCTTTACCAGGACGGAATCCTGGTATTTTGATTTCTTCCCCGAATTCCTCCAAGGCTCGTTGATAGAACGGTTTTATTTCCGAAAATGGTATTTCTACGGTGATTTCCAGCAGATTTTTTGGTAGTTTTTTTGTCTGGATGTTCATATCACAAAAGAGGGGCGATAATTAAGGCAATAATGGACATTAATTTGATTAAGATGTTCAGGCTCGGTCCCGCCGTGTCCTTGAACGGATCCCCGATCGTGTCTCCAACGACGGCCGCTTTGTGCGCTTCCGATCCTTTGCCTCCGTAGTTTCCTTCTTCGATGTATTTTTTTGCATTATCCCAGGCCCCTCCGGCATTAGCCATCATGACAGCCAAAAGGAAACCGGTGATTATAGTGCCGTTCAAAAATCCTCCTAATGCCCCTTTACCCAAGGCAAAGCCGATTAAAACAGGAGCTAAAACCGCCATTAATCCGGGAAGAATCATTTTCTGTAAGGCTGCCGTGGTGGCTATTCTCACGCAATGGTCGCTGTCAGGTTTTCCCTCACCGGTCAATATTCCTTTTATTTCTCTAAATTGCCTTCTTACTTCCTGGACCATTTTTTCCGCGCTTTGACCTACAGCTTGCATGGCTAGGGAAGAGAATAAAAAGGGCATTAATCCGCCGATGAAAAGCCCAACCATAACTAAGGGTTGATTAATGTCCAGAACTTCCAGCCCGGCGATTTTAATATAGCTTACGGAAAGGACAATCGCTGTCAGGGCAGCCGAGCCGATGGCGAAGCCCTTGCCGACGGCGGCTGTGGTATTTCCGACCGCATCAAGTTGTTCTGCTCTTTTTCTCGTTTCTTCGCCCATTTTGGCCATTTCGGCGATGCCGGCAGCATTATCAGCTACTGGTCCATAAGTATCAGTAGCTAAAGTTATTCCCAAGGTGGAAAGCATGCCGATGGCGGCAATGCCGATGCCGTAAAAATCCGCCAGTTTATACGAGACCAGAAGGGCGGCACAGACGATCAGGACGGGGAACAAAGTACTTTGCATTCCCAATCCCAATCCGGCAATGATATTAGTGCCAGAACCAGTATTCGAGGAAAGGGAAAGTTTTCTTGTCGGAGCGTATTTATGCGAAGTGAAATATTCCGTGATAAAGCCGATAATTAATCCGGCCAGCAGACCGGCCATCAAAGAGCCGAATATTTTTAATCCGGCCGGGGAGACGTATCTTAAAATAAAAAACGAACCAATCACCATTAATCCGCTGGCGAGCCAGATTCCTTTATTTAGGATAAATTGGGGTTCGCCTTTTTTGGAATTGAGAACGAACAATCCGCCGATCAGGCTGGCAATCACGCCCAGGCAACATAATATCAAGGGAATCAGGATGGCCCAGATGCCAAAAACAGAAACCGCTGTCATTCCCAAAACCATACTGGCGATCAGCGAATCGACGTAGCTTTCGAAAAGATCCGCCCCCATACCGGCCACGTCTCCCACGTTGTCACCGACGTTGTCAGCGATAACCGCCGGATTACGGGGATCATCTTCGGGAATTCCGGCTTCAACCTTGCCTACCAGATCTGCGCCTACGTCCGCCGCTTTGGTGTAGATTCCGCCGCCGACGCGGGCGAAAAGGGCGACCAGAGAAGCGCCAAACCCGAAACCGTAGATGACTTGAGGGTCATTGAAAATTAGGTAGAAGATGCCAACACCCAGTAGACCGAGGCAGGCGACGGATAATCCCATGGTTAAACCGGATTTGAAAGCGACCTTTAGTCCAGAGAGTAGGTTTTTCTGTACTTGGGTGACGGTTTTAACATTGGCCGAAGTGGCGATGCGCATACCCGCGTATCCAGCCATGGCAGAAAACGTGGCGCCGCAGACGAAAGTGACGGCCAGCCGCCAGTCCACGAATATCATTAGTAAAACGGCAATCAAAACTATGAAGATACTCAGGATTCCATACTCTTTTTTTAAAAAAGTCATGGCGCCGCTTTTAATCATAGCCGCGATTTCATCGGCTTTTTTATGGTCTGATTTTATGTTTTTTATCTGTCTTGATAAGAATCCGACGGTCAAGAGACCGAATAACGAAACGAGTAAAGGTAAATAAGCCATAAAATTAGTTTATTTTTTATCCTTTTCGCTTTTTACGCGTTTTTTTGTTTTTTTGGTTTTTTCTTCGGTTTTTCCCTCTCCTTTTTCCTCTTCGTTTTTTTCTTTTTTATCTTCCGTAGCTGGCGCCAGGGACGGTTGTTCTTCCGTCGTTGCTTCTGATGGAGTTGGTGAAGAGGGCTCTTCTTTGATTATCTCCTCTTTAACGTCGATTTTCCATCCCGTCAGTTTGGCAGCCAGTCTGACATTTTGTCCATCTCGTCCGATAGCCAGGGAGAGTTGGTTGTTTTTTATTCTTGCCACGGCGATTTTTTCTTTTTCGTTCGTTTCCAAAGAGGAAACTTTTGCCGGAGCCAAAGCGTTGGCGATGAATTTTTCGTGATTTTCGCTGTATTCAATGATGTCTATTTTTTCGCCTCCGATTTCAGAGATGATGGTTTGGATTCTCACACCTCTTTGACCGATACAGGCGCCGATGGGGTCGATTGATTCCTCTTTGGTCCAGACGGCCACTTTGGATCTGGCGCCGGCTTCGCGAGCAATGGCTTTTATCTCCACTACGCCGTTGGCCACTTCGGGAATCTCCGATTTGAAAAGTTCTTTCAGGATTTCCGGGTGACGGCGGGAGACGATAATCTCGGGCCCTTTAGGTGTCTTTTCAACCGAAACGATGTAGACTTTTATTTTTTGATCCGGCAGGTATCGTTCTTCTCTTATTTGTTCGCTAGCCGGCAGGACGGCGGAAATTTCTCCAAGATCTATGAGGATCATTTGTCTTTCTTGTCTTTGGACCACGCCGTTGACCACTAATCCTTCCTGTTCCTTGTATTTTTCGTAAATAGTTTCCCTCTCCGCCTCTCGCAGCCTTTGAATGATCACTTGTTTGGCGGTCTGGGCGGCGATGCGACCGAAATCGGAAGGAATTTCCAATTCCTGTCGGATGACGTCGCCGACTTTCATTTTTTTCTTCCCTCCGAAAGAGGATTTTTTAGCTTCGGAAATCTGGATTTCCGTCTTGGGATTGAATCTCTTCTTTTCCCCTTCTTCCCCGGATATTTCTTCCTCTTGTTCATTGATTTTTTCTTCGATCATTTCCTCTTTCAGCTCTTCCGGCGGCGGTTCAGGAAGATCTTCCACTACGGTTTTTTCGTCGAAAATTTTCATTTTCCCCGTTTCCGGATCGAATTCGACCTTGAGATTCTGCAGTCTGTTGCCGAAATCCTTGCGATAAGCGGAAGCAAGGGCCTGCTCGATCGCTTCCAGCACCTGTTCTTTGGAAAGTTTCTTTTCTTGGCAAATTTGCTCGATGGCGGATAAGATTGTGCTCCCTCCGCCAGGATTTTTATTCATATTATTGGATTAACGTAATTAGACAAATTAAACTAGCTTAAGTTTTAAGCTAGCGTGTTTATTATATCAGATAGGATAAAAAGCGCAAGGTAAATTATTTTTTTAAGAAAATCAGGGCGTAGTGATAAGGTCCGGCTTCGAATTCTTCCCGCAGGATCAAACCGCAGTTTCCCGCGTTATTTTTTATTTCTTCCGGACTGACGCGATTTTCCAAGGGCGGACCGAAAATGGTTTTGATTTTTTTCCATTCCGTTACCAGCAGTTTACCGCCGGTCTTAAGAATCCGGGCCGCTTCCATAAGAATCAGATCATCCTTATCGGTCTGAAAGAAGACGTTATTAATCATGGCCAGATCGACGGTGCGGTCGGGTATTTTAGTCCCGCCCGGAACCTCCAGGTCGGCCCAAATCGTTTTCAAATTGTTCACGCCAAAAAGATTAGCCATACTCTGGACGTTTTCCAGAGCGGATTGAACCACGTCTACGGAGTAGACTTTTCCTAATTCACCGACCATTTTGGCGGCTTGCAGGCTGAAATATCCCCTTCGGCCGCATCCCAGATCAGCCACTTGCATTTTTTCTTCGACGCCGAGCTTTTCGAGTATTTTAAAAGAATTAATTAATTCCTTGCCTCCCGGGATTTTGTTTTCTTGGTCTGTCATATTGTTATTTTAGCAATTTAATAATTTAAGACAAGTCGTCAGTGTCCGGTGAAAAGGCAGCAGATCCGGCCGGTAAAAGGCCAGTTTTTCCGTTTTGCCTTAATGACGCCGGCTAAGGATAAAAAAGAATCATAACCCCGGAAATGAGGGTCAATCTGATGATATATTTTCTCCGCTTTCCGCAGTTCCTGGTCGCTGATTATCCAGCCCGAGCCCAATGATTCTTTTATCGTTTTTTGCACTTCTTTTTTTCGCAGTCCGGTCCGGTCAACGATGGCGGTAGCCAGAGATTTTTGCTTCGGCAAAAAGTCGTGATCGAAATCTTGGGCTAAAGAGTGGATCTTCTCCGTCTGCACGATATGGATCTCTATTTTTTTCCCAATTTTTTTGAACGTTTGGTGCAGTCCCAAGGCGGTGATGCCGGATGAAGTGGGGACGAAGACGGATTTCAGGAGGGGAATTTTCGCCAGTTCTTCAGCCAAGGAAGCATAAGCATGAGGGGATTTTTTTTCCAAAGAGCCGCGCAGCAGGACAGATTTATTTTTTTTAGCGGATAAAAAAGCCTGTTGTTTGGGCCGACTGACTTTTTTTATAACGATATTTTTTCTTTTTTCCGCGCCGGACTTAAGTCTCTGCCACTTTTCCGGAGAAATATTTTTGGAAACGAAAATAGTCAATCTGAATTTTCGGTTGCAGCCGTTCAAGTAGTGGGCGGCGGCGATGGCAGCATTGCCGGAGGAGGAGATAACGAAGTCTTTTTTATTCCGTCGCAAATGGTTTTTTAAAAGATAGGCCATCAGTCTTATTTTATGCGAGCCGGATTCGTTGAGATATTCGTGCTTGATCCAAAGACCCGGCAAGCCGAGTCGTTTCGCCAGATCGGGATATGCTTTTTGTAAAGTGTTGTTCATCCCGTTAGAAATTAAATAAATTAGCTCTTTACCCCTCCTCCTAGAAATCTCAATTAACAGGAGATTTCTAATAGGATTTATGCTAAATGAAATGCTTTTAAAGGGCGTACGCCTTTAAAAAAGTTATTTTATATATTCTATTGGTTCGCTATTTCTATTTTTGCCCCCAGTTTATTCAGCCGTTCCACCAGGTTTTCATAACCGCGGTTAATGGAATAAACATTCCTTAAGATTGAGGTTCCCTTGGCTTTTAACATGGCGACGAGGATAATCATGGCTGGCCGTAAAGCCGAAGGACAGATTATCTCTGCCGCTTTCAGTTTTGTCGGCCCTTGGATATAGACGCGGTGGGGATCGGCCAGGATCACTTTGGCTCCCAGTTTAGAGAGTTCGGCATAATAAATGGCTCGGTATTCGTAGATCCAGTCATGGATCAAGGTCTGGCCCTTGGCCTGCGTGGCAATAGGCACAAAAAACGGCAGATTGTCGATATTTAATCCTGGAAAAGGCTGGGGATGGATTTTTTCTTCCAGGGCCTTTAAATGAGAGGGGAGAGTTTTAATGTCCGCTAGATTTGTCTTTTTATTTTTAGCCTTATACTTTTTCAAAATTTTATAGTTAAAGCCCATTTTTTCCAGTTTCAGCAGTTCCAATTCCAAAAAGTTTATGGGGCAGCCTTCAATAACTAAAGATGAGTTGGTCGTGGCGGCGATGGATAAAAACGACATGGCTTCAATCGGGTCTTCACTGATGTAGTATTCCACCGGTTGGTTGATGTTCTTTTTCCCGTAAACGATCAAGGTGGTGGTACCGATTCCCTTGATTTTCACACCCAGTTTTTGTAAAAAGAAGCACAGGTCCTGAACCTGGTAGTTGGCCGAGGCGAATTTGATCACGCTGCGGCCCTGTATTCTGGCGCAGGCCATCAGGATATTTTCCGTCGTAGTGTCGCCTGACTCGTATAGGATAATGGTTTCCGGCTTAAGATTGCCGGAAGAAATTTTGTATGAATTTTTCAGGACTTCTATTTTCACCCCCAATTTTTCCAGAGCAAAAAGATGGGGTCGGACTGTTCTCAATCCGAGTTTGCAGCCACCAGGCTGGGGTAAACTGAATTTTTTAATAAGATGAATTAAAGGGCCCATCAGCATCAGGGCGCTCCTGGTTTTTTCCGCCGAAGTCCGGTTGATGTGGTTGATCCTGATTTTCTTTCCGGGCGTGATTTTTAGGTCGGTCTTGTTCAACCATTCGACTTTGACGCCGATACTTTTTAAAACTTCAATCAGACGGTAAACCTCTTCTATCTGAGGGGTCTGTCTTAAAATAGTTTTGTTTTTATTTAAAAGGCTGGCCATCATCAGGGCGACGGCCGCGTTTTTCGAAGGATTGATCTTGACGGTTCCTTGCAGTTTTCTGCCTCCTTGAATTTTTAGATTCATATTTGTATAATTAAAGCGTTAAGCGCGAGAATTGAACGTTAATTATATATTGATATTATACCCTTTTTAGTTTAAAAGTAAACTTATGGATTTATCTGGTAAGATAAAGAAAAATGTCGTTTTAGCTCCCTTCACCAGTTTTAAGATTGGTGGCCCGGCCAGGTATTTTTTCACCCTTGAAGACATTAAGGAGTTGCCATTGATTATGGATTGGGCTGAAAAAAGAAAATTGCCGGTTTTCATTATGGCCGGCGGTAGTAATCTTTTAGTTAGTGATCGTGGCTACGATGGCTTGGTGATTTTAATGAGGCTCCATGAGATAGAAGTCAGAAATGGTCATCTGATCGTCGATTCCGGCGTTCCCCTGGCCAGAGTATTGAATTTTTCCCTTAAAAATGGGTTGTCCGGATTGGAGTGGGCGGCGGGAATTCCCGGAACCGTCGGTGGTGCCGTAGTGGATAATGCCGGAGCTTTCGGCCAATCGATTTCTGATCTGGTGGAAAAGGTGAGAGTATTCTATCTTAGAAGGAATAAAGTCTGTTTTAAAATATTTAAAAAAACGGACCTTAAATTTCAATATCGCAAGAGTGTACTCAAAAGACAGGGTAACAAGTACGTAGTCACTAAAATATGGCTTAAAGGATTTAGAAAGATGGATCGTTTCCAAGAAGAAGAAAACAGAAAATTAATTCTTGAGCGTCTGGAAAAGAGAAGAACAGGTCAGCCGCAATTTCCGAGCGCCGGATGTATTTTTAAGAATCCCAAGACCAAGCCGGCCGGATTATTAATCCAGGAGTGCGGGTTGAAAGGGGAAAAAATCGGTGACGCGGAAATCAGCGAAAAG
>Ga0172371_10011926_pt1 | contig 11510 bp, 10 predicted proteins | sample Lak12m_FD_114543 | JGI IMG/M metagenome (GOLD analysis project Ga0172371, IMG submission 114543) | Freshwater microbial communities from Kabuno Bay, South-Kivu, Congo - kab_022012_12m | ecosystem: Environmental > Aquatic > Freshwater > Lake | place: Democratic Republic of the Congo: South-Kivu...
CGCGCGGTGAGTGGTGTTATATCACAAGTGGGGTGTTATGGCAAATTCGTGACGGACGATGGACGAACGATAAATGACGAACGACGAATGACGAATGACGAACGACGACGGACCAACGACCTCTTTCGTCCTTCGTCTTTCGTCCTTCGTCCGTCCTCACACATTGAATCTGAAATGAACCACGTCGCCGTCCTGCACGATGTACTCGCGGCCCTCCAGCCGCACGTGGCCGCCTGTCCGCGCGCCGGCCATGCCCCCGGCCGCGACCAGCGCGGCCTGTGGGACGACCTCAGCCCGGATGAACCCGCGCTGGATGTCGCTGTGGATCAAACCGGCCGCCGCGTAAGCCGTCGAACCGGCCTTCAGCGTCCAGGCGCGCGTCTCTTTACCGCCGGTGATCGTGAAGAAGGTCATCAGGTCGAGCAGCCGATAGCTGGCGCGGATCAGTTGATGGAGGCCCGGTTCGGCCAGCCCGAGGTCGGCGCGATAGGCGGTCGCCTCGGCGGCCTGCCAGGTCGCCAACTCGGCCTCGCACGCCGCGCAAAGCGCCAGGCACGGGACGCGCTCCCGTCGCGCCCGCGCCCACACCGTCGCGGCCAGCGGCCCACCGTCGGGCAGCGCATCTTCCGCCACGTTGATGACGTACAGCTTAGGCTTAGCCGTGAGGAGATCGAAGTCCTGCGTCCAATCGGGATGGTTAGCCGGTTCGGCAAACGCGACGGCCGGTTGCCCGGCATCCAGGTGGTTGCGCAGGCCCGCCAGCCAGTGCAACTGGTCGGCGAAATCGCGGGGACGGGCTTTCGCCTGCCCTTGCACCTTCTCGATGCGCCGGTCGGTGGTTGCCAGGTCGGCCAGGATCAGTTCCAGGTCGAGGGTTTCCAGGTCGCCCAACGGATCCACCCGCTCACCGGCTGCGGGAATGTCGGCATCGGCGAAGGCGCGCAGCACCAGCGCCACCGCATCTACGTTGCGGATATGGCCGAGGAACTGGTTGCCCAGCCCCTCGCCACGGCTGGCCCCTTGCACCAGCCCGGCGATATCCACGAACTCGACTGTCGCCGGCGTTACCTTTTCGGGCTTCACGAGGGCGGCCAGCGCATCCAGTCGCGCATCCGGCACAGCCGCGATGCCCACGTTCGGCTCGATGGTCGTAAACGGATAGGGGGCGGTCGCTGCGCCGGCCAGGGTCAGCGCGTTGAACAGCGTGGACTTGCCCACATTGGGCAGACCAACGATGCCGATTTGCAAGCTCATGGCGCAATCCTCCCGAATTTGGCGTTTTGCACGATCCCCATTATAATACAAACCATCGTCGGGGAGTAGCGCAGCCCGGTTAGCGCGCACGGTTCGGGTCCGTGAGGTCGGAGGTTCGAATCCTCTCTCCCCGACTTTTGTATTTAATGCCCCTCCTCAATCGTACTGTGGCGCATATCCACGCGCCTTGTCGAACAGCTCCCGATCCCGGTGCAAGGTGAATTCGCGGCGCGTCTGAGTAGCCCGCAGGCCCGGCTACTGGCCGCCCGGCATTGCAGGAACGGTTGCGCAAGGCAAGAAAGAAAAGCGTTTAGTCGGTCGCATGTCCACGAAGTGTGGTTCGCACGACAAACAGCACTCCGAACGATACCGCCAGCAGGATCGCCGCCAGGGTCAGGGCTTGATCCATATCTATCTCGAAGCCGAGATAGACGGCCAGCGGCATGGTCTGCGTTCGGCCAGGCAGATTCCCGGCGAAGATGATTGTGGCGCCGAATTCGCCCAGCGCCCGTGCCCAGCACAAAGTCGCGCCGCCGATGATGCTCCGCCACGCCAGCGGCAGCAGCACGTGGCGGAAGGTTTCCCAGAGGGTGGCGCCGTCCAACCCGGCCGCTTGCTCCAGTTCACGGCTTACCCCGCTCAAGCCCACGGTCGCAGTTTTTATGTAGTATGGCGCAGCGACGAAGGTCTGCGCCAGCACCGCCAGCGTCGTAAAAGGCAGTTGTATGCCGAGTGCGTCCAGCGCGCCGCCCAACAGGCCGCGCCGTCCGAAAGCCATGAGTAGCGCCAGGCCGGCCACGGCCGGCGGCAGGACGGTCGGGAGGTCAATCACGATTTCGAGGAGGGATGCCAGGCGCAGACGACGCCGGCCAAGCAAATAAGCCACTGGCGTCCCGAAGATCAGCACCAGCAGGGTTGTCGTCGTGCTCGTGCGCAGGCTGAGACTGATCGCCTGGCGCGTGCCTTCATCGGCCAGCGCTTCCCAGATGGTGGCCGGCGCGGTTTTTATGATAATCGCCAGCAGGGGCACGACTAACAGGATCAACAACGGCCCACTGAGGATGAACAGCGGCCAATTCGTGTGGGATGGTTGTCCGTTTTTCGTCTGCGATCTCGACCAAGCGACTGTGGCCATGGGGCCTGGCCTGTTCTGGCGCGCCGGAATGCAAGGGGAGCCGATCGGCGACTTGCGCCGCAACGCGGCGCCGACGCGTGCATGGTGTCTGGTCTGTGCGCCGACCGCTGATTTGGCTGAATTATGTCGCGGCCGCTGGGATCGTCGGGTCGCCGGCGCGTTCCAAGGCCAGGCGGCGCAATTCGTCTAGCGCCGCCAACGCAGCTTCGACTTGGGCCTCCCGAAAGCGGTGAATCACGGCCACGAGGCTATCCTCGTATGCCCGGTCTCGCTCGCGTTCCAACCATCCTGTCAGGTGCGCTTTTTGCGCGTCAACGAGCTGCACCGCCAATGCCGGATCGCGCCGCAACGCCAGGTAGACGCGCGCTAACAGCGCCGTGCGGAGGTTGCGTGGATACTTCTCCGGGGTCGTGAGCCACGCCTCAAGTGCAGCTTGACCGGCCAGCGTCGGCGTGTAGAGCACGCGCCGCGGCCGCGTTCCGCTCTCCGCCTCGGCGTGTTCCGTGATGAAGCCCAGCTTCAGCAGCTTCCGCAGCAGGAAATAGACCTCGCTCAGCTCGATCCGCCAGATCGCGCGCAGCGCGGCCTCAGTTTTAACCACTTGCGCCAGTTCGTAGCCGTGCATCGGTCGCTCACACAGCAACGCCAGCACGATGTTCTCTGCCGGCCAGTCAGCTTGCATGGGCGTGATTCACCGGAAAGGGAATAGCTTATTCAGAGTTTGAATAAGCGATGGGTGTATTGTAGCGGTCTGGGGGGTGGCTGTCAAGAACAGCCGGAACGCGTATTTAATGGGCGATTTGACAGATTTTCCCGGATCGGTTATATTTTACAATATAAATATTTAGATCGTAAATATCATTCTTACCAAAGAGACATGTCGCCAAGGCCCATTGTCTCCTACCATCTGCAAAGGAGCGCACGATGCATTCTCATCTTCTTCGCGTCCTGTCTGTGCTTTTGGTCTTGATCGTCGGGCTGGCGGCCTGCGCCACCCCGACGACGCCCGCGCCGACCAGCGCGCCTGCCGTCGCAGCGGCAAGGCCTGTACTGCCCACCAAAGCGCCGCTGGCCGCGCCGCGGTCACTGACCGTGTTCGCGGCGGCCTCCTTGACCGAGAGCTTCGGTGAATTGGGCCAGCAGTTCGAAGCGGCCCACCCCGGCGTCAAGGTGATCTTTAACTTTGCCGGCTCGCAGCAACTGCGGGCGCAGATGGAACAAGGCGCGCCGGCCGATGTTTTTGCTTCAGCCAACACGAAAGAGCTGGAGGGAGTCATCCAGTCCTCGCTGATCGTCTCCGGCGCACAGAAGACGTTCGCGCGCAACCGCCTTGTTGTCATCTTCCCCAAGGACAATCCCGGCAAAATCGCTGCGTTGGCTGATCTCGCCAAGCCCGGCCACAAACTTGTCGTGGCCGACAAGGCCGTGCCCGTGGGCCAGTACACGCTCGATATGCTGGCGAAAATGAGCAAAGATCCCGCCTACGGCGCGGACTTCGCCGACAAGGTGCAGAAAAACGTGGTCTCACGCGAGAATGATGTGAAAGCCGTTGTCGCCAAGGTCAGCCTGGGCGAGGCCGATGCGGGCGTGGTGTACACCACTGATGCCAGCGCTGCCGCAGCCAAGTTGGGCAGCCTGACGATCCCCGACCAGTTCAACCAGCTCGCGACCTACCCGATTGCTGCGCTGGCTAAGGCGCCGCAGCCAGACCTGGCGCAGCAGTTTGTTGATCTGGTCGTGTCCGATGCCGGGCAGGCGCTCCTGGCGAAGTACGGCTTCATCGGGGCCAAGGCCAGCCAGGCGTCTCAGCCCAACCAGGCGGCAACCACTGCCGGGCCGATCACCGTCACCGATGCGCTCGAGCGCCGGGTGACCCTCCCGCAGCCACCTCAGCGCGTCGTGCTGGCGGGCAAGTCGCTGTTCATGGTAGCGGATGCCATCTACGCCTTCCCGGAAGCCGCGAAACGCGTCGCGGCCATCGGCAGCACTGCGCAAGGCAAGCTCGACTGGATTCCGGTCGCTGACCCGAACTACAAAGACAAAACGATCCTGCAAACCGACGCCGGCCCGGAGCAGATCGCGGCGGTCAAACCCGATGCGGTGATCCTCAAGTCCACCAATGCCGAAAAGCTGGGCAAGCCGCTGGAGACGCTGGGCATCCCGGTGATCTATCTCGACTTCGAGACGCCGGAGCAGTATCAGCGTGACCTGGCGACCCTGGGGCAGCTCTTCGGTAACACGGCGCGCGCCCAGGAGCTGGCGACCTTTTTCAAGACGCAGACCGAAAGGGTCACGCAGGCTACATCCAAGCTGCCGGATGCCAAGAAGCCAAAAGTCCTGCTCATGTACTACACCGACCGCGATGGCGCCGTCGCCTTCAACGTCCCGCCGATGGCCTGGATGCAGACCATGTTGGTGCAGATGGCCGGCGGGCAGCCCGCGTGGAAGGATGCGCAGCTCGGCAACGGCTGGACCAAGGTTAACCTGGAGCAAATCGCCGCCTGGGATGCCGACCAGATTTATATCATCGCTTACTTCAATAATGTCAACGATGTCATCAAGACGCTCAAGGCCGACCCGCAGTGGCAGAAGATGCGCGCGGTCAAGGAAAGCAAGCTCTACGCCTTCCCCGGCGACTACTACAGTTGGGATCAGCCCGATCCTCGTTGGATTCTGGGCCTCACCTGGCTGGCCGGTAAGATCCAGCCGGGCCTGCTCCCCGGCTTGGACATGGACAAGGAAACGCGCATGTTCTACAGCACGCTGTACAATTTGAATGATGCCGGGTACAATCAGCACGTCAAACCCAACCTGGTCGGAGACTTGCCTTGAGGCAGGAGTCAGCCATAACGGGCAGTCAGGGCATATCGAAGGAGCCTGCCCTGAGCTTGCCAAAGGAGCCTGCCTTATCGGCTGTCGGCGCCCCATCCAGCGCGCGCCGCGCGCTGGATGGGATGCGTTCGGGCGGCCTGATCTGGCTGGTCGTGCTGCTGGCCGGCGTGCTCGCGCTCTCGCTTTTCGTGGGCCGCTACCCGGCGCCCCCGCTGCTGACGCCGAGCCAGTTGGCTTCGGATGAGTTGGCGCAACGTTTGGTGTGGAACCTGCGGCTGCCGCGCATCCTGGCCGCGGTGCTGCTCGGCATGTCGCTGGCGGGCGCCGGCGCCGTCCTGCAGATGATCCTGGGCAACCCGCTCGTGGAGCCGGGTTTCCTCGGGGTGTCGCAGGGCGCCGCGTTCGGCGCCTCGCTGAGCATCATCTTCCTGGGCAACGCGGCGTGGCTCGTGCAAAGCTCGGCGGCCTTCTTCGCCTTCGCCGGACTGGGGCTGTCCTATCTCCTGGCGCACCGGCTGCGCTATGGCGGCTGGGTCCTGCGGCTGGTGCTCGCCGGGATCGCGATCTCTGCGCTTTTCTCCGCCGGGGTTGGCATGTTGAAATACATCGCCGACCCGCTGCGCCAGTTGCCCGAGATCACCTTCTGGCTGCTCGGTGGGCTGTGGAGCATCACCTGGACGCAATTGGTCAGCATCCTGCCGGTCACGCTGCTCGCCCTGCTGGTGATGCACTGGATGCGCTGGCGGCTGAACCTGCTGGCGTTGGACGACGCGACCGCTTTTTCGCTGGGGGTTGCGCCCACCCGCGAGCGCGTGCTGGTCCTCACCGCCGCCGTGGCCGCCACGGCCGCCGTTATCTCGGTCAGCGGCATGGTGGGCTGGATTGGCCTGATCATGCCACACCTGGCGCGGCGGCTGTACGGCGCGGACGCGCGGCGCGCGCTGCCGGCCGCGCTGCTGCTGGGCGGGACGTTCAGCCTCCTGTGCGACGATGTCGCCCGCACGCTGTTGGCCGGCGAAATTCCCCTCGGCATCCTCACCTCGCTCATTGGCGCCGTGTTTTTCATGGGCTTGATGACGATGCGCGCACGCCAGGCCGTCACACAAAAGGCCGAACCATGAACGCCGCATCGCTGGCTTTTCAGGATGTCGGCTTCACGTATCCGGCGAACGGCCGGCCGGTCTTTCAGCAGCTCACGCTGGAGATCGCGCCGGGCACGGTCACCGCGATCCTGGGGCCGAACGGCGCGGGCAAGACGACGCTCCTGCACCTGGCGTTGGGCTGGCTGAAGCCGCAGGCGGGGCATGTGGCGCTGCGCGATCGGCCGTTGGCAAGTTACTCGCGCGGCGAGCTGGGCCGCGAGCTGGGGTTGGTCCCGCAGAGCGAACACACCGCGTTCGAGTACTCACTGCTCGAATACGTGCTGCTGGGCCGCGCACCCTACCTTAAGCCGCTGGAGATGCCGGGCGAGGGGGATATCCGCATTGCGCTGGATGCACTTGCCCGCGTGGGATTGGCCGGCTGGGCGGAGCGTTCCATCGCGCGAGTCAGCGGCGGCGAGCGCCAACTCGTGCTGATCGCCCGCGCACTGGCGCAGCAGCCGCGTTTCCTGCTACTCGACGAGCCAACCTCGCACCTGGATCTGGGCAACAAGGCGCGCCTGGTGGCGCTGCTGCGCGATCTCGTCCGCCAGGGGGTTACGATCCTGTTCACCACGCACGAGCCGGAGGTCGCGGCCGGGCTGGCGACGCATCTGGTGCTGATGCGCGGCGGGCGGGTGCTGCAAACCGGGCTGCTGGCCGAGACCTTCACCGCCGAACACTTGAGCGAGACCTACGGTGTACCGGTCGCGGTGGCGCAGGTGCGCGACCGGCAGGTGGTGTTGTGGGGCTAGCCGAACGCGCCGTGACGCCTCCGTTCAATCTCCGCTGGCAACCCGCGCTTCTGCCGCTTGCCGGTTACGGATTACGTATCTTCTCGATAATAGGCGGGGGCGCCGGCGGTCGCAGACCGCCTTGTAGCCAGTTTGGAGGCGGCGCCCGAAACAACGGGGCGTGTGCTATCTACGACCGCCGTTTTCCCGGATTATTGAGATGATGCCGGATCACCAGAACGCAATGGGCCAGGTTGGCGATTTCTGGGCGCGTGACAGTGCGATCTATTCGCTTGCCGCTGCGGTGGCGGCCTCGATGTCGCGCAGGGTCTGGGCGACCGCTTCCCCGAAGTCTTCGTCCCGCACGAGTTCTTGCACCCGCTTGCTGGCAGCTTTGCGCTCATCTCGAGTGAAGACCAGATTGAGCAGCCCGCAGCCGCGCGCCAGACTCAACAAGACGATGCTGCGGCGCTCGGCCTTGGCGCTGGTGAGCACCGCGCTGCGGAGACCCTGTTTGACCCAATACTTGGCCGTGGCGGTTGTTTGTGATGGCTCAGCGCCGCGCGGCATTTCGACATAACGCCGATCGTCTTCTTTCATCACGCCGCCAGCCACTAACCGGCCGGCGATTTGCTTGGGGAGCTTGCGAAACCCCAACGCATTGATCCAATGTTTCACCTTGAGCGGCTTGTCGGCCGCGGCGATGCGCTCTAAGGCCCAATCGAGCAGCTCATCGCCCTCGACCGGCGCGGCGTCGAGCAGCTTGACCCGCCGGTCGGTGATCACGATTTTGCCGCGCAGGGCCAGGTCAGCCAGGAGCGCGGCGGCCAGGCCGTAGCGCAGCGTATCCAACACAGATTCGACGACCCAACCCTCGTCGTCGTCGAGCGCCAGCAGGAAAAGTTCTTCGGCTAGATTGAGCATAGCGCCTCGCAGGTGTCAGGAATCAGGCGGCAGGAGTCAGGCGTCAAGAATCAACGCGTGCATCACCTTTGACGCCTCACATCCTTCAGATATTCAACTCGATCAATTCGCCCGTGACGGTGTAGATCACGCGTTCGGCGACATTGGTGGCGCGGTCGGCGACGCGTTCCAGCTCGTGGGCGATTTGGAGCAGGTGTGTGCCGGCGCTGATCCGGCGGGGGTCCTCGACCATGCCAGCGACGATGGCGTTGAAGACCCGTTTGTATTGCGCGTCGGCCTGGTCGTCGCTGCGGCAGACGGCCTCGGCCTCGGCGACATCCCGCGTCGCAAAGGAGCGCAGAGCGCGATCCAACATCGCCAGCCCCAGCTCGCCCAATGCGGGCAGCTCGCCCAACTCCATCGGCCGGGCATCTTCGCGCATGCGCAGCGCAGTGCGCGCGATCTTCTTGCCGTGGTCGGCGATCCGCTCCAGGTCGCCAACGATGGTCAGCGCGGCCACGATGGCGCGCAGGTCGCTGGCGACTGGCTGTTCGGTTGCCAGCAGCGAGTAGCAGTCGAATTCGATGTCGTAGCGCTGCCGATTGATGTTGACATCCGCGGCGATGACTTCGCGCGCCAGGTCGGCGTCGCCCGTGGTCAGGGCCGTCACGCCATCGGCCACTGCGCGGCGGGCGCGGCTGCCTAATGCCAGGACATCCGCGAAGAGCCGGTTCAACTGCTTGTCGAAATGACCGCGTGGGTTCAGTGCCATCCCCAGCCTCCTTGCGCACAGGTCAAGGCTGAGGTTGAGGCAAAGATGGTTTCCGCCTTAACCTTAGCCTCAACCTTAACCTTAACCTCACAACCTTCCCGTCTGTTTCTGGCGCCAGCTCACCACCAGCCGCGCCAGGATATTTAATCCCAACACAAAGACCATCAGCACGAGCGCCACGGCCCAGGCCTGCTGGACGCGCTCAGGCGCCGGCTGTTGCGCATACTTCCACATGGTGAGCGTCAGCCCGTCCACCGGCTGCTCGAACAGCCGGTCGGCGATCTGGCCGAGCGGTTGCCTGCCGGCGATCCCGCCGCCCACGATCTGGCCGATGGCGAAGCGGTCGTTGCCGAGCACGGTGAAGAGCAGCGGCGCGGTTTCGCCGACCCCGCGCGCGATCGCCAGCATGATCCCCGTTACGACGCCGCTGAGAGCCGCGGGCAGCAGGATGTCGAGCGAGGTCTTCCATTCTGGCGCGCCCAGGCCCAGCGCGGCCTCGCGCAGCGTGCGCGGCACCAGTTTGAGCATCTCCTCGGTCGTGCGGACGATCGTCGGCAGCATGATGATCGCGATCGCCACGCCGCCCGCCAGCGCCGAGTAGTGGCCCTGCGGCTTGACGATCATCGCGTAGCCGAAGAGACCAACCACAATTGAAGGCACGCCGGAGAGCACATCGGTGCCGAAGCGTACGGCCGTGCCGAGCGGTGTGTTGCCGTAGCGGGCGACGTAGAAAGCCGCCAGCACGCCCACCGGCACGGAGAAGAGCGACGCCAGCGCCGTCACCAGGATCGTGCTCTCGATGGCGTTGCGCACGCCGCCGCCGGGCTGCCCCAACGCGGCGGGCAGATTGGCGAACAAGCTCCAGTTCAGATAGGGGCCGCCGGCCTTCAACACGTAAACGATGATCCAGACCAACGGAAGCAGCGCCAACAGCGTGAAAAGGCCCGTAACGCCCAACATGACGACGTTGGCGACCCTTCGCCGCCGGTACAGCGACGAGGTTGAGGTCAAGGCTAAGGTTGAGGCAGTCTCAACCTCAGCCTTAACCTTAACATTAGCCTGCATGCTTGGATTGCCGAGCATTTCAGCGTCCCTCCGTGACCAACGTGCGCGAGACACGCCACACCAGCAGCCGCGCCCCGATGTTGAGCAGCAGCGTCATCCCGAAAAGCACCAGCCCTAGTTCGATCAACGCGCTGGTGTGCAGCTTCGTCACCGCTTCGGCGAACTCGTTGGCGATCACGCTGGCCAGGGTGGCGCCGGGCTTGAGCAACGAGCCGGAGGACTCCACGGTGTTGTTGCCGATCACCATCGTCACCGCCATCGTCTCGCCCAGCGCGCGGCCCAGGCCCAGGATCACCGCGCCCAAGATGCCCGACAGGCCGTAGGGCACGAGCACCTGGCTGATCATCTCCCAGTAGGTCGCGCCGAGCGCCAGCGCGGCCTCGCGTTGGGCGCGCGGGATCGCCAGCAGGACATCGCGCGAGACCGCCGTGATCGTCGGGATAATCATAATGGTCAAGATCAGGCCGGCGCCCAGCCGGCTGATGCCCGACGCCGGAATGGCGCCGGAGAAGATCGGCAGGAAGCCCAGTGTGGCGCCCAGGAATTGGCCGACCGGTTTCACTACGACCGGCAGGAAGACAAAGATGCCCCAGAGGCCATAAACCACACTGGGAATCGCAGCCAGCATCTCGACCATGAAGTTGAGCGGCGAACGCAGCCAGGCGGGACACAGCTCGGCCAGGAAGATGGCGATGAAGACGCTCACCGGCGTCGCCAGGGCGATGGCGACCAGCGCGGTGGTCAGCGTGCCGGTGATGATCGGCCAGGCCGCGAAACGGTCATTGACCGGATCCCAGGCGGAAGACGCCGTGGGCGCGATGAAGCTCCAGCCAAAGGCGCTACGCGCCGCGGCCGATTCACGCCAGACCGACCAGCCGAGCGCGATCATCAAGGCCAGCACAAGCAGCGCCATCCCGACCAAGACCAGCGTCCAGGGCAGGTCGCCGTGGCGCAATATCTGACCGAACCGGCGCAGATTGCCCCGCAAACCGGTCGGCGGAGAAATGGTCAACGAAGATGAGGTCATACGCCGCCTTCTGACGCTACGCAGCACGCGCGCGTTGTAGCGCAATCAGCTTACCACGAAGACGCCAAGACACAAAGGCTGGACATCCTTCGTATCTTGGCGCCTGTGGGGTCATCGAACAGATGGGATCAGGCTACTTGGCCTTGCTGATTTGCGTCTCCAACGGCTTGCCGTCGCAGGTCACCTTCGCCAGGGCGGCGAAGACCTTGCTCCGCACGGTAGCTGGCAGGACGGCGTAGCCCAAGTCGGTGGCGCGTTTGGCCGCGCCCGCATCGGTCAGGGTCCAGTAGACGTAGTCCAGCAACTCTTGCGACTTGGCGCAGCCGACCGTCTTGTCCGCCTTTTGATCCATGTAGACGATCATGTAGGTGTAGGAGGCGATCGGCCACGACTTCTCGCCGCCGCCGTTGCTGATCGAATCCACGGTCAGCTTGGCATCGAACGCGTCGCCGAAGTCCGCCATCGCCGCCTGGAGCGATTCGGCGTTCGCCTTGATCTGCTTGCCGGCCTTGTTCATCATCTGCGCGAACTGGATGTTGTTCGCGACCGCATAGGATAACTCGACATAACCGATGGAGTACGGCGTGTTCTGCACGGCTGCGGCCACGCCCGGGTTGCCCTTGCCGCCGATGCCGTTGCCAGCCTTGTC
>Ga0172371_10011931_pt1 | contig 11506 bp, 4 predicted proteins | sample Lak12m_FD_114543 | JGI IMG/M metagenome (GOLD analysis project Ga0172371, IMG submission 114543) | Freshwater microbial communities from Kabuno Bay, South-Kivu, Congo - kab_022012_12m | ecosystem: Environmental > Aquatic > Freshwater > Lake | place: Democratic Republic of the Congo: South-Kivu...
CGCAGGGTCTGGAGCACCCGGCCGGTCCGGGCGTCCCAGATGCAGGCGGTCTTGTCGTCGCTGGCCGTGACGACCTTCGAGCCGTCGGGCGAGAATGCCGCGTCGTTGACGAACTGCGTGTGGGCCCCTTCGAGCCGGAGCTCCGACCGGCCGGTCTCGGTGTTCCAGATCCTCGCGGTGTTGTCCCAACTGCCGGTGACGACCCGCTTGCCGTCGGGCGAGAACCGCGCGGAGGCCACGGAGCTGTGGGGGCTGAATCGCATGCCCTGCCGGCCGGTTTTCGCGTCCCAGAGACAGGCTTCATTGCCGCCGACCGTGAGGATTTCGGACCCATCGGGCGAGAAGACCGCCGACCAGGTCTGGCTCGGCGCGGCGGCGCCAAAGCGGATCTCGCGGAGATTCTCCACGTCCCACAGGCGCACGGTGCCCTTGGCGGTCGTGGTCACGGCCCGGCGACCGTCCGGCGAGAAGGCCACGGCGTTGGTCATTTCCTCGCCGGAGGTGAGAATCCCGATCGGCGTGCCCTTGGCGACGTCCCACAGGCGCACGGCCTTGTCGGAGCAGGACGTGAGGACTCGGCCGCCATCGGGCGAAAGGGCCATGGCGACCACGCTCTCCGGGTGCTTGAGGATCCACGGCAGGCGCTCGCGTCCCGTTGCCACGTCCCACTGGGCTACCGTATTGTCGATGCTCGACGTGAGCACCGCGTCGCCGTCCGGCAGAAAGGCGGCCGCGGTGATGTTCCGCGAATGCTTTTGAGCCTCCCAAACCAGCGCGGCCGTGGCGGCATTCCAAAGGCGGCACCGGCCCCGGGCGTCGCCGGTCAATAGCCAGCGATTGTCGGGGGAGATCGCCACCGCGGTCACTTCCGAGCGGTGGCCCTCCAAGCGGCGAAGCAGGCTTCCCGACTGGGCGTCCCAGAGCTTCGCGGTCTTGTCGTGGCTGCCGGTGAGGAGGAGACGGCCGTCGCGCGAGAGGGCCACCGCGGCCATCGGGCCGGTCCCTTCGAGGGTGAACAACTGCGCGCCGGTGGCCACGTCCCAGATTCGGGTCGTGTTGTCGACCGCGGCCGACAGGAGTCGCTTGCCGTCCGGGAAGAAGGCCGCCGTGGTGGCAAGGAACTCGTGTCCTTCCTTGAACTGGCGGATCTCCTTGCCCCTTGCCGTGTCCCATAGCTTCGCGCTGCGGTCGCGGCTGGCGCTGACGATCTCCCGCCCGTCGGGCGAAAAGTCGGCGCCGAGGACGGCGTCGCGGTGCCCTTCCAGCACGAACCCCTGGAACACACGGGCCTCTTCGTAGCCGGCGATGCTCCAGATCTTCGCCAGGTGGTCGTGGCTGGCCGACAGGATCCAGGAATGATCGGGGCCGAACACGCAGGCCTGCACGCGTCCGGCGTGTCCCCGCAAGGTCTTCAGGAGCTTGCGGCTCGCCACGTCCCAGACCCGCACGGTGTTGTCGCTGGCGCCGCTGGCGATCAGTTTCCCGTCGGCGGAGTATTGCAGCGAGCGGACTGCGGCCGTGTGGCCGTCCAGCGAGGCGTACTGGACGGGAGCACGCTCTTGCCGACCCGTTCCGGCGCCGAAGTCGAAAGGCCGGACTTTCTCCGGATCCCAGATGAGGATCCGCCGGTCGTAGCCGGCGCTGGCCACGTGCTTGCCGTCGGGGGAGAATTGGGCCGCGTAGACGGGCCCGAGGTGCCCGAGGAAAGGCGGCCCCGGCTGGCGCGTCTCGACCGACCAGACCATCGCCGAACCATCCTGGCAGGCCGTGACGATCCGCTTTTCATCGGGCGAGAAGGCGGCCGACCAGACCCACCATTCGTGGCCGCGGAAGACCTGCGACTCGCCGGTGGCCACGTCCCAGAGCCTCGCCGTCTCGTCGTAGGAGCTGGTCAAGAGCCGCGTTCCATCGCGCGAGTACGCGACGCTCAATACGGCATCCCGGTGGCCTCGCAACGATCTTACCAGGGTGCCGCGCTCGGCATCCCAGATCTTGACGTAGTCGGGCCGGTCGTTGGTGCCGGTGGCGACGTGCCGGCCGTCGGGCGAGAAGGCCACCGCGAAGACGAATTGACCGCCGGTGGGAATCGTCACAAGCTCCTTGCCCAACCCCGTGTCCCAAATCCGCGCCGCTCCGCCCCAGCCGCCGGCAATGAAACGTTTCCCGTCCGGGGACAGGGCCACGGCGTCGATCGGCTGCCGGGCGTCGAACGTTCGGACCTCCTGGGTGCAGAGGTGCATCAGGCGGCCCCATTCCCAATCGCGAAGGTACTCGGGACATTCGTTCAACAGCGCAATCGCCTGGTCAAAGGCATTCTCGTCGATCTTCGCCGCTGCCAGCCCAATCCTCGCAATATACGCCCCATACTCCTCCTGCTTCTTGGCCGCTTCGGCGGCAAGCCGGGCGGTCTCGGCGGCGCGCTGGGCCGTCTCTGCTTTGGATCGCTGCTCGTCGGCCTTCTCCCTCTGCTCGTCGGCCTTTTGGCGTTGCTCATTGGCCTCGACGGTCTTCAGGTCGGCAAGCTGCTTCTGTTCGACCGCTTCGCGACGCTTCTGGTCCGCCATGGCTTCCGCCTTGCGGGCGTTCTCCGCCTCGGCCCGAATCCAGAAAAACGCCACGGTGATCACGGCGAAGATGGTGACGACCAGGCCGGCCCCGACCCGCTTGGCGGTCTTCAGCCGCTGCTGCCGGGCGTCGCGTTCTTGCCGGGCGGCCGCGATCTCGGCGCGGATCGGCTCGTGCTGCGGCTCGCCCGCGATCAGCAGCGTGGCGCCGAGGTCATAATCCCCCTTGCGGAGCGCGCTTTGCGCATAGGCCCCGCTGGCCCTCACAATGCCTTCCTTGGCCTGCTGGTTCCCCTTCCAGAGGTTGTGCGCCTCTTGAAACGCGAATCGCGCCCGCGCGTAGATCTCGTAGTCGTCCCGCCGCTCGGCCTCCTGGAGTTCCGACTCGGCCCGCGCGGAAAGCGAGATGCTCTCCGAGTGCGACTGGCACTCCCGGATCGCCTCCTGGAGGTCGCCCACCGCAGGGTAACGGGCTTCCGTGTCGGTGGCCATGGCCCTCAAGGCCACGGCGACCAACTCGCCGGTCTTCTCCGTGGGGCGGATCTCGTTCCTCGCCGCCGCCCCCAGGCACGCCATCACGTTGTCCCCGCCGTGCGGCGGATCGCCGGTGATGATCTCCCAGAGGATCGCGCCCAGGAGGTAGATGTCGCTGGCCGTTCCGATCTTCTCGGCCGGGCCGAAAGCCATCTCGGGGGCCATGTAGGCGGGCGTGCCCGCCATCCCGGCCACGTGCTTCCCCGAGTGGAGCAAGACCGCCAGCCCCCAGTCCATCAGGAGCACTTCGCCGAAGTCGCCGAGCATCACGTTCTCGGGCTTCAGGTCGCGATGGATCACGTCGCGGGAGTGGGCGAAGGCGACCGCGTCGGCCACTTTCATCAGGATCTCGAGGTTCTCCTGGAACGACTTCTTCCGGATCACCTTGCTCCACGGGGTCCCCTTGACCCGCTTCATCGAATAGAAGAGCGTGCCCGACTCGTCCGCTCCCAGATCGTAAATCGGGACGATGTTCGGGTGTTCCAGGTCGCCGGTGACTGCCGCTTCCGAGAGGAACTTCCGCCGCGCTTGGGGATCTCGAGCCCCGGCGGGCTTGAGCATTTTGACCGCGACCAGCCGGTCGATGGAGGCTTGGCGCGCCACCAGCACAATCCCCATCCCACCCTCGCCGAGCGTGCTCATGAGCTCGTAGTCGGCCATCTCCGTGCCGACCACGTCGGGACGGCGGAGCACTCGTTTCTGAATCGCCAGGTTGGCCTGCCCCTCAAGCTCCGCCGAAGTTTCCTTGAGCGAGGTCCGCGGGCTTGCCTCCGACGACACCTTCCCCGACCACATCATCGACACCCGCTGCTCGACATCCTCGGAAGGCGGCGCCACGTCGAGCGTCTGGGCGGGACGGGCGGTTTTCTTCTCCGTGGGCGGAGGCGCGCCGCCTGTCTCGATCGTCTGTCCGATGCTCCGCTGGTCGGCCGTCTTCTTCTTCGGCAACCCCGCAGCGGCCTCAGCCGAATCGAGGGTCTGGTCCACACGACGCTGATCGGCGGTCTTTCTTCCTTCCTTCTCTGGTGCCTGGGGGCCGCCGTCGGTGGAATCGAGGGTCTGGTCTACTCGACGCTGGTCGGCGGTCTTTCGCCCTTCCTTCTCCGGCGACGGGGGGCCGCCATCGGCGGAATCGAAAGTCTGCATGACGCGGCGTTCGTCGGCGGTCTTCCGGCCTTCTTTCTCCGGGGACTCGGGAGGCGCAGCGGTGGAGTCGAACGTCTGCATGAAGGGCCGCTCGTCGGCGGTCTTTTTCCCCTCCTTCTCCGGGGCCGGCGGCGGGAGGTCGGCGGAATCGAAGGTCTGCATGAAGCGGTGCTCGTCGACGGTCCCCCGCTTCGGCTCCAGCGGGGGAACGAGGGGACCGCTGGTCGAATCCAGGGTCTGGTCCGTGCGCCGCTCGTCGTCCGGACTTCCCTGTCCCTCCGTGGGCGGTGGACTCACATCCGTGGGAGAGAGAGTCCTTTGGCATTGGCGGCACCTTCCCGAGGCATACTCCAGGTCGGTCAGCTTGGCGTTACAGAATGGGCAAGTGGGCACGGCCATCCTCCGCGTCAGCTAAGAGTGGTCGCAGGGCAATTCGGTCAATCGGTTCACCGAGCCCACGGGCGGCGGCCCGTGGGCTCGGCGTGTCACGGTCAAGTCGTTGCGCAACAACGCCCGAGAGAACGCCCGGCGGTGTTGTGTTTCATCGGACTTATCCCAAACCCCGGCTTAGACTTAGTCGCTCTCCTGGAACAGACCGGCGGTCGCGCCAAGGAAACGGGGTATTTTACACATCCGGCCCCCATGAAACGCACGATCGTAACCCTCGGTGCAAGCCGCAGGAGCGAGAAATCGGCGCACTCCCGGCAGCCCCGCAAGAGACGCACGAACGTGGCCCACGGCACAAGCCGTCCCTCCGTGACCGTTCCTGAATGCCAGCTTGGCGAATGATCGACAGCGTGCAACGATGGGCTTGGTTTTCCGGACTCCCGACGGTCGGCCTCGTTCATGGGCCACGCAAGGCCCAAGACAGCGGCCTGCCTGCTCAAACGCTCCGGGGCTCCGCCGTCCCACTTGGACGTTACCCCCCAACCTGGGTTGTCCCTCATCCTGCTAAACCACCCCCTTTATTGTACGCCGGAATGTCGGCATCCGGAAGGGTTGCTTCCCCGACGACGAGTGTGTAGGACGGCCTCGTAAGGTCGAGAAGACCGACTTGCGGCGATCGGCGTGTCGGATAAGATTGCGCCAGGTCCGCGGCCGTGAAGTCGGTTTGCGAGGCTTGGGGTCATCATGCCGCCTGTCGAACCATCGCTCGCCCTGAAGCAGGAGATTCGCCGGCAGGCCCGTTGCCGGCGCGGCGACCAGCCCGATAAGGAGGGCCTGAGCAAGATCATCTGGGAGCGGTTCCTCACCCTGCCCGAGTACGCCGCAGCCGAGACGGTGATGTTTTACGTCGACGCGCGGAGCGAGGTCCGCACGCGGCCCTTCCTGCCCGGGGCGATCGCGGCGGGGAAACGGGTGGTCGTTCCGTACTGCGTGGAAGGGGAACTCGATCTATTCCATTTGGAGAGCATGGAAGAGCTTGCCCCCGGCTACTTCGGGATCCAGGAGCCGAGGCCCGAATTGAGGGCGTTGCCCGGCAAGCGGGTCGAGCCGGTGGAACTCAGCCTCGTGATGGTCCCGGGTTTGGCCTTTGATCGCCGCGGCGGACGCACAGGGTACGGCAAGGGCTATTACGACCGCCTGCTGCGCCGCGCGGTACGCGACACGCGGCGGGTGGCGGTGGCGTTTGAGTGCCAACTGTTCCCGGAAGTCCCCATGCTGGAATACGACGCTTTCATGGACAAGGTTATCACCGAAAAGGCGATCTACGAGACCCGACCGCGATCACTTCTCTGACAACGATCCGCCCGGACAGGTCGGCGACCTGCTCCACGACGATTCTCTGTAGGGAATGCCCTCTGTGGCGTTCCGAGAAGCGAGGTTGCGGCAGCCATGACGATTGCCGGCCGGCGCCGAAGCGATTACCATAGACCGCAAAGGCACACGAAAGGCTTCGTTTCCAAGACTCCACGCATGCCACCAATGGAGGGGCTCATGAGAGCTGGTCCGTGTCGAACGAGCTCGTTCCTTTGCGCGATCGGCGGCGTGTTGTTTCTCGTCGGCCTCGCGCCTGCGGCCGCCCCGCTGGAAAATCTGGCGGCCAAGGCGAAGGCTTGGGCCAGCTCGGAGCACAACGCGAATTACCTCGCCAAGTTCGCCGTCGACGGAAAGATCCCGCACGCCGGCAGCGCCGCGGCCGACTTGGACGCGGCCTGGTGCGTCCTCAAGGCCCGCTCGGGCGACAAGGCCGAGTTCACTCTCACGTGGGAAAAGCCCGTCGAGTTGGCCGAACTGATCTACTGGGGCCGCACCACCTGGTTCGTGAACGAGTGCTGGAAAGACTATGAGGTCTACCTCGATGCGGCCAAAGAGCCGACCGCGCGCGGCGCCTTCCAAATGATCCACGGGCCGCAGCGGGTCAAGATCCCTCCGACCCGGGTATCGAAGGTCACGATCAAGTTCCTCAACTCCTACGGCGGGTTCAATCCGGGGGCGCTGGAGATTCAAGCCTTCTCGCGCAGCCCCTCGGAGAAGGATCTGGCGCGGATGTCGGCCCGGGCCAATAGCTCGCTGGCCATTATGCCGTGGGTCGAGAAGAACGATCCGAAGCACATCCGCGACCTCATCCTGAAGCTCAAGCAACTCCACGGCGACCGCTACGCCCAATCGGCCGAGCATCTCGCCCGGCTGGAGAAGCTTGAAGCCGCCCAACGCTCCCTCTCCCTCCGGGAAAGGGCCAGGGAGAGGGGCGCGGCCGAGGACGATTTGGACAACTTGCGAGAGTCGTTGGAGCAGTTGGAGCGCGACGTGCTCCTCTTCGACGTCGACAAGCTCCTGGTCATCCAGCGGCACGAGATCAACGCCTCGCACGTCTACACGTACCACTACGAGGGCTTTCGGGCCGGCGGCGGATTGTACGTCGCCTCGCTCAAACAGGCCGGCGAGAAGCGGCTTCTGGTCGAGTCGCCCACCGGGCAGATCCTCGATTGCGATCTCTCCTACGACGGGCGCACGGCCCTCTTCTCTTGGCGTCGAAAAGAAAACGAGGGATATCACCTCTGGACGATCGGCGTCGACGGCAACGGCCTGACGCAGCTCACCACCGGCCCCTGGCACGATTACAACGGCTGCTGGCTGCCCGACGGCGGGATCGCCTTCCTCAGCACGCGCTCGCCCCAGTTCGCCTACTGTTGGCATGCCCCAGTGGGCATCCTGCACCGGATGAACGCCGACGGGTCGGGCCTTCGCAAGCTCTCGGCCAATTACCTCAACGACTTCACCCCCGCCGTGCTCGACGACGGACGCATCATCTACACCCGCTGGGAATACGTCGACCGGCCTGCGATCCCCATCCAGAGCCTGTGGACGATCAATCCCGACGGCACGGGCCTGATGGGCTATTTCGGCAACCGGGTGCTCTCGCCGGCCACGTTCATGGAGGCCCGGTCGATCCCCGGCAGCACGAAGATTCTCTGCACCATGACCGGCCACAACGGCCCGACCCGAGGGGCCATCGGCATCATCGACCGTGCCAAGGGGGTGAACGCCCAAGAGGCGATCGAGAACCTCACCCCCGACGTGCCGGTGCCGAAGGTCAACCAGGGGTGCGGCAATACCGACGGCACGAAGCAGTACAGCGGCCCCTACCCGCTCGATCCCGTGCGGTTCATTTGCTCGATCCGCGGGCCGCTGCTGGTCCGCACGCTCAGCGGCGAGTGCCAATCGGTGGCCCTGGCGGAGCCGGAGGGCGGGATGCAGTGGCTCGCGGCCCAGCCGATCCGGCCGCGCAAACGCCCGCCGGCCATCCCGTCGACGCTCCCGCCCGACACGGATCAGTACGCCACGGTCTTCCTGCAAGACGTTTACAACGGCCTGGAGCCCTACGTCACGCGGGGCGATGTGAAGAGGATTCGCGTGGTCCGCGAGATGCCGAAGACGGTGCGGATCGACCCCAGCCTGCGGGCGTTCGGGTTCCAGTTTCCGGTGATTTCGTGCGGGGCGACCTACGCGGGGAAGACCGTGCTGGGCGACGTGCCCGTCGAGCCCGACGGCTCGGCCTGCTTCCGCGTGCCCGCCGGGATGCCGGTCTACTTCATGGCCCTGGACGCCCAAGGCCGGGCCGTGCAGCGGATGCGGAGCTTCACCCATTTCATGCCGGGCGAAGTCCAGGGCTGCGTGGGCTGCCACGAGCACCGCCTGCAAGCCTCGCGCCCGCTGGTGACGCCGGTAGGTTATGCTTCAGCATATCCGACCCCCACGCAGCAAGTAGGTCATGCTTCAGCATATCCGAGCGCGCCCCAGGTTATGCTCAAGCATAACCTACAACGGGCAGTGCCCAGGCAACTCGATCCGCCGGAATGGGGCCTGATGGGGTTCGACTACTCGCGGATCGTCCAGCCGGTGCTCGACCGCTACTGCGTCGAGTGCCACAAGCCGGTCGACCCGCCGAAGGGGCTCGACCTGACCGGCGGCAAGACCGACTACTTCAACGTCTCCTACGACATGCTCGCCCGGGAAAGACAGGGCGGACGCGGCACCCCCTACGTCAACTGGATCCCCACGTACAACGGCCAGGAGTGGAACATTCTGGAGATCTGCCCCAAGAGCTGGGGCTCGCCGCAGAGCAAGCTGGCCGAAGTGGTCCTCTCCGGCCATCCCGATGAGCGAGGCAAGCCGCGATTCGCCATGGACGAGACGAGCCGCCGCCGCATCCTCTCGTGGATCGACCTCAACGTCCCCTACTACGGCTCCAGCGAGACGGCCTACCCCGAGCGGCCCGGCTGCCGGCAGATCGTGCCCGACAACCTGGAAAAAACGCTCGCCGACGTGGCCGTGCGGCGCTGCGCTGCCTGCCACAAGGAGGGCAAGATCCCGCGGCACCAGTGGATACGGATCACCGAGCCCGAGTTCAATCCGTTCCTCGTCGCCCCGTTGGCCAAGTCGGCCGGCGGCAGCGAGAAGTGCGGCAAGCCGGTCTTCCTCGACAAGTCCGACGCGGACTACCAGAAGATCCTCGCCACATTCGCCCCCGTCACCGCCATGCTCAAAGCCCGCCCCCGCATCGACATGCCCGGCGGCAAGCCGGCCGCGGACGTGTGTCGCGCATGCCAGTGAAGGGGGATTGGGGATTGGGAGCATTCCACGTGCCCGCCCTGCCGATCGACAATTTTCGCATGCTCTTCGAGGGCGGTTCGCCGCGATGGATGCCCTTTTCTCTGGATGTGGGGGCTATTTCGGGAATGACGGAGCCGATCCGGCGGAGGTTCGTCAAAGCCACGGGCAGGCGCGAGCCCGCGGAATATTTCGACGCCGACTGGCGGCTCTTTTCCCTCCAGGCCCGGTTTGGCGGCGGCGATCCGGCCGCACTTCACGAGTCGGTGCCGCCGGGCACGCAGTTTGACGAATGGGGCATTGGCCATTGGGCGGGTGGGCTGGAAGGAACGCTCGACAAGAATTATCCACCGCTGGCCCGGGCCGAGTCGATCCATGACGTGGAGGCCCTTCCGTCGCCCGTCATCGCGACGGACGTTGACACCTCGCCCGTGCCGGCCTGCCATGCGGCCGGCTACCCCGTGTTCGGCTACGCGGGGAGCATCTACGAATGGTCGTGGTGGCTCCGCGGCATGGAGCGATTCATGATGGACCTGGTGGCCGAGCCAGCGATCGCGGAAGCGGTGCTCCGGAAGGTCGAGGAGCACACGACGCGATTGGCCCTGGCCACCGCGGAGGCGGGCGTCGACGTGCTCTGCTTCTACGACGACGCCGGAATGCAGCGGGGCATGCAGATCGCCCCCGCGTTGTGGCGGCGATTCATCGCGCCCGCGTGGCAGCGGGTGCTCGGCGCGGTGCGGAGCCGATTCCCCCAAGTGCGATTCTTCCTGCACTGCTGCGGCAAGATCGACCCGATCGTGCCCGACATCGTGGAGTTGGGCTTCGACATCCTGCACCCCGTCCAACCGGAGTGCATGGATTTCGAGGACGTCTATCGCCAGTACGGCGGCCGGATCGCGCTGGCGGCCACCATTTCGGCCCAGCGGCTCTTTCCTTTCGGCTCGCCGGACGAGGTCCACGCCGAGGTCCGGCGACTGGCCGGGGTCGCCGCCGACCGCCGCGCGATCCTCATGCCCTCCAATCGCATCCAGCCGGAGACGCCTTGGGAGAACGTCGTGGCCTTCGCCGAAGCCTGCCGGGCGATGCGAAGGATGAGTGCTGAATGATGAATGATGAAGGCTGAGATCGTCTTGGCGAGTCGGACATGGATTGGCAGCAACATCTCGTTCTGTTTCTCGTGGCGGCGGTGGCCGGGGCGGTCAATTCGGTGGCCGGAGGCGGCACGCTCCTCACGTTTCCCGGACTGCTGTGGATCGGGCGACTTACGGAGGTCATTGCCAATGCCACCAGCACGGTGGCCCTTTGGCCGGGGCAGTTGAGCAGCCTCTGGGGATACCGCAAGGAACTCGGCCCGAGCCACAAGGCCGTGGCGCTCTTGGCAATCCCCAGTTTCCTGGGCGGGGTGGTGGGGGCGTGCCTGCTCCTGAAGACCAGCAACGAGACGTTCCGCATCCTCGTGCCTTATCTCATCCTCATGGCGACGCTGCTCTTCATGGCCCAGGAGCCGCTGGCCCGGTGGCAGCGGCGAAGGGCCGAGCACGCCGCGGCGCAACAACCGAGCGGGGCGGCCGAGCCCCCGTCGGACTTGCCCGCCGTTCCGTGGTCCTCGGGCCGCTGGGCCGTGGTGATGATCTTCCAACTCTTCGTGGCCATCTACGGGGGCTACTTCGGCGCGGGGATCGGCATTCTCATGCTCGCTTCGCTTGGGTTCCTGGGGTTCACAAACATCCACCGCATGAACGCCCTGAAGAACATCAACGGGATGTGCATCAACGCCGTGGCCGCGGTGCTCTTCATCGTCAACGGCCTGGTCGACTGGCGGCTCGCCTCGCTGATGGCCGCAGGGGCGATCCTCGGAGGCTACGCCGGCGCCGGCACCGCCCAACGCATCGGTCAGAAAAACGTCCGCCGGATCGTGGTGCTCATCGGCTTTGCGCTAACGATCTCGCTCCTGGTCCGCGGGTGACGCCGAAAAAGGGGACTGGCTCCGTGGCGCGATCCGGTATTTCACAAGCAGAAGCGTTGCCGCCACGGTGCCTGTCCCCTTATTCGGCCCGAGAGAAAGGGGGACTGGCTCCGTGGCGCAATCCGGTAGGGCATAACCCGAAACGTTGCCGCCACGGTGCCTGTCCCCTTTTTCGGCGCGACCACCGGTCGCGGCTTTGTGCATCGTCCTATTCTCAGCGCGCGAGAGCTGCCCTGGCTTC
>Ga0172371_10011932_pt1 | contig 11506 bp, 8 predicted proteins | sample Lak12m_FD_114543 | JGI IMG/M metagenome (GOLD analysis project Ga0172371, IMG submission 114543) | Freshwater microbial communities from Kabuno Bay, South-Kivu, Congo - kab_022012_12m | ecosystem: Environmental > Aquatic > Freshwater > Lake | place: Democratic Republic of the Congo: South-Kivu...
ATAGTTATATCGTCTACGGGCCTTTGTCCAACGGCGCTACCAGTCTCATGTTCGAGGGCGTGCCGAATTATCCCGAGCCTGACCGTCTCTGGAGGATCTGTGAAAAACACAAGGTCAATATCCTCTACACTGCGCCGACGGTCATCCGCGCGCTCATGCGCGAGGGCAATGACTGGGTGGCGAAGCACAAACTCGACAGTCTTCGCTTACTGGGCACAGTCGGCGAGCCCATCAACCCCGAAGCCTGGATGTGGTATTACGAGCAGGTGGGCCACAAAAAGCTGCCGATCGTCGATACCTGGTGGCAGACCGAGACCGGCGGCGTCCTCATCACGCCGCTTCCCGGCGCAATGACCCTGAAACCAGGTTCCGCCAACCGGCCCTTCCCCGGGGTTGTGCCGCAGGTCGTGCGACATGACGGCACACCGGTAGGCATCGATGAAGGCGGCTACCTGGTCATCGATAAGCCCTGGCCGGGGATGATCCGCGGCACTTACGGCGACCCCGAGCACAAGCGGGTGAAGGAAGTATACTTCGACCGTTTTCCCGGGAAATATTTCTCAGGCGATGGCGCCAGCATCGACGCCGACGGCGATTACTGGCTACAGGGACGCATAGACGATGTCGTCAACGTCAGCGGCCATCGCATGGGCACGGCCGAGATCGAGTCGGCGCTGGTATCTCATGAAGCAGTCGCCGAGTCCGCCGTGGTGGGTTACCCTCATGAGGTCAAGGGCGAGGGAATCTACGCCTTTATCACCCTGGCCGAAGGCTACGACGGCACCGATGACATGCGCAAGGTGCTGCGCGCGCACGTTCAGGAGGAGATCGGGCCGATCGCCAAGCCGGACAAGCTCCAGTTCGTCGCCGGTCTGCCCAAGACCCGTAGCGGCAAGATCATGCGGCGTATATTGAGAAAGATCGCCGCTGGAAAGACCGAGCCTGAAGATCTCGGTGATACCTCGACCCTGGCTGACCCTGAAGTGGTGGATGAGATCGTCGCCGGCCGCCTATAAACCAGCGGCCGGCATCATAAACAGCACGGCTCCTGTCTGAGTCAGGGTCGCTGGTGCCGGTTCGTCTCCACCCAGAGCGCGGATCAACAGCACCGCCAGACCGGCGACGATGATAATAGCCACCACGGCCAGGATTATCAGGATCCGGGTTTTTTGTGATGCGGCTCCACGGGGGCCGGGGTCCATTTTTCCTTCCTCGACTAATTTCTAAAAGCCGCTTGTTTACGGAAAAAATGTTGTTTCTACAGACATGATGTCAGATTCCGCACAAAGCGTACACAAAGTTCATCATGAGGAACAAGTTTTTTATCAAAAAACCCTTGCAAATCAGCAGATTGTTAACAAAATTGGAAATTGTGGGTGACATAATTACATAAATGAGGTATCATTGATGACTGCATAATTATGTTTCGGTATCGGTGATGGTCAAGCCATCGCGGTAACTGTAGATAACGACCGTGTAAATCAATTATAAAGGGGTATGGGGATGGCTGGTAAATCACTACATAATTGGCTGCTCTGCATGTTAATTCTGGTCGCGGGAACAGCACTCTGTTTGGGTGTTTTTGCGGGTGTGGCACAGGCAAGTGATTATAGTTATAGCACCGGCATCTCCAGTTTTGGCAGCTATTCTCCCCTGATCTCCAATGTCGACGCCAGGGAAAGCGATATTCCCGGCACGCACCGGATCGAGGCCGATTTCCTTGATCTGAACGACGACATCGATTCGGATGAGCACAGCATTTCCGTCCCCGACGGCTTAGTCTGGGGATGCCAGCGTGACAACCATCACATCAGCTGCGCGGTGTCGAATGTTAAATCCGGCGAGCATTCCCTCCACGTTTCCGTGAAAGACAAAACCGGTAACCACACCAGTCATGACGGGCATTTTACAGTTACCGACAAGGTGGCTCCCGTGATTGACAGCATCACGGCCGGCGCCACGGGCGTGACCGTCAAGTACCATGATCCCTCACCGTCAAGCGGCATCGCTTCAGTTATTGTCACCGTTGACGGCAACCAGCTCAACTGCGACTTCTCCTCCGGTGGTTGCGACGGAGACGACGACCATGATGGTTACGACGACGATCATGACGGATACGACGGTGACCATGACGGCTATGACAATGATGACCATGACGGGTATGACCACGACCATGACGGCTACGACGGTGACCATGACGGTAGCGACTGTGACCATGAAGGTTATACCGGCTACTACCATGATTCCGAGAATAATCATCATAACTCCGACGGTTTTTACCACGATGGCGATGACGACGATCACGACGGTTCCGGCTCCAACGGCTATACCTGCCCGATCACGACGCCGCTTGGCTGTGGCACTCACGAGGTAGTGGTGACCGTCACGGACAAAGCCGGTAACGTTACCACCGGAAACGCAACCATAAACGGCGCCGGCGATTGCGAGCCTCCCAAGACAACCGACAATGCTCCGTCCGGCTGGCAGAAAACCGACGTCGCCGTGACGCTGACCTGTACCGACGCTTCGAGCGGTTGCGCCCAGACCACTTATGAAGTGGATGGCGGCGCCACCCAGACAGGTAACACCGTCAATCTCACTACCGACGGTGTCCATACGATAACCTACCGCTCCCAGGACGTAGCCGGTAATGTTGAAACCACGAACACAGCCACGGTGATGATCGATAAGACAGCGCCGGGCATAAGTCTGCCGGCTGACATCAACGCCGAAGCAACGGGTTCGGCTGGGGCAACACTCGATTATGACGCCAGCGCCAGCGACACATTGAGCGGTCTGGCGACTTTCAGTTGCAGCCCGCCGTCGGGTTCCACTTTCCCGATCGGCTCGACTTCCGTCAACTGCACCGCGACCGATGTTGCCGGTAATTCGTTCACCAGCAGCTTCAATGTGATCGTGGCCGATACGACGCCTCCGGCTTTGACGCTGCCGGGGAACTTTACAATTGCCACGCCTGGCACATCGGCTGTGGCCACCTTCAGCACTTCGGCAACGGATCTGGTGGACGGGACGGACGCCGTCACTTGCGATCATGTCTCAGGCGAGTCCTTCCCAATCGGTGATACCGTCGTTAGTTGCTCGGCCACTGACAGCCATGGCAACACGTCAACCGGAAGCTTTACGGTGACTGTATGCCAAAGCGGCCGCCCACCTCTCGACATGATCTGCCCGACTGTGTTCGGCACCCCGGATTTCAACTGGAAGGATCAGGCGGCGCGGATCATGACCATCCGCTATACACTCGTCAACGGTACGGGTCCGGATGCCTATAACGTCAAGATGACCAGTTCGACCGCGGATAACGGCGTTATCACTCTGACGCCCATGCCGATACTGGTTGGCAATCTCATATCAGGCGCCTCAGTCAAGGTGGCGGTTGATTATTACATCCCGGTTGGTGTACATTCATTTACCGCCGCAAATACCGCCTGCGCGGATGATGGTTGCGGCACAACGTATCTTTATCCGGAAACCCCATAGGGGAGATGAGGGAGACAGGGATGAAAGAACAGGAAAAACTCGAGCCGTACAGCAAGCCCGAACTGACCAAGCTGGATAATCTCAAGGAGATCACCATGAGTTGTCCGGAATGGTCCTGCAGTTTCGGCGGGTTTTAGCTCAAGAACAAACTTGGAGGTCAACAGCAAGAGTTAGTCCATTTGACTCTTGCTGTCCCGATCCGATAAACTGTCAGTGCTTGTGTAACACCCTTTAAATCACGCCCAGAGAGGCTGACAAGGGAGAAATATGGACCTTTTACAGGGTTACATCCTCTTGAGCCGCCGATGCGTGTCCCACCGGATCCGCGTGTGAGCGGCGTTTTTTCGCGCACAATCATCCCCGCCGACCAGCTCGGGCGCACCATCGTCCGGATCGCCCACGAGATCCTCGAAAAAGATCAGGACATCGGGCAGCTGGCGCTTGTCGGCATCCATACCCGCGGCGCTCATCTGGCACGGCGGCTGGCGGCACTGATCGAAGATTTTGCCGGCCATGAGATTCCCGTCGGTGAGCTTGATATTTCACTGTACCGGGACGATGTCGCCGCCCGCGGTAGCCTCACAGTCCGGCCCAAATTACTGCAGCCCGAGCTCAAGGGCACCAACCTTCCCTTTAGCATTGACGATAAGACCATCGTGCTGGTCGATGACGTGCTGTTCACCGGCCGGACCATCCGTGCCGCGATCGACGCCCTGTTTGACTACGGGCGGCCGGCCAGCATCCAGCTGGCGGTACTCGTTGACCGCGGCCATCGCGAACTGCCGATCCGGCCCGACTATGTCGGCAAAAACCTTCCCACCTCACAGGATGAGCGCATCAACGTACTGCTCGATGAAGTCGACGGGGTTGACGAGATCGTCCTGGAGACGGTTGGAGAGGCGGTTGAGTGATGACCCGCAATTTGACAGTCAAGGGAGCGATGCGATCATGAGCTGGAATCTGCTTTCCATCAACGATCTTTCCCGAGAGGAAATCGAGTCGGTGCTGGCCACGGCGGCCAAGGATTTCCTCGACCTTTCCAAGCGCGACATCAAGAAGGTGCCGACGCTCCGGGGCCGCACCATCATCGACCTCTTCTACGAGAAAAGCACTCGTACCTCGACATCTTTCGAGCTGGCGGGCAAGCGTCTCTCCGCTGATGTCATCAACGTCAAGTCGGGCTCGAGCGCTGTCGGCAAAGGCGAGTCGCTCAAGGACACGACCCTGACCCTGAATGCCTACCGCCCGGACATAATCGTCATCCGCCACCCGCATGTTGGGGCTGCGGCTTTTGTGTCGCGGTTCACCGAAGCGCACGTGATCAATGCCGGTGACGGCAAGGGCGAGCACCCCACCCAGTGCCTGCTGGATATCTTTTCGCTGCAGCAGGAGTTCGGCGGGCTAGACGGCGCCAGCAGCCTCGACGGCCTCAAGGTCGCCATCGTCGGCGACATCCTGCACAGCCGGGTGGCGCGGTCTAACATCATTGGATTCCAGAAGATGGGAATGAAAGTAACGCTGGTAGCGCCACCATCACTGTTGCCGCGTGGCGTGGAGGCGTTCGGCGCCGAGGTGGCGCACAGCCTCGACGCGCTCTCCGGCGTCGATGTCATATATTTATTGAGAATGCAGAAGGAGCGTCACGAGGGCGCCAATTTTCTGCCGTCCATGCGCGAGTATATTTCCAATTATTGTGTCGGCCGGCGCCATGTGGGCAAGGGTCAACGGGTACTGCACCCGGGGCCGATCAACCGTGGAGTTGAGATCGAGGGCGCGCTGGCGGATTCCGGGGAAAATCTTATTCTGCAACAGGTTGAGGCCGGGCTGGCAGTGCGCATGGCGATCCTGTATCGCCTCATTGTCGATAACGCCGGGGCCGGTGCCGTGACAACGGATGAATCGCGGACCGCTGGCGCTGAAGTCAAGAATATTCGCGATATCCATGCCGTAGGATGAAGAACGGAAAGGCTATATGACGGCGACAATTGCCAAGCGCGGAACGAAGGCGACGCTCCTGATCAGGGATGTGCGGGTTCTGGACCCTGAGTCCGGCTTGGATATCCACACTGACGTTACTATCGAAAAGGGCCAGATTACCAGTGTCGCCCGGCAAAAGGGCGATACCGCCGGCATACAGGTCATCGACGGCTCCGGTAAGTTGCTGTTGCCCGGATTCGTCGACCTGCACGCGCATCTGCGCACACCTGGTCGCGAGGATGAGGAAGATATTGCCAGTGGCACCCGGGCCGCTGCTGCTGGAGGCTATGTTGCCATCTGCGCCATGCCCAATACCGATCCTGTAGTTGATAACGCTTCCGTGATCGCGTCGCTGACAGAAATTGCGGAGGCCGAAGCCCGGATACGGGTCGCTTTTCTCGGATCAATCAGCCGCGGACTTATGGGTGAGCATCTAAGCGACATGTGGGATCTCGCCGAAGCGGGGGCGGTGGCTTTCAGTGATGACGGACGGCCGGTGTTCGATGGTGGATTGCTACGTGCCGCCTTTCAGGCTGCCGGAACCGTCAATCTTCCCCTGAGTCTTCATTGTGAGGATCTCGGGCTGGCCGCGACGGGGGTCATGAATGAGGGAACGGTTTCAGCGCAACTGGGGCTGACGGGAATTCCCGCATCTGCGGAGACCGCGGCTATTGCCCGGGACGTGGAAATAGCCCTTTACGAAGGCGGCCGGGTACACATTGCTCATACAAGTTGCGCCCGGTCGGTTGATTCCATACGGGCGGCGCGCGATGCCGGCGCCCACGTCACCTGCGAGGCGACGCCTCATCACCTGCTCCTGACAGAAGAAAAAGTCTTCGGTCTCGATTCCAGCTTCAAAATGAATCCACCCTTGCGCAATGAGCAGGATCGCTTGGCCCTGGTGCAAGCCCTGGCTGCCGGCGCCATTGATTGCATCGCCACCGATCACGCACCCCATGCGGTTCAGGAGAAGGATACGCCTTTCGAGGAATCGCCCTTCGGCGTCGTCGGCCTGGAGACCGCATTTCCGATGCTGTATACAGAACTGGTTGAGACCGGCGCTGTTCCACTCGACGTTCTGGTGCGGGCAATGTCATCGAGGCCGGCCGGGATCTTCAGCCTGCCGGTTCCGGCGATCGCCGAAGGTGCCGAGGCCAATCTCTGTCTCGTCGACACTGAGAGTGAATATGAAATTGACCCGGATGCCTTCGCCGGGAAGTCCCGAAATACTGCCTTCGCCGGCAGAAAAGTCAAGGGCCAAGTGCTACTGACGCTTGCCGCCGGCCGCGTGGCGCACAATATTTTATGAATCCGGCGCCCGCACATAACGCTCCCGCCGCGATTCTTCTGGAGGATGGCACTTTATTCCAGGGCCACGGCTTCGGTGCGCCCGGCGCTATCTTTGGGGAGATCGTTTTCAACACAGGTATGACCGGCTATCAGGAAGTCATTACCGATCCCTCTTATCACGGTCAGATGGTGACTTTTACCTATCCCCTGATCGGGAATTATGGTGTGAACGCTATCTCCAGCGAGTCCGACGAGGTGCACTCACGCGCCGTAATCGTTCGTGAGGCCCACAACCTCGCCCGTAACTGCACTGCCGAGCAAGGCTGGATCGATTGGCTTGCGGGACAGGAAGTGGTCGGAATTGCCGGCGTCGATACCCGCGCCATCACCCGTCGTATTCGCAGCCAGGGCGCCATGCGCGCCTGCGTCTACTGGGGCGATTACACCCAGGCTGACATGGCTGACCGGCTGGCAGGAACGCCTTCGATGACCGGACTCGATCTGGTTCGCCGCGTTACCTGTGCCGAGCCCTTTGAAATCGAGTTCCTGAAAGGGAAGTACCAGGTTGTCATCATCGATTATGGCATCAAACGCTCAATCATCAAACGTCTCGGGGCGGCCGGATGCAACGTCGTGGTGTTGCCGGCGACGGCGACGGCCGAGGAAGTGCTGGCGCGTGAACCTGACGGAGTCTTTCTATCCAACGGCCCCGGCGATCCGGCGCCACTTGATTACGCAGTTGACTGCGTGCGGGGACTGTTGGGGAAGGTGCCGGTATTTGGTATCTGCCTGGGCCACCAGATCCTGAGCATGGCTCTGGGTCTTAAGACCTACAAACTGAAATTCGGTCACCGGGGCGTGAATCACCCGGTGAAAAATCTCGACCGGGACCAGGTCGAAATCACTTCGCAGAATCATGGATTTGCGGTGGAGCTGCCCGAGTCGCTGGCGCAGAGGCTCAAGGCGCCGCTCGCGGGCAAGACTTTTTTCGAGGCGCCGCCGGTCCGGGACCTGCGGCTCGATACCTCCTTCGGTGAAGCGAGGATCAGCCATCTAAACCTTTATGACGGAACCGTTGAAGGCATCCGCTGCCAGGATGTACAGGCCTTCTCGGTGCAATATCATCCCGAGGCGAGTCCAGGTCCGCACGATTCGCGCTATCTTTTCGATGATTTCGTCCACGACATCGTCGTTAATCAGGCCAGGCACAGCTAATGCCGCGCCGTGACGATATACACAAGATCATGCTGATCGGCTCGGGGCCGATCGTCATCGGGCAGGCCTGCGAGTTCGATTATTCCGGTACTCAGGCATGCCGGGTTTTGCTCGAGGAAGGCTACGAGGTCGTTCTGGTTAACTCCAACCCGGCAACGATTATGACGGACCCTGATTTCGCCACTCGCACCTATATCGAGCCGCTGGACGTGCCAACGGTCTCGGCGATCATCGAACAGAAGCGGCCGGATGCACTGCTGCCGACCCTGGGCGGACAGACGGCGCTCAATCTGGCGACCGATCTGTATGAGGCGGGGGTTCTGGAGAAATACGGCGTTCAGTTGATTGGCGCCGATTACGAAGCCATCCAGAGGGCCGAAGAGCGTGAGCTCTTTCGCGATTGTATCGAGCGAATCGGTCTGAGGGTTCCGCGCAGCAACCTGGCCAAGTCGGTCAAGGAGGCGTGTGAAAAGCTGGAAAGCCTCAAGCTGCCCATTATCGTCAGGCCAAGTTTTACTCTCGGTGGTCATGGGGGTGGCATCGCCTACGATCTGGATTCCTTCTGCCGGATTGTCGAGGATGGAGTCACCGCCAGCCCGATCAACCAGGTACTTCTGGAAGAGTCGGTAATCGGATGGCAGGAATTCGAGCTCGAGGTCATGCGTGACAGGGCAGACAATGTCGTCATTGTCTGCTCCATTGAAAATGTCGACCCCATGGGTGTACACACCGGCGACAGTGTCACCGTAGCGCCGGCGCAGACGCTCACCGATGCCCAGTATCAGAGGCTGCGTGATGCTTCCCTGGCGATCATCCGCGAGATCGGGGTGGAAACCGGAGGTTCTAATATCCAGTTTGCGTTTAATCCCGAAACTGAGGAAATCGTTGTCATCGAAATGAACCCGCGTGTGTCGCGTTCGTCGGCGCTGGCTTCCAAGGCGACCGGCTTCGCCATTGCCAAGATCGCCGCGCGCCTGGCGGTCGGCTACACGCTTGATGAGATTCCCAATGACATTACCCGCAAGACACCGGCCAGCTTCGAGCCGACAATCGACTATGTCGTTGTAAAGACGCCACGCTGGGCTTTTGAGAAGTTCCCAAATGTTGATACAACGCTGACCACACATATGAAAAGCGTCGGTGAGAACATGGCCATCGGGCGTACCTTCAAGGAGGCGTTCCTGAAGTCCATGCGCTCACGCGAACTCGACGTCGAGAGCGATTCGGGCGCTAGCACCGAGGAACTCCTGACAGCTATCGCTACACCCTGCGCTGAGCGCTATGACCTGATCATGGAACTGCTCCGCCGCGGTGCAGCCATCGGCGAAATCGAGGTGGCTACCCGGATTAATCCCTGGTTCCTGGGCGAATTCGCGGAGATTGCCCGCAGGGAGGCGTTTCTGCGCGATCGTTCGCTCACCGACCTTGGCGAACACGACCTTCGTATTGCCAAGCAGACCGGTTTCTCCGATGCCGAGATCGCCAGTTTCACCGGCGCCACCGAGGCTGAAGTCCGTGCCACTCGCATAACCGCCGGCATCATTCCGGTCTATAAATCGGTGGATACCTGCGCCTCGGAGTTCGAAGCCGAGACCCCTTATTTTTATTCCTGTTACGAACAGGAAAATGAGGCACTCGATTCCGGTCGTGAAAAGGTGATCATCCTCGGCAGCGGCCCCAACCGCATCGGTCAGGGCATAGAATTCGACTATTGCTGTGTGCATGCGGTCATGACCAGCCGCGAGTGTGGCTACGAGGCGATCATGGTCAATTGCAACCCGGAGACGGTGTCAACCGATTACGACATCTCCGACCGGCTCTACTTTGAGCCTTTGACCCTGGAGGACGTCCTCAATGTCATCGAGAACGAAAAGCCCAAGGGCGTCATCATCCAGTTTGGAGGACAGACACCCCTCAAAATAGCCGACGGCCTAGCCCAAGCCGGAGTTCCCATACTAGGGACGCCCCAGGACGCCATCGATCTTGCGGAAGACCGCGGCCGCTTCGGCGAGGTGCTGCGCAAGCTGGGAATCGCGCATCCGCCCTTCGGCACCGCCCGCAGCCTCGATGAAGCCCTCGAGATCGCCAACGGTATTGGCTATCCGCTGCTGGTAAGACCATCATACGTACTGGGTGGCCGGGCCATGGAGATTGTCTACAGGCAGGAAGACCTCGAGCGTTACATCGAGACGGCGGTCAAAGCTTCGCCCAAGCACCCGATCCTGCTGGACAAGTTTTTGGAAGATGCCATCGAGATAGATGTTGACGCTGTCTGCGATGGCGAGGATGTTTTTATAGGCGCGGTCATGCAGCACATCGAAGAGGCCGGGGTACATTCCGGCGACAGCGCCTGCGTCATTCCGACTTTCTCGCTGGCCGCGGACCTGGAGCGGCGGGTGCGCGAGCACACGGCCGGATTGGCCATGGAACTGGGCGTTATCGGACTGATCAACATCCAGTACGCAGTCAAGGACGACGAGGTTTATGTGCTCGAAGCCAATCCGCGCGGCTCCCGCACGGTTCCATTCGTGAGCAAGTCCACCGGTGTACCACTGGCCAAAGTGGCTACCAGGGTCATCCTGGGGGAAAAGCTGGCGGCGATGGGGCTGCCGCAAGCGCCTGTGCATCCGCATGTAACGGTGAAGGAAGCGGTGCTACCGTTTTCACGGCTGCCGGGCGCCGATACGACCCTCGGGCCGGAAATGAAATCAACAGGCGAAGTCATGGGTATCGCCACCACCTTCCCTATTGCCTTCGCCAAGGCTCAGGAGGGCGCCGGTCAGACATTGCCGCGCCATGGCACCGTCTTCATCAGTATCTGCGACGCCGACAAGCCGCAGGCGATCGCTCTGGGCAAGCGTTTGCATGGTATAGGATTCAGGGTAGTCGCCACATCCGGCACCGCCGCTGCTTTCAGGGACGCGGGCGTGCCCGCAGAGCCGGTCCGCAAGTTCACTGAGGGTAAACCCAACGTGGTCGACATGATCCTCACGGGGAAGATTGATGCGGTTGTCAACACGCCCCGCGGCCGTGGGGCTCGCGCCGATGGTTACGAGATTCGCCGCGCGACCCTGCGCACGAGCATTCCCTGCCTGACGACGATGGCCGGCGCCGAAGCAGCGGTCGCCGCCATTGAGGCGAGCCGGGAGCCGGAAATTCAACTCCACACCCTACAGCATCTGCATGGACGTCCAAGTCACACCGGCTAACCTATACGATTGTCCCGTCGTTGAGAGCCGGCCGGTGGGAACTTACCGGCTGATTGCTTTCGTTGCCCGTGAAATAGCGGCGCTGGCTCGACCCGGCCAGTTTCTGATGGTGCGGGCCGCCGGTCAATCACTGGATCCGCTGTTGCCACGCCCGTTGGGAGTCCACGACATTGACTCCGATCTGGTCAAAATTTTAATCGAGCCCGTGGGTCGGGGAACCGTGTCGCTAACCGGCCTCCGGGTCGGCGACAGACTGAGTGTGCTGGGTCCGCTGGGAAATGGTTTCAACCTGGCGGGCGACGGGCCGGCTTTGA
>Ga0172371_10011933_pt1 | contig 11505 bp, 9 predicted proteins | sample Lak12m_FD_114543 | JGI IMG/M metagenome (GOLD analysis project Ga0172371, IMG submission 114543) | Freshwater microbial communities from Kabuno Bay, South-Kivu, Congo - kab_022012_12m | ecosystem: Environmental > Aquatic > Freshwater > Lake | place: Democratic Republic of the Congo: South-Kivu...
GAACTCTCGACCTCCTGCTCCCAAAGCAGGCGCGCTAGCCAGACTGCGCTACGCCCCGAATGCGGGCTCCGGATGGTTGTATCCGGAACCGGGTGCGAAAACCGCTGGCGCGGAATTCACTGAGACGAAATGTTAGCTGCCCAAGCCGAATGATGCAACGGGCCTGCTCAGCCGGCTTGGCGTAGTTGCTGGCCTTGCTCGCGGCCGGTCAAGTGGCCGAAGACCCGCTCGAACTCGTCGTGGTCGGCGAACGGAATCACGATCTTGCCGCGGCCTCGAGCCGATTGCTGGATCGCGGCTTTGACCCCCAAGGCCCGCCGCAGTTCCTGTTCCAAGGACGCGGTCTGGGCACTGCGGGTTCGCTTCCGCGGCGGAGCCTCGGCGCCGCCGACTACGCTCAACACGGGGCCGTCTTCCTGGCTGAGCCGCTCCTGGACCTCGGTCTCGACCGCCCGGACGCTCAGCCCTTCCTGCCGAATCCGGGAACACATCTCGACCTGCTCGGCCTCGTCCCCCAGCGGCAGCAAGGCGCGGGCGTGCCCGGCCGACAGGTCGCCTTGGCGGATGCCGTCCAGCACGGTTTCCGGCAGTTCCAACAGCCGCACCAGGTTGGCAATCGTGGAACGGTCGATCTTCAGGCGGCGGGCCAAGTCTTCCTGCGAGCAGCCATGCTCTTCGAGATACCGTTTGAAGGACAGGGCCTTGTCGATCGGATTCAGGTCCTTGCGGTGCAGGTTCTCGACGATCGCCAGTTCGGCCACCAGCCGGTCGTCGGCTTCCCGCACCTGGGCCGGGATCTCGGTCCAGCCGGCTTGCACCGCGGCTCGCAGTCGCCGTTCGCCGGAGATCAGCTGGTACCGCTGGCCGACGCGGCGGACCAGGACCGGCTGGAGCATGTCGTGCTCCTGGAGACTCTCTGCCAACGAAGCGATTTCCGGGTCGGAAAACTCCCGCCGCGGCTGGAACGGATTGCCGTCGATTTGGTCCACGGCCAGCCGCAGCAGCCCGTCGCCGCCGGACTTGGCGGGCGGCGCCAGGTGACCAAGATCCTCCTCGGCCAGCTCGCCGGTTGCCAGTTCCTCGACCACGCCCGCCGCCGGCTCGATCTCGTCCAGCGGCGTTCCCACCAGCGCGGCCAACCCTCTACCCAATCGCCGATCCTTGCTCATGGTCCAATACCTCCATGCACAGTTCAATGTAGGCTCGCGTACCCGGCGAGCGAGGCGCATAGTCCAGCACCGACAGCCCGTGGCTGGGCGCCTCAGAAACCGCCACGTCCCGCGGGATGACGGTGTCGAAGACAATGTCCCCAAAGAAATCCCGCACCTCGGCTTCGACTTCGTAGGTCAGTTCCAGTCGCGGATCGTACATGGTCAGCAGGATCCCGCCGAATTCCAGCCGGCCCGGCTGGTTCTGCATCACCTTGCGGATCACGTGGATCATCTGCGTCAGGCCCTCCATCGCAAAGTACTCGCATTGGATGGGCATCAGGACCTCGGTCGACGCCGCCAGGGCGGCTTGCGTCAAGTCGCCCAGGGACGGCGGACAATCGATCAGGACGAAGTCGTAGGCGTTGGTGTTGACGGCCAAGTGACGGCCCAGGGTCTGGGCGGTCTGACGGGTGTCCTTGGACAAGACCTCGACGTCGCGAAAACTGCGGCTGCCGGGCAGCAGTTGCAGAAACGGCACGGCCGTGGCACAGACCGCGTCGTGCAGAGGCTGGTCCAGCACCAGCGCATGCCGCTCGCTGGGCTGGTGATTCAGTCCCGTCGTGGCATTGCACTGGGGGTCCAGGTCGACCAGCAACGTACGGCCGCCCGACTTGGCCAGAGCGACAGCCAAGTTCACGGCGGTGGTCGTCTTGCCCACCCCGCCCTTCTGATTGGCGACACACAGAATCCGTCCCAACGCCTCGTCCTCCCTGACGAGTCCGGGCCCACGCCCGGATTGTCGCCGCGGATTGTAATCCATCGCGGGCCAGAACGGGAATGTCACTTCCGCCACGTTTCACGTGGAACGGACAAACTGCAAGAGCGGTGCGTTTCACGTGAAACTCGCCGCTTCGCCAGACGGCCGATCTTGCGCAAACCTGTTTCACGTGAAACAGGGCGCAGCTGGCCCAAGACGCGTCCGTTCGCGGTTCCTCGGGTTTGGCCGCTTCGGGGCTTCCGGCGTTTGGTCTTCGCTGGTTACCAACCCCTCCCGCCTGGGCTGGCGGGTTAGGCACCTTCGGTGCCGCCGCTCCTCGCCGCCAACGGCGGCCAACTCGGCAGCCCAAGGGTGAAGCCCTGGGGCTACGATTCCGCCTCGGTCGTCCGTGCCCTGAAGGGGCACCACTTGAGCCCAGCGCGTCCGTTCGCGGTTCATCGAGTTTGGCCCCTTCGGGGCTTCCGGTGTTTGATCTTCGCTGGCTACCCAGGCCTTCAGCCTGGGCTGGCGGGTTAGGCACCTTCGGTGCCGGCGTTCCCCGCCGCCAACGGCGGCCAACTCGGCAGCCCAGGGTGAAGCCCTGGGGCCACGATTCCGCCCGTCAACAGGTCCCAGCCGACCGCTTGCACTCGCCAAGGCCAACTCTGCATTTGCCCAGGCGAAGGGGGAACGCTGGCGGTTCCTTACTCGAGCGGATTGATGACCAAGCCGCTGAGCAGCTTGGGGTAGAAGTAGGTGCTCTTGGCGGGCATCCGCTCCTGGGCTTCGCTGATCTTGCGAACGTGCTCGACCGTGGCCGGCATGACCAGGGTGGCCAGCGGGAAGGGCTTGCCGGGCTCGTCGCCCCGCTGTAGGAAGTCGACCAGCTCTTCCACCAGGTGCACATACTCGGCCTTGGGCAGCTGCTTGGCGCCCAACAGGGTTTCGATCACCAAGCGGTGCAGGATGCTGACGCCAAGCTGCTGCCAGTCGCGGCAATGGTCCGTGGCGACTTCGGCCATTCGAGCCCGACCGGCCGGTGTGATCCGCGCCAACACCCATTGCCCGTCGGCCGGCGTGTAGAAACCGAGTACACCCTGCTCGCCGTCGACCTCGATCGTCTCCCACAGACGCTGGGCGTCTTCCGGGCCTCGTCCTTCCAGCGAGGTCTCGAAACAGTTCCCCAGCCGCTCGATCAATTGGGCCGAGGTCAGTTCCGGCAGGCCGCGGAACAAGCGGTGCGTGGGCAGGACGATCATGCCCGGATCGCTCATGCTGACGCACATGCCCAGGACGAAGTTGGCCGGATGGTTTCCGGGCAACGGCTGACCTGCCGCCAAGTGATCGCGATAGTTGCAGGCCGTCTCGTACCGATGATGCCCGTCGGCGATGAACATCGGCTTGGGGCCCAGCACCGAGGCGACTTCGCCGATGACCTTCAGGTCGCTGACGGGCCACAGGCGATGGATGACGCCCAGGTGGTCGACGGCTTCCAGCGGCGTCTGGCCGATAATCGCGCGTTCCAGGATCTCCTGAGCCGCGTTGTCGTCGTCCGGGTACAGGCCGAAGATCTGGCTCAGATTGGCCCGGCAAGCCACCGTCAGCTTGAAGCGATCCGCCTTGGCCGACGCGTGCGTCTCCTCGTGGGGATAGATCTTGCCTTCGCCAAACCGTTCCAGCCGGATGCGGCCCATGAAGCCGCGCCGCGTCACGTGCTGGCCGGCGTATTCGAAGACCTGGTGATAGACGTACAGGGCCGGATCCGGATCCAGCTGCAGCAGTCCCTCGCTGCACCAGTTCTTCAGAAAGCGGGCCGCTCGCGTGTAGCGATTGTGCGCGTCGTCGTCCCCCGGTTCGTCCCGATTCAAGATCAAGCGAATGACGTTGGCGGGGTGCTTCTTATACAGTTGATCCTGCAGTTCGGCGTTGATCACGTCGTACGGCGGAGCGATCACATCGCTCAGCGAGCCGACATGGCCCAGGTCGTAACGCAGACCGCGAAAGGCATGGATCTCAGGCATGGTGGTCCTTCATCGAGAACGGAGACAGCGGGGGGAGAGGTCAATACCGGTAGTGCTCGGGCTTGAACGGCCCATCGGCCGGAATGCCCAGGTATTCGGCCTGGCTGGGGCTCAGCCGAGTCAGCTTGGCGCCCAGATGTTCCAGGTGCAGGCGGGCGACTTCTTCGTCCAACTGCTTGCTCAGCCGATAGACCCCCAGCTTGTGCTCGTTCGTCCACAAATCGATCTGGGCCAGGGTCTGGTTGGTGAAGCTGTTGGACATCACAAAGCTGGGATGGCCGGTGGCGCAGCCCAGATTCACCAGGCGGCCTTCGGCCAGAATGTAGATCGTGTGCCCGTCCGGGAACGTGTACGCATCCACTCCCGCCTTGATCTGCGTGTGCTTGATTCCCGGGTACGCGTGCAGTGCGTCGACCTGGATCTCGTTGTCAAAGTGGCCGATGTTGCAGACGATGGCCTGGTCTTTCATCCGGGCCATGTGCTCGATCGTGATCACATCGCAACTGCCGGTCGCCGTGACGTAGATGTCCGCGTACGGCAGAGCGTCCTCGACGGTGGCGACCTTGTAGCCGGCCATCAACGCCTGCAGGGCGCAGATCGGATCGATTTCCGAGACCCACACCTGGGCCCGCTGGCCCAGCAGCGATTCGGCGGAGCCCTTGCCGACGTCACCATAGCCGCAGACCATCGCGACCTTGCCCGCAATCATCACGTCGGTAGCCCGATTGATGCCGTCGATCAGCGAGTGGCGGCAGCCATAGATATTGTCGAACTTGGACTTGGTGACCGAGTCGTTGACGTTGATCGCGGGGACCAGCAACTCGCCCCGTTCCAGCATCTGGTACAGTCGGCGGACGCCCGTCGTGGTCTCCTCGGACACGCCTTTCCACTGGCTGACCACTCGATGAAAGAAACCGGGGTCGGCGGCCAGGCTTTCCTTCAACACGCGGTTGACGATCGCCAGTTCCTTGTTGTCCGTCGGCTCGTCCAGCAACGACGGTTTCTCTTCGGCGTAGTAGCCGCGATGGATCAGCAGGGTCGCATCCCCCCCGTCGTCGACGATCAGATTCGGACCGCTGCCATCGGGCCAGGTCAGAGCTTCTTTGGTGAGATCCCAATACTCGTCCAGCGTCTCGCCTTTGAACGCGAACACGGGAGTCCCGGTCGCAGCGATCGCGGCGGCGGCCTGATCTTGCGTCGAGAAGATGTTGCACGAAGCCCAGCGGACATCCGCGCCCAGTTCTTTCAGCGTTTCGATCAAGACCGCGGTCTGGATCGTCATGTGCAGCGAGCCCATGATCCGGGCGCCGGCCAACGGTTTCTGCGGTCCGTACTTTGTCCGCGTCGCCATCAGGCCCGGCATCTCGTGCTCGGCCATGTTGATTTCGCGGCGGCCGGGATCCGCCAACTGGATGTCCTTGACGATATAGGGAGGTCTCTTGGCTTGGGCAAGCATCGTTCAATTCCTGTACTGGGCTCGCTGGGGAAGTTTATCGATGCGGTATGATAGTCGCAAACGATGCGTCTCACAACTGCCGGAGTCCCCAGGAGAAGGGGTACGGAATCCTGCCAGAGGTCAGCGGAGATCGGGCGAATGCACCCGCTGGAGGGCGGCCCGGGCGTTGGCGACAAAGGTGCGGACGCATTGCGGATCTTTGCGTCCTGGTTTGGATTCCACACCGCTGGCGGTATCGACCGCCGCGGCGCGTGTCGCCTCGATCGCCGCCGCCACATTGTCCGGGCGCAAACCGCCCGCCAGAACGACGGGGATGTCGAGTAACGTCTCCGCCAATTTCCGGACCAGCGCCCAGTCGGCGGTGTGTCCCGTGCCGCCGAACGCCTGGGGCAAGTAAGCATCGATCAGCACGGCCCACGGCCGGCGGCCAGCGTCTTCGCAACGGCGGAGGTAATCCAGCACCGGGCGCAGATCATCGTTGGCACAGCGGAACGCTCGCAGGACGCGTCGCTCGCCCAAGTCGGCCAGCATCCCAGGCGGCTCGTCGCCATGCAGCTGAATCGCATCCAGTCCGACGTGATCGCATGTCCGCAGTACATCGTCACGCGACGCGTTGACGAACACGCCGACCTTGGTCACGTGCGGCGGCAAGGATAAGGCGATTTCTCGTGCCGCCTGGACGCCGATGCAGCGCGGACTGGGAGGGTAGAAATTCAGTCCGATTGCGTCCGCGCCGGCCTCCACGCAACCGCCTGCATCCTCCAGATTCGTTACGCCGCAAAGTTTAACTTGGAACATCGGCCAACCCCGGACGCGGGTAACGATTTGTTGGATTCTTCGGGTTGTGGCGCCGATGTTAGTTTTGACGGCGCTTCGACCCAGCTTTGAAGGAATACGGCAGTATGAAACGCACCATCATTACCATCGCGATCTTGGCGTTAGTTTCCGTGGCTCCGGGATGCCTGCACCGAAATGTCCGGAATGCGGGTGGCCAGTGCGATTGCGGTCCCGGCTGTGGCGGCCTGTTGGGCGGCCTGGGAGGCGGGCCGCTCTCGCGAGAGATGCAGGCCAGCCAAGGCTGGCGGCATCAGGCCCCCGAAATCGGGCCGGCGGGGCCGCCCACGGGCACGACCGCGTACCCGTACTACACGCTGCGGGGGCCGAGAGACTTCTTGGCCAACAATCCCCCCAGCATCGGCAACTAGCGCCGAGTCCTGGCCGGGGCCGAATCCGGGTTCAGTCCCGGAAACGCCCCACGGCCAGGGTGATGTTCTGGCCGCCGAAGCCGAAGCTGTTGTTCAGCGCAATCTCGCACTTGGCTTCCCTCGCCACATTGGGCACGTAATCCAGATCGCAATCGGGGTCGGGATTCTCGTAGTTGATGGTGGGCGGCAAGACCTGGTCGCGAATCGCCATCAGGCACACGATCAGTTCCGTCACGCCCGCGGCGGCGATCAGGTGACCCATCATGCTCTTGGTGCTGGACACCGGCACCTGCATCGCGCGGTCCGCGAACACGGCCCGACAGGCCACCGTCTCGACGCGATCATTCACGGTCGTACTGGTGCCGTGGGCGTTCACATAGTCGATGTCGGCCGGCGTCAGCCCCGCATCCTGGATCGCCATCCGCATACAGGCGATGGCGCCGCGCCCGTCCGGATGAATGTCGGTGATCCGGTAAGCATCGGCGGTCGAGCCGAAGCCCAAAATCTCGCCGTAGATCTGCGCCCCGCGGCGTTTGGCGTGCTCCAATTCCTCCAGCACGACCATCGCGGAGCCTTCGCCCAAGACAAACCCGTCGCGGAGCCGATCGAACGGACGCGATGCCTTCTCGGGCTCGTCATTGCGGGTCGAGAGGGCCGTCAGCAGGTTGAATCCCGTGACGCCGAACGGGTGAATCATGCTGTGCGTGCCGCCGGAAATCATGGCGTCGGCGTCCCCGCGCCGAATGATCTCCGTTGCCTCGCCAATGGCCTGACTGCTGGCCGCACAGGCGGTCAAACAGTTCACATTGGGTCCCTGGGCATTGAACAGGCTGGCGATATGCCCGGACGGGACGCTTGGTTCCTGCTCCAGTTCCGACATCGGCGAGAGCATCTCCAAGCCGGACTTGATGAACTTGGCCAAGTCGAGCCTGGGGCCGTCCAGGGCGCTGATCACCATCTGGCTGAACCGCAGGAAATCCTGGTTGCCTTCGCCGCTGCCCAGGTAGACCCCCAGGCGCCGCGGGTCCAGGCCCGAATCGAGGATCCCTGACAACGAAACCGCCTGTTTGGACGCGCCCACGGCGAACTTGGTGTGCCGTCCACAGGACTTCCAGACCTCCGGATCCTCGCCGACGTGCGACACGTCCCAGTTCTTGACTTCCGACGCAATCCGGGTGGGGAAACTACTGGCATCGAAAATCGTCGTGTACCCGACGCCGGAGCGGCCTTCCTTCAGGCCCGTCCAGACCGTCTCGACGTCATGCCCCATGGGGTTGACCATGCCCATCCCAGTGATAACCACACGCCTTCTCATGCCCAGGGCAGCCTTTGCTCGCGAAACTCGCGTCTTCGAATTGCTCACGAAATCCGGTTGGAATTGTTCCGGTCATCTACGCTTGACGCACGCCAAGCGGACGGCTTGCAGACCCGTTCGCCCGCCCCACGACCGACTTGGTATGCTTCGCACGTCAGTATATGGGAAAGCCCTGGCGCAAGGCGACAGGGCTTTCGATCTTCGGCCACCCTCCCGTGGTGGCGATGAACGCATGCGTGAGGCTCCCACAAGTGCGGAGCGCAACACACCCTACGCGGCCCCGACCTTGGATTCGACGTATCGGCACAGGTCGTTGACCGTCAGCAAATTGCCGAATTCCTGAACCACCGGGTTGGCTTCGAACCGAGTCAAATCGGCGAACGGCATCCGGGCTTTCAGCATCTCCAGGCCCGCCGGCGTGACGCGGCCGTCCTGGACGTACTCGGCGTTCGTCAGCACGTCCTCGGGAAACAGCTCGGAGCGCGGAATCTCGATCGAAAAGGCTTTCTCCAAGCGGAAGACAATGTCCAAGAAGTCGATTGACTCGGCGCCCAAATCGCCCACCATCGTCGCCTCCGGCTGGACTTCCTCTTCATCGACGCCCAGCGCCTCGACCAACGCTTCCTTGACCTTCTCGAACACTTCTGCTTTCGTCGTCATACCAAATCGCTCCCTTGTTGATTAAGTTCCGTCCGTCTAACGTGATTCAATTCCGTAGCTTGTGCTGCCGTCGGCATGGTTATCTGCGGCGGGAATCGATAAAGGGCGTAAGTATACTTTCCCTAGCTGGCATAGACAACCGAGAATCGAAGCCATCCTAAGCCCTCTTGGGCGATTTTTATAGTTGCGGATCTATGGATCTCGTTATATACAGATTCTAGGTTCTGCGCCAAGCGGAATGTCGGTATTTGCCGTATGGCGGCCCTCCTGCTAAGATATAGCCCCATGCGAAGAGGGATTCCTGTATCTCCTGGCGTGGCGGTCGGTACAGCTTACTGTATCAACGAGGTCTTCGTTAACCCGGTCCGGCAGCGACTCGGCGAGTCCGATGTGGCGAGCGAACTGGCCAAGTACGAGGCGGCTCGCGAGCGTGCCCAAAGCGACTTGGTCGATTTCGAAGCCGCCGTCGCCGGGTCAGGTGGCTGCGGTACGGCCGGGATCTTTGCGGCCCAAGCGGCCATTCTCCGCGACGTGGCCTTCACCAAGAACGTCGTGACCTGGATTGTCGAAGAGAAGATCTCCGCCCAGGCCGCGCTGCTCAGGTTGTACGACCACTACAAGGGCGTTTTCTCCAAAGTCCAGGACGAGTACCTGAAAGAACGCTTGGCGGATATCCGCGACGTGATCCACCGGATCAACTCGCACCTGGAGGATTCGGGCCAGACGATTCCCGACGGCTTGACCGGCCCCCTGATCGTCGTCGCCGACGAATTGCTGCCGTCCCAGGTGGTCGGACTGGGGAAACTGGAGGTGGCGGGGATCGTTACCCAGGGAGGCAGCCAGACCAGTCATGCGGCGATCGTGGCGCGCAGTCGCGGGATTCCCGCCGTCTCCGGCGTGCGGGATATCCTCCGCCACGTGCAGACCGGGGACGCCATCATCGTGGACGGCAAGGAAGGCCGCGTGGCGGTCAATCCCGACCACGAAACCCGCGCGGCCTATCTGAAACTGGAACGTGAGTTCTTCGATTTCAAGGACCACCTGGCGGCGAATCGCGACCAACCGGCGGTGACAGCCGATGGCACGCCCCTGGAACTGCTGGCCAACGTGAACAGCGTGACGGACGCGGAAGCCGCCCAGGCGATGGGGGCCATCGGCGTCGGCCTGTTCCGCACCGAGTACCTGTACCTCACGCATCCCGTCGTGCCGGGTGAGGAGGAGCAGTTCCAGGAATACTGCAGCATGATCCGATCCAGTCCCAATCACCGGGTCACGATTCGGACGCTGGATCTGGGCGGCGACAAGACTGTCCCCTTTGTCGATTGGGCGCACCGGGAAGCGAATCCCTTCATGGGCTGGCGGAGTATCCGCTTGTGCTTTGAACACCCCGACTTTTTCAACGTCCAGTTGCGAGCCATCCTGCGGGCGACCGATTTCGCCCGCCGCGCCCAGGGCGAAGTCCGGATGATGTTCCCGATGATCACCACCCTGGAGGAGATTCACCGGGTGCAGAGGATGGTGGCGATCGTCAAGCGGCAACTCACCCACGCAGGCATCCCGTTCGCCGATGTGCCGATCGGGATCATGATCGAGGTCCCGGCCGCGGCGATCACCGTCAGTTCCATGCTACCCCAGGTGGACTTCATCTCCATCGGCTCCAACGATCTGGTCCAGTACCTGATGGCGGCCGATCGGGACAATCCCAAGGTCGCCCATCTGTGCCAGCCGCTGGCGCCCGCCGTGCTGCAGGTCCTGGCCGAGGTCGTCCGCAAAGGCAACGAGGCGGGCCGGCCGGTGACGGTCTGCGGAGAAATGGCCGGCCAGCCGCGGGCCTTTGCCCTGCTGCTGGGCATGGGCGTGCGAAGTTTCAGCATGAGCCCGGCGTTCATCCCCTACATCAAGGAATTCGCCCGGCATGTGTCCTTGGCCGACGCCCAGCAAATGCTGGACCACGCCCTGAAACTGCACACGACGGCCAAGATCACCCACTATCTGACCGAGCAACTGAAGCGGCTCTGCCCGGACTTCACCCGCTTGGGAGTCGATTAGCCCAGGTCATTCACGCCCCCCTGGGGTGTCGCGTGCCCGCGCGCCATCGCAACCCGACGCGTCAGCGAGGCAACGTAACCCGACGCGTCAGCGAAGACGATTCGCTTGTCCGTCCTCGCTGACGCGTCGGGTTACGATCGGCTCTTGGCCCAACCGCGTCGGTCGCCTACCCCCAGATCTCGGCCAGGACTTCTTCCAGCGGGCTCGCGTCGCCGAACGAGTTGCCGACGTCATTGGCAATCGAATCCAAGACGTCTTCCAAGTCGTAACGGTCGAGCCGAACGGTTGCCGGCTGGGGCGTCGGCAGCGAAGCCGGCTTGGCCGGCTCCGGCACGGCTTGTCCCGCCGCCTCGACCTGCCCGCCTCGCGACGAATCGACCGTGGGGACCACGTCCGGCGTCAGCGAGGTGACCAGATCTCCCAACGGCTGCGCCGGGACGGCCTGCGCCGCCAGCAGCGACGCCGACTTGAATTCGGCGTCCGCGAGCAGGCCCTCGCCCTCGCCGCCGCTGGGCGAGTTCAGCCGGTTGATCTCGTTGATCACCAGCAACACATCCTGGGCGGTGGCCGAACCGTCGCCGTTCACGTCGTAGAACGGCGAGCCCACGGGGCGGGGTGACGGCAGAGCCGGCGGCGGAACGGACTGGGAGTTGATGTAGTTGATCAGCAACAGTGCGTCGATCGGCGATACCGCTCCGTCGTTGTTGACGTCGTAACGCAAAATCGGGTTCTGCCAGTCGGCAGGCGCCGAATCGACGATGCTGATGACCACCGTGACCGCCTGCTGGCTGACCGCCCCGTTGCTGTCCACGGCCTGATAGGTGAACGTGTCGAAGGACGACGGACCGCCGTTGTGCCGGTAGATAAATGTGCCGTCAGCGTTCAGCGTAA
>Ga0172371_10011934_pt1 | contig 11504 bp, 10 predicted proteins | sample Lak12m_FD_114543 | JGI IMG/M metagenome (GOLD analysis project Ga0172371, IMG submission 114543) | Freshwater microbial communities from Kabuno Bay, South-Kivu, Congo - kab_022012_12m | ecosystem: Environmental > Aquatic > Freshwater > Lake | place: Democratic Republic of the Congo: South-Kivu...
CACTTTTTTAGAAAAAGTAACCAAAAAGCGAAAAATTTAAAACGCTGCTAAGGCTGCTTTTCGCACAAGCCTACGCTGCAAAGCGCAGCCTTACCGACCACCGCGCACCTCATCCGCCCTTCGGGCACCTTCTCCTTGGACCTCACCCCCAGCCCCTCTCCTACAGGAGGGGGTAGCAAAAGGAGAAGGGAAGCGGCAATAATTTTATATTGCTGCCGCGCCAAATTTTTCCTTAGCCATCGCACGGGGATGTTTCAAAGTTTGGTTGGTGCTTTAAAATATAAAAAGGGGAGGTATTGGGGTTGGGGTTGGGGTGGATGGCAAATTAAAAACTCACCCCCTGCCCCTCTCTTTGAAAGAAAGAGAGGGGGGAGCGGTGTTCGGTGTTCGGTTTTTGTTGTTCGGTGTTTGGTGTGATAATGATGATTAGCGGAATAAAATTTTTTTAAAAAAGTTTGTTTTGAATTATAATTATCATACTATTGTACGCAAATACTTAACCCTTAAAAGTATTTATGAGACACAGCTGAATGAGCACAGCGCGTGGGACGGAAGGTGAAGATGGACGTATGATTTAGTATTAGTTTATAGATTAGAGACGTAGCTGGGCTTGGTGAATATGTTCAAGTTATCTAAAGGCAAAGCCATAAGAGTGCAATCGCCAACGCTTTGTGAAACCATGAAACTGTATATTCAAAATGGTACCTTTGAAATCTAAATTTAAATGCAATGAGCATAGAAAGAAATTTCAATAAATATCTTTTCAACCTCGTAAAATCCAGTGCAATGGGTAACAAGGTTGCAAAGACCATAGCTCTAAACTATCAACGACTTAATAGGGATTCAAAGGAAAAATTTTTTGAATCATTAATGTTGGCTTACGCCAACTACACTGATTCTGCTTTTGACAATATTAAGTTTGAAGAATCTTCAACTTCTGATTCTTTAAATGCAAAAAAAGATTTCCGCCTAAAAGCTGTCCGTCTGGCTAATGTTCGTGGCATTCCCGAACAAAAAAATGCAACTAAATATGGCTTTGACTTATTTGACGATGGACAAATTCAAAACGCAGTTTTCCTGGGACAAAATGGAGCGGGAAAATCATCCTTATTCAATGCCATTGAGTTCATATATGCTCATGAGGTTGCGGAAAAAAAATTAAGAGTTAAGAATCCTGATAGTTTGAATGAAGATAATTTTCTTGAATACCTTGAACACTTCAATGAAGCACCTGAATGTGAAATTGAAACCCCATCGGGAAATTTCTCACTGCGAAACAGAGTTTTCAAAACAGATGAGGAGCTTAAAACCATTTACCCCGACACTCATTTTATAAGCGACTATGACATTTATAATAAGGGGCAACTCAATTACCTTGGAAAGAATGATGATTCAGAATCGTTTCACCTTTTGATTGCAAGCAGTTTAGGGTTACAGGATTACCTTGATTTTACTAACCTTCTGAAATCAGTTTCAACATATCGGAGAGCAAAAGAATCAAATGAAAGAAGCAAACTGATAACTAACAGAAATAACCTGACAGAGGAAATAAGAAAGAATCAGGAGCAAATTACAATCAAGTCAGAGAGCATTGGGAAACTCAAAGAAAGCACCGCTGAAAATGTAGGTGATGATAGCAAGGAAAAACTTACTGCAACAATTACAGCGATAAAGTCAACTTCCTTTTCATTCCAATTTGATAAAGCACAGTTTCAAAAAGCATTTGACACATATAGGAACGCACAAGAAAAATTCATCGGGCTTTCTGTTAATCAGAACCTGCAAACCGAAGCACAGTTTCTTTCGCTTGGACTTGAATTGATAAATCATTCTGAAAATTGTCCGTTGTGTGAGAACTCCAAATCATCAGTTCCCGACATTAAGAAAAGAGTTGAAAAGAGAATTTCCGAAATCAAAGAATTTGAAATCGCTTCAAAAAATTTGGAGCAAAGTATTCGCAACATTCAAAGCAATGTAAAAGATGTTTTGACCAACCTTCAATCAGCAGGGAGAACATTGAAAATTGAGTTTGACAGAATCACAGCTATTCCCGATCTGGCACAACTTCATAAAGACGAAAAAGAATTGATTGACCTTTTAGCAGATGAAACGAGAAGTTTGATGGAAGTGGATGAAAGCATTTCAAAAATTATTTCCTCAAATGATGTTTTGACAAAGAAAGACGAAGCAATTTCCAAACTCATCAAAAGCAGAGAAACTGTTCTTCTTATTGATGTAGCAAATACTCCCAATGCAATAGAAAAATTCACAGCCAAACGGCAAAAGAAAATCTCTGAAATTGAATCAACGCTTTTGTCAACTCAGAATGCTGTTACACCAAAACAGCAAATAGTAATTTTTGAATCTCAAATTAAGGAGCATCAAAACACAATCAACATTAACGGGCAGCAAATCAAAAATCTTGAAAGGGAAATTGAAAAACTGACAAAAACCATTGACACAATTGCGGAAATAAAATTGAAAGCAGGTGAGTTTGCCAAGGTTCTGGACTTGGAAGTAAATAAGTTAGTTGCAAGTTCCTTTGAACCAATTAAAGAAACAATCACCACCATACTTTCGGAATACCTAAAGGAAGAAAATGTTTCACTTCAAATACGATTAGATGAGAGACCTTCGCCTGACGACCCTGAATCTATTGCTACAACAATCTTAGCGGAGATTCAAAGAATAAATACTCAAACAGGCGAACTTGAAATTCACTCACCTTCAAAATATTTCAACACATTTCGCTTCCGCTTATTCTGCACAATGGTTAGTGTGAGTGTTGTGATTGCAGCGAGGAAAAATTCAGAAATCAATTTACCACTTGTTCTTGATGATGTGTTTTATGCAAGCGATTACAACAGTAAAACTACCTTCCGAAAATTCATTTTAACCGTGTTGAGCATATTCAGAAAATTTAATGGTGAAATGCCTTTCCAATTTATCTTGTTCACCCATGATGAACTGGTTTTTGATTCTGCTTTAGATGCAATTGGTGAGTTTGAACAGGAAAAGTTTGAACGCCTGCAAAATGAAAACATCGAATGGAAAATACCGATTCAAAACCGGACTGTTTTTGCAAGATTATTTTCCGCTACTGATGTTGACCCTTCTCCAGTTGAAAGTTCATTTGGAAAGTTTTGGGATTTGACGTATAAAATTCCAACGCAGTTAGAACCACTTTTAAATCAAGAGTAATATGGCAGAAACAATACCTGATAAAACTTCCAAGAAAAGTTCTGCCATCAATTGGTATGTTTGGATGATTGTGATTCTCATTCTTGTAATTATTGCAGGAATGTCTGTCAACATTTGCATAATGAATAAACAGTTCAAAAAAAATGAAGCAGCAATTTCAAATTCCAAACAGGTAAATAATCCTCTCAAATCTCTAAAAGCAGATTCAACTAAAACTATAAAACTGAAGGAAGAAGATATACAAAAGTTCAATGACCACATAGATTATTTAAGCGACAAAGTTGAAACTGAAGTAAAGCGAACGCAAGACAACAATCAGTATGACATTGACAGAATCAATGTGATGCTTGCAATAGGAATCGGATTACTCACAATCATTGGCGGCTTACTCCCACTGGTCGTAAATTTCTTTAGCAAGGAACATTTGGAAAAGAGAATGGAAATTATTGAGCAAGATGCAGGGAAAGCTCAAAGTGCTTCAACTGAAGCAAAAGAAAAAGCGGATAAAGCAAAAGAGGATGCAGAAACAGCAAAGAGTGAAGCGAAAAAAGCGAACGACAGTGTCGGAGGCATTGAAGAAAAAATAAAACAATTGGGAAAAGATTTAGAGCCAATGAAAGGAGAAGTTGAGAATGTTAAAGCGGCAACTAAAAAAGTCCCTTACATCGGACTACTTATTTTTCAAAATGCTGTAGCTAAACTTACTTCAACCGATGCTTTACGACTTTTTATCGGAGCAAACAGGTATGTTGAAATTGCGACCTATCTGCAAAACCTTATTGCTGCGATTGACTTGCTGCATAACGATTTAGATACTGCTTTTGACATTAAATATTTTCAAACCGTAGTCACTGAATTAAAATTGGCTTTGCGAATGGGACCAATAAGAAGAATTCCTGATGGCAGAAGTTTCCAGTCAAAAATTGATGAGATTGTTGCCTTGCTTGACAAATTTGAAAACATGGAAGCAAAAGATATACAGGCACAATTGAAACAAGTTTCGGGCACAATTTCAGAACTAAAAAAGTTAATTGAAGACAAAGCCGTTTGATTCTTCAACTCCAACATATCACCCACAGTTTCTTACCTGAGAAACAAATCATCAAAGAGCTTTCATTGTCTTTGGAGCAGGGAAAGATTTATGCTCTGATGGGAAGCAACGGAGCAGGCAAAACAACTTTGTTCAATATCATTTCAGGGTTCATCAAGCAAAAAAGTGGTGAGATTTTTTTCTCCGAAAAAAATCTCTCACATACGCAAGCATACCAACGCAACCGCTTGGGCATCGGCAGAACATTTCAGGACTTACGAATCATTACGAAACTTTCGGTGAGAGAAAACATTGTTCTCTCCATGAAAGAAAATCCAACTGATACTATTTTGAATGCTTTGCTGCCGCAAAAGATTCATCGCAATGCGGGCAAAGTGTTGGAGCAGAAAGCTGATGAAATCATTGAGCAGTTTTTTCTATCGCAGGTGCAGCACTCACAGGCAGGTGAAATTTCTTACGGACAGCAAAAACTTCTGACACTGGCTTGCTGTGTGGCAAACGGGGCAACGCTGTTGTTGCTTGACGAACCCGTTGCAGGCATTAATCCTCATTATCGCGACAAAATGGAACTGCTCATGAAAGAATTGAAGAAAGAAGGTAAAACCATACTTTTCATTGAGCATAATACCGAATTTATTGCTAATATTACAGACCGGATTTTTTTCCTGCACGATGGAAAAATTTCGAGGTTTGAAAATATTGAAACATTAAGAAAAGATAAGGAGGTAATGGAAGCATATATTTAATTATGAAATAAAACAATACAGATACATCGTTTAATCACCTCAGCGTTTAAGAAAGAAGAATGATTTCTGCGGCAGATAAAATAAAATCAACATTAGCAGCACATTTACCCGGTTTACAAAAGAAATATTTTGTTGACCGGCTCGCTTTGTTCGGTTCGGTAACAAGAAGTGATTTTGATGCAGAAAAAAGCGATGTGGACGTGCTGATTGAATTTTCAAAAACTGACCTCGATGCCTACCTCAACCTTGCTGAAGAACTGGAAAAGATATTAGGTAAAAAAGTTGACCTTATTACAAAAGATTCATTAAAGCCACGCCACTGGGAATATTTAAAAGACAAATTGGTATATGTCTGAAAGACCTGTAAAAATCATCCTGCTCGATATGCTTGATGCAATTGACGGCATAAATAAATTTACTGAAGGGATGAGTGAAAAAGAATATCTTGGCGATGAAAAGACCCGAGCCGCTGTGGAACGCTACATGGAAAAAATAGGTGAAGCGGCAAATACTTTTCCTGAATCATTCTATACGAAACACCTCCAGGTAAAATGGCATAAAGTGATTGCATTCCGGAACCGGCTCATTCATGGATATTTTGACATCAATAATAAAATTGTTTGGCAGGCAGTAAAAGAATATTTACCGCAGTTAAAAATACAACTTGAGGAAATAGCAAAACAATATTAAGTGATGCTGAAAGTGCAAAACATATCAACAGGCTATGGCAAGAAGCAAGTGCTTTTTGATGTTTCGTTAGAAGTGGCGAAAGGCGAAATTGTTTTGCTTGCAGGAAGCAACGGCAGTGGAAAATCTACTTTACTGAAAAGCATTTTTGGTTTGTTGCCGCTTTGGAATACCTCACCCCCTGCCCCTCTCAGCCTCATCCGCCCTTCGGGCACCTTCTCCTTAGACCTCACCCCCAGCCCCTCTCCTACAGGAGAGGGTAGCCAAAGGAGAAGGGAAGCGGAAAGGAATTTTTTGGAGAGGGGAGTATGGTTTGACGGAGAAAATATTACAGGCAAACCCACCGCAGCACTTTTAAAAAGCGGTTTGCTTTACATACCGCAGAAGAACAACCTCTACGAAGAACTCACGGTAAAAGAGAATTTGGAAATGGCTGGTTTAACGCTTGACAAAAACCTGCTGAAACAACGAATAGAAAATTCATTATCAATTTTTACTACCTTGCCGCCTTTACTGAACAGAACGCCTATGAAACTTAGCGGAGGAGAAAGGACTTTGCTTACTTTGGCAATGGCAAACCTGCACCAACCAAAAATGCTTTTGATAGATGAACCTTACACCGGGTTATCTCCTCAAAACCTTAGCTTGGTGACTGAAAATTTGAAGATGCTGAATGAGAAAACCGGAATCTCTTTGCTGATTGTTGAGCATCGTGTTAAAGAGTGTTTAAGCATTGCGCACAGGGTGATTGGTTTGAAACTTGGCAGACACTTTAATGAATTTCTGGTAAATAGTGATTTTGATTTGGGAAAAATGAACGAAATTTTTATATAATAATTCATACTATAAGTTGCACTAACTCTATGTCATGTAGTTTTTATATTGTAATTATTTAGCTTCGCATAAATTTTGAAAAATGAAAAATGAAAATAAAGTATTAGTAGATACTGGATTTGATTCAGATTACTCCACAAACAGAATTAAAGAGTTTGACAATATTTTTACTTCTGAAAACGTATTGCAAGATTTTATTTATAAAATTCATGAAGAGGATAATACGTTAGACATGAAAAGGGGTGAATTTTATCCCGAAATTTTAAGATGTATTATCAGTATGAAACGTGGCTTTGCCGCTGCATATAAAATAGACGAAGCTCAATGCCATCCAAATTTTGGCAGTAATGGCAGCATTGACACCATAATGACTGCTATGAAATTAAGGGAGATAAACAGAAAAATAAATCCTGAAACAGAAGGAGGATTGTTGGTTTCTACTCCTACATATTTTCGTAATTATAATTCAGCTTCAGCAAAACAAATTAAATTAATAAAGGTTCCATTAAAGTTGCCCACATGGGAAATTGATATTGACTTGTTTTTGGAGAAATTAAATTCCGTTAGACCTACTGTGGTTTTTTTAGTAACACCAAATAATCCCACTGGAATTCCTTTAAAAGATTCTCATATCATTCAAATTATTGAAAATGCACCAAATGATACATTAGTTGTAATGGATAGAACGTTGGTTAATATTCAGAATGAGATTGGAACAGAAGAACTATTAAATAAGTATAAAAATAAGCAACTTGTAATATTACATTCTTTTTCCAAATATCTGGGATTATCTCATCTAAGGGTTGGATGTGCCCTTTATTCAAATGTAACGCTTGCTAAAGAAATTCAACCTCACTTACCCTTAGGATTAGGAGTTGAAGGCGCTGTTAAGGCAACAAAATATTTAAAAGAAAATGGTATCCTAAAACCGACTGAATATATTATTAATAATATCCGGGAAAGCAAAAATATATTAATAAAGTTCTGCCAGGAACATCCCGAATTTACCATTTCTGATTTTACTGCAAACTACTGTTTGTTAATGATACCTCAAAATCTTTCATCTAAAGAAATCGTTTCTGAATTACAGAATGAGGGTATTTATGTAATGGGAAGCCATGATTTTCCTGAACCCATGGAAGGAATGATGCGCTTACATACAGGGGGAAAACCAGAATATATGCAACGAACTGTAGATGCATTGAAAAAACACTTTACCTAATAAACCGCTATTGAATTTCCAAAATAAAGTTATACATTTCTTTCTTACTTCAAAGCCATATTCTTATTCCGGGCAAATGGCATTAGGTGTGTTTTTGGGTTTATCCCTTCATCCATCAGACTTGAGCAATACAGCCATTTCTTCAGCAGTATTATCCTTATTGATGTGGCTTTATTTTAACTGGCAGAGTGATTGGATTCAGAAAGATCCGGGAAGAATAATCCCTCCTTTATTTCTTTGGATTTCCCCTTTAATTATAGCTATATTATTATGTTTTTTAAGGGGGGGGGGATCCGGAATAATTGGAGTTTTTATTTATTCGCTTACAATAATATTATATTCTTTAAAAGCGAAGCATAAAAGATTAGGAACATTTGGACCTTTATTCAGGGCAATTAGCATATTTGGGCAATTAGCAATGATTGCTTTTTACTTTAATCAGGTGCCTGATATAAAATTAATTATAATTGTAATTTTTATTGCAATATACATGGGTATTAGAAATCTGATAGGCGATATCCGAGATATTAGAACTGATAAGTGGGAAATTCCGGCAATGTTCGGATCAAAGGTTTCATTGGTTATTTTAAGAGTCGGGTTTTTAACAATTTTTTCAATGACTTTTTTTTTAGAACCTAAAAACATTTCAATCATTTCTACTATTTTTGTTATAATTAGTTGGTGTGCTTTGGAAATATTAGCCGCAAGATTTAAGGAAAGTGATTTTTATTTGTTTGGCTATTGGATGCATAAATTTTTAATTATCACTATTTCATCTTACTTTGTTGTCATGGCAAATTTTATGGGCTTATCAAATTCTGGAACCTCAATTTTATTTTTAATTCTTATACTATTTCAACCGTTTTATAAATTACTCCCCGGCAAGAATTACCCTAATTTCAAGACACTTTATTCCCACTTATGATAGTTTATATTTCTGCAAGCATTATTAATTCACCTATTAATCAATTGATCGCTGACAAATTAATTGCAGCCGGACATGAAGTGATTTTACCACAAACATTTTGCCCAACCAATATGCCTCATGAAAGTTATCCTGAATCAATATACAAAATGTGTATTGAAGGAATGAACAAATGCGATGTTGGATTAGTTCTTTTGGATAGTTATGAGAGAGATTCTTCCTGGGAATGCGGATGGTTTACCGGACAGAATAAACCTTTAATTGGCTTTGTTAATTGCAGCCTTAAATTTCTTCAGGACTGGATGATAAAAGGAGGATTAAATGGAGTTATTACAAACAATACAACTGCTAAAGCAATTATAGAGCAAGATGATTTCCTAAAAAATAGAAAGGTGGTATTTGTTGATATTAACCAAATAGGTCACACTTTAAACATGTTATTCCCAAACTCTCAATAACTGATGAATTTTAAATTCTGAAATTATGGATTCGGAAGAAAACTTATGGTACGATAAGTTATGGGAATATATTAAAGACCATAAGTATTATATTTTTTATGTCATACCTGTTGGTATTGTTTATTGGAGTGGGTGGCTAAATGGTATTCTTGCCTTTGTGAGGGAAAATGCATGGCTCTCACTTATCCTTTTACTTCTTACTACTGTGGTATATTTATGTTATACATATTACGCTTATAAAAGTCTTGAACTACAAAACATTAATCAGAATCCAAAATGGAATAAGTATAAATTTTTTAAATCTCTGTTTTTTGTTTTAGTTTTCATTTCATTATGTGTAGTTGAGTATTTATATTATAACCAACTTTTTTATAATTATTTGTTTGAAATCTCATATTTTGTTTTAATAATTACACTAATAATCTTATTAGGTGAGTTCTTAAAAAAGATGAAAACTCTTGAATTGATATTGAAGGAAGGCATAAGGGATAATGAAAAAAAGTTGACAGACATTACAATTGAATGCAATTCCCAGAAACCTAAAATAGATATGTATAATCAACTTGAACAAAAATATGATAGCAAATTTTTAGACAATTTGTTAAATATAGATGGTGTAAAGTATTTAAAACGTCAAATAAGATATATGTCTAAAATTGACGAAAAACAGAAAAATGCAAATAAATTAGAGAAGTTGAGTCATATCATGTATAACTTAATTAATGATAATAACTTTTCATTGCATGAAGTGTCACATTATGATGTGATAAAAAATCATCTTCCGAAAAACTTAATAGAATCATTTAATTTTTCTGTTGGAGTTCTTAGTAAAATTGAAGATCATTCTAATAGTTATGCCTGGTATGTAAATGTTGTTGATCCTGACACATGGAATCGTGTTTGGGAGAATGACTATTTTTTGCCTTTTTTAAACATGGCTTGTACTAAACATAATATTCGTATAAAAAGAATCCATCTTTTGGAGAAAAAAGCTGAAAATACGATATTCATGAAATTATATGAAGTTCTGCTTACTGAGCAATTATTTGGCATAGACAATAAAGCCTTAATTGTTAATTCAATAAAGCCTGATAAAGACCACATAGCTTTAAGATTGAGTGATATTTTTGTCATGGATTATGCAATTCTTAGGTCTTGGAATGATTCGTATTATGTCAATAATAATGACGATATACTTACTGACGAAGATATTCTTGCTAAATGGTGTCAAAAAAATTATACTACCAGTTCAAAATCCCAAAAAAAAATAAATAATAAAACTGTACTATGTTCAGATTTTCAGTTCGAAGAAGTAGCTCAACCTGGTAATAAAGTATATGTTTTAAAAGATTTTTATTCTTTTGGTTTATTCAAAGATCATTTCTTATGTCTTTGGAATTTAAATGAATTTATTACATTTATTGATTCGAAGATTAATAATGAAAATAATAATAATAAAGAACTAAAACTAAAGGCTGAAGCCAAGATCAAACATTTTTTTGATATGATTAAAGATTCTCAAGCCGAGAATGAGCTTGAATTATTAAATTATACAAAGATAGCTGGGTATATAATAAATCACCTTTCAGCAAATGAGGGTGAAGATCACGAAAAACATAAAATACGCATTGCAGGTGAGTTAAAAACTGCAATGTTTAATTTTAGATCAGGAATAATCCATGAATCTAATATGGAAACAATTAGAAAATTATTTAATGATCATTTTAAGAAATTAATTATTAGACCTTCAAATATTTAAAAAAACTGCTATGAAAAATAAAATAATAATTTTCCTTATTTCTTTTTGTTGTGCTTCTTTATTAGGGGCTATTTATGGCTGTAAAACGAATATAAATAACTCCATTAATGTAGGAGCTATTTTACCTTTAAGCGGAAAAATGGCTAACTATGGTAAAAGCAGCCACGCTGCATTACAAGCAATGCTGGAAGTAATTAATAATGAAAGGAAAGAAAAATCTTTACCTTTAATAGAATTGATTATTGAGGACGACCAAATGGAAGTAAAGGGAGGTGTTAATTCTATAAATAAGTTAATTCAAAAGGATAAAGTTCCCTGTGTTATTGGTCCGTATGCAAGTTCAATAACTTTAGGGGTTGCTCCTATTGCAGAGCAGAATAAAACAGTAATAATTTCCCCGGGTTCTACAAGTACAGATATTTCCTCTGCCGGGGATTATATTTTTCGAACAGTTCTTTCGGGCGAATACGAAAGCAGAGTTTCAGCTTCTCTGTATCAACAATTGTATAATGGTAAAAATCTTGCCGTTATGTATATTAATAATGATTATGGCATTAATCTGAAAGATAATTTTTTAAAAACCCTTTCAAATGCAAACAGGATTTTAGAGATACCTTATGA
>Ga0172371_10011935_pt1 | contig 11504 bp, 13 predicted proteins | sample Lak12m_FD_114543 | JGI IMG/M metagenome (GOLD analysis project Ga0172371, IMG submission 114543) | Freshwater microbial communities from Kabuno Bay, South-Kivu, Congo - kab_022012_12m | ecosystem: Environmental > Aquatic > Freshwater > Lake | place: Democratic Republic of the Congo: South-Kivu...
GCAAAAGTATTCAAGAAGGGGATTGCCGCGCTTCGCTCGCAATGACAAATGGCGTCTTTGCGGTCATTGCGAGGAGCGTAGCGACGAAGCAATCTCAATAAATTAGACTTTTGCAATTGGCTCACAAGTATGATATTTTTTTCAGGTAACGGGGTGTAACGGGATGGCATTTTTTTACGCATGCACGGCAGTGTTGCCGGTATTGTTAAAGAAATATTTTAACGATTATAATATTTTTAGTTGAAACCACAGATGGTTTACTTTACTATCTAAATATTTATTGAACTGAAAAACCCCTCGTTACAATACTCTTACGGTTATTATGAACTGGATAAGAACATTAGGCGGCGTCACTCTTTCAGGATTGCAGCATCTCGGAAGATACGGTCTGTTCCTGTTTACCACCCTCCGCTGGGCCTTCTCGTCCCCGCTTAAAGCGGGGCGTGTCATAGAGCAGATGAGTTTTATCGGAGTAAAATCAACGCTCATTGTTATGCTGACCGGCGCTTTTACCGGCATGGTGCTCGGACTGCAGGGGTTCTATGCCCTCAGTAAATTCGGCGGCGAGTCGATGCTGGGGCCGACGGTAGCGTTATCCCTGGTGCGTGAAATCGGGCCGGTTATTTCAGCGCTGATGATAACCGGCAGGGCCGGTTCCGCGCTCACCTCGGAGATCGGCATTATGCGCATCACCGAGCAGATCGATGCTCTTGAGGTCATGGCCCTCAATCCCTACCGGTATTTGGTTGTGCCTAATGTGGTTGCCGCGGTGCTCAGTTTTCCGCTGCTGGGAGCCATGTTTGATGTGCTTGGAATCTGGGGGGGGTATGTCGTCGGGGTTAAACTTCTCGGCCTCAGCAGCGGAACGTATTTCGGAGAAATGACCGTGTACCTGTCAAGCAGCGATGTTTTTCATGGCATCTACAAGTCGCTGAGCTTTGGACTCATTGTCGCGTGGATATGCTGTTATAAGGGATATACCACAGAGTACGGCGCAAAAGGGGTGAGCAAGGCAACCACGCAGGCTGTGGTAATCTGCTCGGTGCTCATTCTGGTGTGGGATTACTTCATCACATCGGTTTCGTTCTGACAGGCTAAAGCCTAACCCGGACAAGCCGGAACCAACGTTAACCGCCCAGACTAATAAAGAAACAAAGAAGATTGAATTTGGAACCCGATTCGACTTTCTTCGACGTTGAGCTCAGACGAAACGAGCTCGTTGCAGGCAGGAACTCACAAAGGTAAAAACTGAAATTACCTGATTTCATGAGTTCCAGATTTTTTATTTTTCTTTCCATTTTTTCAAGAAATTTATACTTAAGAGAATAAATGATTGAGATAAAAAACCTGCATAAATATTTTAATGGCACTCCGGTATTGAAGGGCATCAGCTTCACCGTGCCCCGCGGCGAACTGCTTGCGCTCATCGGCAGAAGCGGTATCGGCAAAAGCGTGCTGCTCAAACATGTTGTCGGGCTTATACGCCCGGACCAGGGAACGGTGCTGATAAACGGCAGCGACATCAACCGGCTGCGCGGCAAACAGCTTGTCGAAATACGTAAGCAGTTCGGCTTTCTTTTTCAGGGCGGCGCCCTGTTTGATTCGTTCACGGTCTATGACAATGTCTCCTTCCCGCTGCGCGAAAAGACCGCGCTGAGCGAAACTCAGATACGAAACCGCGTGATGAATGAGCTCGAGCAGATGGGCCTTAAAAATGACGGGCATAAATACCCCGCAGAGCTCAGCGGCGGGATGAGAAAACGGGCGGCGCTTGCCCGGGCGCTGGTCATGGAACCGTCCATAATGCTGTTTGATGAACCGACAACCGGGCTTGACCCCATCATCGGGCAAACCATACTGGACTATATTCAGCAGTGCCACCAGCGGCTCAATTTCACGGGTATTATTGTCACTCATGAAGTGATAAAGGTTTTCACTATTGTCCAGCAGATAGCAATGATCCATGCCGGGGAAATTATAGTGCAGGGCAGTCCGGACAACATTCAAGCCCAGAAGAACCCCGTTTTTGACCAGTTTGTTCGTGGCGATACAACAGGACCGGTACAATACATTTAGGCTGTTGAAAAACAACCATCTGCTGCGTTACGCTCATCGTTCGTCACTGCGACGTACTAATACAGTACGCCTCATTCCTCACGATTTTGCGCGCCTTGCATCTGGATGTTTTTGACCAGCCTGGGGAAAGCTGCTTTTTCAACAACCTGTTAGGGAGTAACGTGATGAGAAGAATTGATTTAGAACTGCTGGTAGGACTGTTTATAGTTGCTGGCATCCTTGCCCTTGGCTATCTCTCCATAAAGCTCGGGAAAATGGAAATTATAGGCACACGCGGATACCAGGTGTATGCGGATTTTCCCACCGTCGGCGGGCTGAAGGTAGGGGCGCCGGTTGAGATTGCCGGCATAGAAATAGGCAGGGTAAAAAGCCTTATCCTGCATGACTATAAAGCACGGACGCTGATGGACATCCATGCCGGCGTCCAGTTGCAGGACGATGCTATCTTCTCCATTAAAACCAAAGGGCTGCTGGGTGAAAAGTATGTGGCAGTGCTGCCCGGCGCATCTGATGCGATAATAAAACCGGACGGAAAAATACGGGATGCCCAGCCGCCGGTTGATATAGAGGATTTGATTTCTAAATTTGCTTTTGGCAAGGTGGAAGAGAAGAAGTAACCTTTTGTTAATAAATCGATTACAATTTTAAAATGCACAAGCGGGAGAGTGAAAGATGAATAGGCCGACGACAAAGATCAGTATGAGACCGTTGCATTGTGTACTAACGGTATTGAAAACCATGGTTTTGGGCTCAGTCATGTTGTGCATTGCCGGGGATGTGTTTGCAGGGCTGCCCACTGACCAGCTGAAAGCCTCGATCGATAAGGTCCTGAATGTCCTCAATGACAAAACGCTCAAGGCGCCGGCAATGAAGGCACGGCGGCGGGAAGTGCTCATGAACCTGAGCACTGAAGTGTTTGACTGGCATGAGATGTCCAAAAGATCTCTGGGAGTATACTGGAAAGACCGCACGCCGGATGAGCAAAAGGAATTCGTAAAATTGTTTACCGTTCTTCTTGAGAATACCTATATGGATAAAATCGAGAGTTATTCGGGCGAGAAAATCCTGTACAGCAAAGAGACCGTAGAAGACCAGTATTCGTTGGTGGAAACAAAAATAATAACAAAGCAGGACACAGAGGTTGCCGTTAACTACTGGATGCTTAATAAAAGCGGCCGCTGGTTTGTGTACGATATTTCCGTTGAAGGTATCAGCCTGGTCAAGAATTATCGCACCCAGTTCAATGAAATCATGGCGCGCTCTTCCTACCAGGATCTGCTGAAAAAACTGCAAGAAAAGCAGGCGCCGGCAGCGACACCTGCTTCATAACGGGCTGACAGTTGCTGTCTGCTGCAATCTACTCTCTGGATTTATCCACCCGGTTCTGCCGATTATCAAGATAGGCATTTTTAACCGCCACATAGGGATCCAGCGCCATCTTTTTCATATCCTCGTACGTCCCGAGCGTAAGAGATGCGTCGTTAACCACCTGGTACGCCCTTACTCCAGCATACGCCCATAACCAACCATCATTTAAAGCCCAGGTTACCGGGTCAAGCAGAAAGTCCCCGGCCATGCCAGCAGTTCCGCGCGCGCTTGATGGCCCGAAGATCGGCCAGACAATGTAAAAGCCCGGATCAATGCAGTAGTGCCCGAGTGTTTGATCCGTGTCTGCGTCATAGGGCTTCATATTGCAGTATGATTTTGCCGGGTCAAAAAAACCCGCCACACCGGCTGTTGTGTTAATAACAAACCGCGACAGCTCAATGCCCGCCTGTTTTGGTTTGCCCTGGAATAAACAGTTTGCAAATCTCACCGGCATGGCAACGTTTGTAAAAAACTTTCTAACACTCACCCGGCCGGGCTCCGGGACTACATATTTATACCCCTGTGCCGTTGGTTTTAATACATAGAAATACAGCTTGTCATTGAACGTGAACATGGCACGATTAAATTTTTCCAGAGGATCCGGTACCTGTTCTCTATCGCCTGTGAGCGCGTCGCCCTGCTCAGGAACCACCGACGGTTTCAGCTCAGCAGAAAATGCGATTGAAGCAGTCAGCAGCACAGCCGTTATGCCACACACAATTACAAATCTTTTCATGCGTACTCCTTTCTATAACCGGTTAGCAAAATAAAAGTATCCGAGATACATTAACGACATTTATCAAAAAAAATTTAACCTAAAATTAATCAGTAGGCAATATAAAAAAAAGGTAATGAATATTTTTTAATTTTAAAAATCAAAAGCACGGGCGGATGATTATCATAAATGAAACGTTCTAAAAAGAGACATTTTAAAATAATTAAGTTATAACATACAATTAAAGATTTTAAAATTATTGCTGTGTTCCAAATAATATTAAAAAATAATCATGATGTAACAGAATAAATCGCCATGATAAATATAAATAATGAAAAAACAAGGAGTTGTAAATTAAATTGCACTATGGCACAGTGTCTGCATATATGGTTGGATAAAATTAAAGGGTACCTCTAATAATTGGTCTTACGCTAAACAGCGAGAAAAAAACAATACCTTACATTCATTGCGCGCGTTGAAAATTCTATTTTTAGAGTCCCCCTAAAGAAAGGAGGTTTATTAATATGTCTTTCAATGATATCAAGTACTGCCTGAAACATGAGATTGCCAGCGATATTTGCTTATTGCTTGCTTTTGGCGCTTTAATGTACGCACTGATTTCACCTTTTGTGAACATATATTAAAGTAAGCAGACACCAATCCGAGCTGCGTTCTCTATCGCGTTCTGCTTACCGTATTACGCCGGCAGACGGCGCAACTCTGATTGGATTGCTGAAGCTTATGCAGTAAACTCCACAGACCTGAAAAAGCCCCCCGTATAGTTTTTCTCTCCACTCACTGCAAAAAAATAATTCAACGGTTTTAGCTTAATCTGATAATTTTTCTCTCAGATCACACTGGCTTTACATCCGACCTCCCCTAACCCCTCCTTACAAAGGAGGGGAAAAGAAAAAAATCAACCCGGCAGAGAACAACACTAACCAGAAACCAAAAAGATTCAGGTATGGAAAAGATCCTGGAAAAAAAGAAAAAGCCCCTGGTATGCAGATTACGTGGCAGGGGCTTTTTCTTTTATTAACAGGCGGGTAACGTCTTAGTTACTGGCCCTTTTTTTTATTCTCTTCAATTTCATCTTTTTTGGGCGTCACATCAATCTCATCGTTTTCAGTTATCGCACTCTTGAATCCCTTGATTGCTTTCGCTAAATCTTTCGCGATATCAGGCAATCGGCGCGCGCCAAAAACAAAAAGAACAATAACGAGGATAATTAAAAGTTCTTGAATTCCTAATCCAAACATTTATTCTCCTTTTTCTTCACTGTTGGGCAGTGAATCGTCATGTTATAATTTTTACATATTTTAAAACATTATAGTATATTTATAAAACATAATCAACAGGTAAAGACAAGCAGAAAAATAGCATTTTATTTTCCTGCTGTTTTTTGAGACTCATTGTGTTATAAAACTTTTTCATTTCAAATTTGGCTTTGGCGTAGATTCTTACATAGCTTAATCTGAGAATATATTTCTCTCAAGTCACACTGGCGTTACATCCGACCTCCCCTAACCCCTCCTTATTAATGAGGGGAAAAGTTCTCCCCCTTGGGGGAGTCAGAGGGGGTCGCTCATGCGCTTGCAAAATTTCAAATATCTTTGTTTAGATTCTTACATATATTAGTCTGAGAACTTTGCTCTCACATTTTGTATCGTTAGGCTTCTGGTGAAAGCAGTTGCGGGCGGTGCGAGCAAGGGGTCTGGCAAAAACAAGCAGCATTTCCTGCGAGCACTTAGCCCGAACAAATGAACCAGAAGACTAACAACAAATTTCAAATATCTTTGTTTAGCTTTTATAATCAATAAATCCATAATTCTCGGTATCCCCATGGAGTACGAAACCATAATCGGACTGGAAGTACACGCCCAGTTGCTGACTGGCAGTAAAATATTCTGCAGCTGTTCAACCAGGTTTGGGGAAAGTCCGAATAACAATACCTGTCCGGTATGCCTGGGAATGCCGGGAGTCCTTCCAGTATTAAACAGAAAGGTGGTGGAGCTGACGATCAAAGCCGCTCTTGCCACCAGCTGCCGTATCGTCAGTTACAGCCAGTTTGCACGAAAAAATTATTTCTATCCCGACCTTCCAAAAGGATACCAGATTTCCCAGTATGAGCTCCCCCTTGCCCGGGACGGCTGCATAGAACTCGAAATGGACCAGGGGCAGCGCACGAAAAAAATAGGCATCAACAGAATCCACATGGAAGAAGATGCAGGGAAACTGCTCCATGAGCTTGACGGGGTTCCCGCTGACCACAGCTATGTTGATTTCAATCGTACCGGCGTTCCGCTGATAGAGATCGTCAGTGAGCCCCACATCAACACCCCCGAGGAAGCAAGCGAATACCTGCGCATACTGCGGTCCATGCTGCAGTACTTGGAAGTATGCGACGGCAACATGGAACAGGGCAGCTTTCGCTGTGATGCGAATATATCGCTGCGGCCGCAGGGAGCACAGGTTTTAGGCACAAAGGTTGAAATTAAAAATATGAACTCATTCCGCAATGTCATGCGGGCGCTGGAATATGAAGCAGGACGGCAGGCGTCGCTTCTGGACAGCGGGGAGAAAATACTGCAGGAAACCAGGCTGTGGAATGTCAATCAGGGCATTACCGAAGCAATGCGTGGTAAAGAGGATGCGCACGATTACCGGTATTTCCCTGATCCTGATCTGGTGCCGCTGGTTATAGGCGATGCCTGGATAGATGAGATCAGATCCACGCTTCCGGAACTTCCCCGGGAGAAAAAAGAGCGGTTTATGAGAACATACGCGTTGCCGGAATATGATGCAGTCATTTTGACCGCAACCAGGCAGCTGGCTGATTATTTTGAAACATGCGTCAGCCTCGGCCCGCCGCCAAAAACCGTGAGCAACTGGATCATGGGCGATATCCTGCGCCATGTGCCGGATACCAGAGACATCCCCCGGTTTTTTGTTACACCGGCACACCTGGCAGAGATGATCATGATGGTTGAACGGGGCACCATCAGCGGTAAAATTGCCAAGACGGTTTTTGAGGACATGGCTGCTACCGGGAAGATGCCCGAGGATATTGTAAAGGAGCGTGGTCTGGTGCAGGTGTCAGATGAGTCCGCGCTTGAAAAAGCGATTCAGGATGTGCTCAATGCCAATGCGGATCAGGTTGCGCAGTATCGCCAGGGGAAGGAAAAAGTCTTCGGGTTTCTGGTCGGCCAGGTCATGAAGACGACAAGGGGAAAAGCCAATCCGCAGGTAGTTAACGAACTCTTGAAGAAAATGCTCGCCGGTTAATATGTATCAGCCCATTGAATGGAAAGAAGACCACATTCTGCTTCTTGATCAGACTAAATTGCCGGGACAGGAAGTATACATTGAATGCCGGGACCTTGAGACAGTTGCGGACGCCATAAGACGCCTTGCCGTGCGCGGGGCGCCGGCGCTGGGCGTGGTAGCAGCGCTGGCTGTCGCGCTGGAGGCGCGGTCCATTTCCGCCGCCTCCAGAGAGGACTTTTTCCAGGAGCTGCAAAAGCTCTGTAAAAGGATTTTAGAGACCAGGCCAACCGCCGTAAATATGCAATGGGCGCTACAGCGGTTGACAGAAAAGCTCCGGCGTGCTGCTGGATATGATAAGGAAACATTTAAAAGGGTGCTTGAGCAGGAAGCGCTGGCAATATTTTACGAAGATATTGAAGCAAACCGGCAGATCGGAAGACATGGCCAGGCCCTTGTTCCTGACGGCGCAACAATCATCACCATTTGCAATACCGGTTCTCTTGCAACCGCAGGATATGGCACAGCATTTGGTGTTATACGGGCAGCGGCTGAAGCAGGCAAAAAGGTGCTGGCGGTAAGCTGTGAGACACGGCCGCTGCTTCAGGGTTGCCGCCTCACAGCATGGGAGTTGAAAAAAAATAATATTCCGTTTGTGCTGATAACCGACAGCATGGCAGGATATTATATGAAGAAAAGGGGCGCTGATCTGGTTATTATCGGCGCGGACCGTATTGCAGCAAACGGAGACTCAGCAAATAAAATTGGCAGCTACAGCCTTGCTGTGCTGGCGCAGCAGCATGCTATACCGTTTTACGTTGCTGCGCCGAACGCTACCATTGACCCTGCCACGCTGCACGGCGATGACATTCCGATTGAGGAGCGTAACCCCGAAGAAATAACCCATATCGGCGGCCCGAGGATTGCACCGGACGGGGTCGCGGTATGGAACCCGGCCTTCGATGTGGTGCCGAACGCGCTTATTGCAGGAATCATCACCGAGAAGGGAATTATAAAGCCGCCTTTTGAGGACGGCATAAAAAACATAGCAGGAGAAGACAGACAAGAGAAAAAAGACAACAGAGGACAGGCAACAGACTGAAGATACAAACAACAACGTCTGCAGTCTGCGTTCTGTCTACTGCATTTTATTGCAGAAAAGGAGATCGCCGGGAATGAAGAAAGTCGACAAAATATGGATGGATGGCAAAATGGTGAACTGGGATGACGCCAATGTTCATGTTCTTACCCATACCCTTCATTACGGGCTTGGGGTTTTCGAGGGCATCAGGTGTTACCAGTGCCAAGATGGATCTTCAGCCGTGTTCCGGCTCAGGGAGCATATAGACCGTTTGTTTGAATCAGCAGCAATCGGCATGATGACCATTCCGTTTACCCGGGAACAATTGTGCTCTGCCGTCATTGAGACGCTGAAAATAAATAAGCTGAAAGAGGCATACATCAGGCCCATTGCTTTTATCGGTGATGGGGAGATGGGGCTTTATATCCGTCACTACCCGGTGCGGGTTGCGATTGCCGCCTGGTCCTGGGGTGCATATCTTGGCGATGACGGACTGGCGTTAGGGATTCGTTCAAAGATTTCCTCCTTTACCCGGCATAATGTGAACGCCGGCATGACCAAGGCAAAAATATGCGGCAATTATGTGAACTCAATTCTGGCAAAGCGCGAGGTCATCGCGGCAGGTTATGATGAAGCGATACTTCTGGACACGGAAGGATATGTGTCGGAGGCAAGCGGTGAAAATATATTTATTGTGGAAAAAGGTGCGCTCAAGACAACTCCGCCTACCTCAATCCTGCGGGGCATCACCCGTGACGCAATAATGGAAATTGCCCGCGATAACGGCATACCGGTTGAGGAGCAGCGGTTCAGCCGGGATGAACTGTATATTGCTGATGAATGTTTTTTTACCGGAACAGCGGCGGAGGTGACGCCGGTCAGAGAGGTCGACGACCGAACCATCGGCGAAGGAAAGCCCGGCCCCATCACCAAGAAACTGCAGGAATCTTTTTTTGCCGCCGCTCACGGTAAAATAGAGAAGTATCAGAAGTGGCTCAGCCCTTTATAATAATCGGTCACCGCAGAGAGCGCAGGAGTCGCAGAGACCATAAACGCGTTGATCAGCACCCGGGAAGAAATAATTGCAGGATACGGCTGACAGCTGTTTTACTTTGACTGCTCTGCGAAATCAGCGGTGAATATATCTGCGCATGACAGAATCCATGCGGCGGCAAAAGGCCGTTATTCGAAAAACCATTCTTGATCAGCGCGATGCTCTTGCCCCCGAAGAGAGGGCATCGCACAGCCTCGTCATACAAGAATCCCTCTTCCAGCATCCCCGATACCGTGCAGCCCGGTCTGTAATGTTCTATGTATCATTCAGAAGCGAGGTTGAAACCCATGTTATGATACGGGAAGCACTCGCCTCAGGAAAAACGGTTGTTGTTCCCATTACAGACATGAAGAACAGGCGCCTTGTGCTGTCGCGGGTGGATGATTTTGATGAGGACCTCGCGCCTGGAACGTGGGGGATACTGGAGCCGAAGCAGGGAAAGATACGGCTGGTTTCCTGCCATGATGTCGACCTCGTAATAGCGCCGGGTGCGGCTTTTTCAGAGAAAGGATGGAGAATCGGCTACGGCGGCGGGTTTTATGACCGGCTGCTCAGAGAATCCGGGAAAAACGCGTGCGCTCTGGCTTTTGAGATGCAGATTGTGCGTGACATCCCCCATGACCCGCAGCAGGATGTGCCGGTGAATTACATTATTACCGAAAAAAGGATTATCAGATGCGGTTAATTTATAAACCCCCGTCGCATTATATGCCGCTTGACAACGGCATACTACTTAATACATGTTTGTGAATATAATGAATTACGCTAAGAGACATAAGTGAGAACAATACTCAATATAGAAGACGATCTTATTCATAAGGCTGCAAGGCTGACCGGTATTACGGAAAAAACGTCTCTGGTCAAACTCGGACTTAAAGCATTAATAGCCAGAGAAAGCAGCAACCGACTTGCAAAACTGGGTGGAACTGAAAAAAAGCTCGTTATGATTCCCCGGAGAAGGGCCAGGAAAACGCGCAATGGTCCTTGTTGATACTTCCGTATGGGTGGATCATTTCCGTGTCGTCACCAATGACCCTGAAAACGATGGACTTGGCTTATTGAATTTCAGATTTTGGAATAGGGGTTTCATACATGGCTGTTAATAATACTACTGTTGATCATCGCCCGTGGGGTTATTATCAGATATTGAGTGATGAAAAGACGCATAAGGTCAAGCGCATCATTGTATATCCGGGAAAGCGCCTCAGCCTGCAGCGCCACAAGCGGCGTTCCGAGCACTGGCATATTGTTGATGGTGAAGCTCTGGTCACGGTTGATGATAGAAAGATTATATTAACCGGCGGCGGGTCTGTGGATATTCCTCAGGGAGCCCTGCACCGGATTGAAAATACCGGACAGGGCGATTTGGTTTTTATTGAGGTACAGAGAGGCGATTATTTTGGTGAGGATGATATAGAGAGAATAGAGGATGATTTCGGCAGAATATAAGGTCAGGCACGCCGTTTTAAGAAATAATTACAAAAAACTTTTCCCTCTCCCTTGACTTCCCCCAAATCGTTTTTATAGTTTAAATGTTTTTGCACACAAACTCCCAGCAGACTGAGATATACCTGCAGTTTTTCTGCTAAAATAATATCATATAAAAAAGATAAAATAAAGGGAGGTGACGCCAGACAATTTTTGAAAGGACAATCTCTGAACAAGATAGAACCAGCCTTATAAAAACATTTTAATCACAAAGGAGGACACGAGGTATGAAGATCAGGCCGTTACAAGACAGAATAATCGTAAAGAGGGTCGAAGAAGAGGAAAAGACCAAGGGAGGGATCATAATTCCTGACAGCGCGAAAGAAAAGCCGATTGAAGGGCAGGTAATCGCGGTGGGGCCGGGCAAAGTGATGGAGAACGGGACCAAGACAGCGCCGGATGTGAAGGCCGGAGACCGGGTGCTGTTCGGCAAATACGCGGGAACGGAAGTAAAGATA
>Ga0172371_10011936_pt1 | contig 11503 bp, 7 predicted proteins | sample Lak12m_FD_114543 | JGI IMG/M metagenome (GOLD analysis project Ga0172371, IMG submission 114543) | Freshwater microbial communities from Kabuno Bay, South-Kivu, Congo - kab_022012_12m | ecosystem: Environmental > Aquatic > Freshwater > Lake | place: Democratic Republic of the Congo: South-Kivu...
AACGCCGGGCTGCGCGAAGGGAAGACCACGCTCTATGACGGCGGCCATCGCGTGCCGTGCTGGATACGCTGGCCCGCCGGCGGTTTGGGTGAGCCGCGTGACCTCGCGATGCCGACGCAGATTCAGGATATCCTGCCGACGCTGCTTGAGCTGTGCTCCGTGAAGCCGCCCGCATCGGCCCGCTTTGACGGACGGAGCCTGGCTGGACTTCTCCGCGGGAAGACTCAGCTTCCCGACCGCAAGCTGGTTGTCCAATATAGCCGCGCGAAGCTGGAGAAGTGGGAATCCGCCGTCATCTGGAACCAGTGGCGTCTGGTCCAGGGCAAAGAGCTGTACGATACGACCGCCGACCGGGCGCAGGCGACGGATGTCGCCGCGAAGTATCCGGAAGTCGCAGCGCAGTTGCGCGCGCACTACGAACGCTGGTGGAAGGAATTGGAGCCCTTGTCGGGCGAGTTCGTGACCACGAGCCTGGGCGCCCAGGCGCAGCCGGTGGTGAACTTGACGAGCTCGGATTGGCAGGATGTCTATGTGGACAACTCCCGGCATGTCCGGCAGGCGAACGGCGGACCACGCGGCGGGCACTGGAATGTGCGCGTCGAACGCGCCGGCGATTACGGAATCAGCTTAAGGCGCTGGCCGCCGGAGGTGGATACGGCGCTCACCGCCCAGAACGGCGCCGACAGCCGCTCGCTGCCCATCGCCGGGGCCAAGTTGGTTGTGGCCGGTCAGGAATCCTTTGCCAGGGCCGACGAGGGCGCCAAGGCAATCACGTTCCACGCGAAGCTGCCAACGGGACCAACGCGTTTGCAGGCTTGGTTTGTGGACCGCGACGGCAAAGACCTTTGCGGCGCGTTCTACGCCACGATTCGTTCTCTGCCTTGATCGAGCTCGACCGCAATGACTAATATCCGCCCCGCCATGCCCGGAAACTTGTTGTCGCTGAAATGGATTACAAACATTGTGTGCATCCTCGTTGCGCACTTTCTCTTCGCTCTTCCCGCCAGAGCCTGGAACAGCCTGGGGCACCGGGCGGTCGCCGAGTTGGCTTGGCGCCAACTGGACCGGGCGGAGCGCCGGACCGCTTCGGCTTTACTGCGCCAGCATCCGCACTATAGAGAACTGCTCATCGCCGAGGTTCCGCGCGGGGCGGACACGAATCAATGGGCGTTCCTGACCGCCGCCGTGTGGCTGGACATGGTGCGCCCGGCCAAGGCGGGGCAGCCGGACAAGCCGCGTTCGATCACCCAGTACGATGTGTATCCCCATGCGATTGGCTATCCGTTCGTCCGGCCGGCCGACAGGAACCGCGTTTCGTTGGAGAACTTCTTCATTGCCAAGCCAAATGCGGAAATGGTCCTGTCCAATTCCCTGGCCACTCTTCGGAATCCCAGGGCCAGCGCCCACGACCGATCGGTGAGCCTGTGTGTGGTGCTGCACCTGTTTGGCGATTTGCACCAGCCGCTGCACACCGCCAACCTGGTCACGAAGGACAAGCCCAAAGGAAACGGCCTCGGCGGCTCCTTCCTGGTGCTCGATCCGGCGGGAGAGCCGACCAACCTCCACACGTATTGGGACTATTCCCCCGGCTTTGATCTTTCTTACGAGGCGGTCACGGCGCTGGCAAACGAGCTGACCCGCGCGCCCGAACTCCAGCCGGGCAGGCTGCCGGAGTATTATCAGAACCGCACGATTCCTGCCTGGGTGCAGGAGACTTTCCAAGTCGCCGTGAATTTTGCCTATGCCGAGGACCGCGTTCAGTACGCTCTTTCGGCGGATGTTAAGTCCGGCAAGGTCCCGTCGTCCGCCATCCCGGCGCTGAAACCGGATTACATCCGCGACACCCGAGTCGTAGCGCACCGTCGGCTCGCCCTGGCGGGCAGGCGCCTCACCGACGCGCTGAAGCAAACCTGGTAATAGAGCTATCCTTCATGAGATTCGCGGCAGTTACTTGTTGTCTTCTGCTCAACCTCCTGCCGCTTCATAGCGCAAGCCGGCCTAACATCCTCCTGATCCTGGGCGACGACATCGGTTTCTCCGATCTCGGATGCTGTGGCGGGGAAATCCAGACACCGAACCTGGATTCCCTGGCCACCAACGGCCTGCGCTTCACCCAATTCTACAACACTTCGCGCTGCTGCCCCACGCGCGCCTCTCTGCTCACGGGGCTTTACCCGCACCAGACCGGGGTGGGCCACATGATGGTGGACCGCGAGCTGCCAGGCTATCGCAGCAATCTCAACCGCGAATGCGTAACGGTGGCGGAGGTGCTGCGGGCGGGAGGCTACCGCACCTACATGTGCGGCAAGTGGCACGTCACCAACCGCGACGGCCCCAACGACGACAACTCCAATTGGCCCTTGCAGCGCGGGTTTGAAAAGTTCTATGGCACGATCCGCGGCTATGGCAACTTCTTCGACCCGTCATCCCTGTGTCGTCAGAACACCTTCATCACCCCGGTCAACGATGCCGAATACAAGCCCCGGGAGTATTACTACACGGACGCGCTGAGCGACAACGCCGTGCGCTTTCTGCAGCAGCATCAGCGGGAGTCAGCCGACAGGCCTTTCTTGCTGTATGTGGCCTATACTGCCGCGCATTGGCCGATGCAGGCCCTGGAGAAGGACATCGCCAAGTACCGCGGCAAGTATGACCGCGGCTACGAGCCCATCCGCCGGGCGCGCCTGGAGCGACTCAAGCAGCTCGGGCTGATTGACGCCAATTGGGATTGTGCCCCCACGGTTGGCGATTGGGGCGCCGTGAAACGAAAGGACTGGGAGGCTCGTTGCATGGAGGTCTTTGCGGCGATGATTGACAACATGGACCAGGGCATCGGGCGCATTCTGGCCGAACTCAAGCGTTCGGGCTGCTTCGACAACACCCTTATCTTCTATTTGAACGACAACGGCGCTTGCGCCGAAGACATGGGCCGCACTCGCTTGCCGGAGCCGCCCGCCGCCGAACTGAAACCCATGGGTCCCGACACGCTCCAGACACGCATCCGGTTGCCGATGCAGACCCGCGACGGCCGAGCGGTGAAGTCCGGCCGGCAGGTAATGCCCGGCTCCGCAGACAGCTACATTGCCTACGGGCGCGACTGGGCCAACGTGTCCAACACCCCGTTCCGGGAATACAAGCATTGGGTGCATGAAGGAGGCATTAGCACGCCGTTGATCGTGCACTGGCCGGCGGGCATCGCGGCTGCGCGCCGCGGCAAGCTTGAACCGCAGGCCGGGCACCTCATTGACCTGATGGCGACCTGTGTGGCTTTGTCCGGGGCCGCCTATCCTCGCGAATATCAGGGCCGGCCGATCAAGCCCATGGAAGGCATCTCGCTCGCGCCGGCTTTTCAGGGCAAGCCCCTTAAGCGTGCCGAGCCTCTGTTTTGGGAACACGAAAGCAACCGCGCCGTCCGCGAAGGGCGATGGAAGCTTGTCGCCAAGGCAAACCAGCCCTGGGAACTCTACGACATGGAACAAGACCGCACGGAAATGCACGACCTCGCCGCGGGGCATCCCGAGGAAGTCCGGCGGTTGTCGGCTAAATGGGAGGCCTGGGCCTCACGCGCCAATGTCCTGCCGCTGGGCGGCTGGAAAGAGACCCAACCGAAGTAAGCCGACTGAAAGCAAAGCATTGATCCTGAATATGAAACTCCTGCCAATCATCGCACTAGCGGTTTGCCTGGCTGCCTGCAGCACCACGCCTCGCGGAACGGTCGCGCCGAAGAGCCGTCAGTGGACACCTGCCGAGGCTCAGGCCTGGTATGCGACACAACCCTGGCTGGGTCGGCTGTAACTTCACCTCCGGCGTCTGGATCGGCAACTGGGCCGATCCGGCCAAACTGACTGCCCTGAAACGATCTATCCCTGGGACTCCTGGAAGACGCTGTATCAGGCTGAGCCGCCGGTCTGGTTCCACGACATCTTTCGCGCCGACGGGACACCTTACAATGTGCAGGAGGTCCAGTATATCAAAGCCACCACTTCCCGCGCGCGGCGCTGATTGACAGGATTCCCACGTCCGCCAGCGCAAGGCGCCCAAGGGCCGACACATTTCCGCAAAGCAGTGTTGCTCGGTGGCGCGTCGGTGGGTATGCTGTATCAGAGTGCCAGCTAGTCGAGTGGCAACTTTACAAAGGTGAAACCTGCGTTTCGCGGGGAATAACCAGGCTGATGAGAACTATGCCTTGGCTTGCCAATGACGGGAACAGCCGACTCCCGGGGCGGAGAATGCCCGACTGGGAACGCGCGTTCACTCTGATCGAGTTACTGGTGGTCATTGCCATTATTGCCATTTTGGCGGCATTGCTTCTGCCGGCACTGACCCGCGCCAAAGAGCGGGCGAATCGAACGGCGTGCCTGAGCAACCTCCGACAGTTGGGTGTTGCCGTACAGATTTACGCGCACGACAACCGGGAAAGATTGCCTGACGTTCGCTACGCACCGTTCATTCCTCTCCCGCCCTGGCCGGGCACTCCGCCGGGAAACTGGGTTTGGGATTTGCCCAACCAACTTGTTGACGCGCTAATCGAGAACGGTGCCCGGCGGCAGATTTTCTACTGTGGCTCCAACAAGCAATTCGACAGCGACTTCTGCTGGTACTATCCCGGTAACAGCGCCGCCACCCAGGGCCCTTTCCGCATCTCCGGATATATCTGGTTATTTGCGGGGATTCCCCAACTGCCGCCAAAGTATTGGCGCTTCTCGATTCTTGGCAACCAAACGAACAGACCGGCTGCCACCGAGCTCATCTGCGACGTTACAATCAGCTACAACAGGAACTACACGCACGTGCCAATTGGCGGACTTCCCGCCAGCGTGAAACAACGCACAAGCCATTTGGACGGCAGCCGTCCGGCAGGCGGCAATCTTATGTTTCTCGACACCCACGGCGAGTGGCGAAGCTACAAGAAGATGACGAACTTCTTCGGTGACCCGAAGTTCGAGTTCTAATCGGCATCCATCAAGAGCAACTGCCGTGAACAGCATGAGACTACTTGCAACGGTCGTGGCGTCGCTGACGCTGGCCGGCTTTTGCGGCGCCCAGGACAAGCCCTTTTTCGAGGTTCAGGATCTCTATGAGGGGAAGGATAGTAGGCTTCCCGACAATGTCGTGGCAACTGACGGCTCGGTGCTGGCCGTTGCCCGGTCTGGACGGCTGCTGCGCCGCAGTGACGACGGCGGCAAGCAACCCTTCCGGCCGTGCCGCGGGTAAGCGAATCGCTGCTACCCTAATTTTAGGGTATGGAGTCGCACCTGGCTCGCGAAGTTAAACTGGGCCAATCCAATCCCTATTATGAAGATGATCAACCATAAGAACTCGGCTTGGTTTGCGGCGATCCTGGCGGCAGTGGCTTTCACCTCAGTCACCGCCCCGGCGGCCACCGCCGAGCCGTCGCCCAAAGCCAAACCTAATATCCTGCTCATCATTGCGGACGATTTGAATGACTGGATCGGGCCGCTGGCCGGCCATCCGCAGGCCAAGACCCCTAGCCTCGACAAGCTGGCGGCGCGGGGTGTGACCTTCCGCAACGCGCAGTGCCCGGCTCCGCTCTGCAACCCGTCGCGCACGGCCTTTATGAGCGGCATGCGGCCGTCCACCACCGGCATCTACCACAATCAGCAGGTGTGGATGCCGCATATCGGGCGCGGTTTGTGCATCAATGACTATGTGCGGCAACATGGATATACCTCGCTGGGCGCCGGCAAGATCTACCACTACCGCAACTACCGCGCGGAAGAGTGGGACGAGGTGGTTTTCCCTGCCGACGACACGCTGCCCAACCACCCGGCCAATCGCCGCCCGGGACCGTTCGGCTACCGCATGTTCACCGAAGGGGAGCCGACGCAGCCCTTCGACGAGAAGCGGGCCGAGAGTGAGTTGGCGGATACGCGCAGTGTTTCCTGGTGTATCGAGCGACTCGCGCAACCGAAACAGCCGTTCTTCATGGTTTGCGGTCTGCACCGGCCCCACACACCCTGGGATGTGCCGAAGAAGTACTTCGACCTGAACCCGCTAGACACGATTGAACTGCCCGCGGTGCTCACCAACGACCTGGCGGATGTGCCTCGCCGCGGCGTGGAATTCGCGAACCCTGGCGGCATGCACGCGAACGTTCTCAAGGCGGGCGTGTGGCAGGATCGGGTGCGCGCGTATCTGGCGGCCATTTCGTACGCGGACGCGCAGATCGGCCGGCTGCTGGACGCGTTGGACAAATCTCCCTACCGCGACAACACCATTATTGTGTTCGTCGGAGATAATGGCTGGCACCTCGGCGAGAAGGAACACTGGGCCAAGGTCACCTTATGGAACGAAGCGACCCGCGTGCCGATGATCTGGGTGGCACCGGGCGTGACCCGGCAGGGGGCGATGTGCGATCAGGGCGTGGACCTGATGAGCCTCTATCCGACCCTGTGTGAGCTGGCGGGTGTGCCGGTCCCCAAACACGCGGAGGGTGTGAGCATCAAGCCGTTGCTGGCCAACCCGGCCGCCGAGTGGGCCCAGCCGGGGCTCTCTACCATGTATCAGAATAACCACACGCTTCGCACGGCCGACTGGCGCTATATTCGCTATGAGGACGGGTCGGAAGAACTCTACAACGAGCGCACCGACCCGCAGGAATGGACGAACCTCGCGGGCAAGCCGCAGTATGCGGACGTGAAGAAGAAGCTGGCGAAATATCTGCCTGCCCGGAACGCCGCTCCGGTCGAACCTCAGGAAGCACCGGCCAAGAAGAAGAAGAAGAACAAGAAGCGACAGCAACCCTAACCCGGGAAGGCCGCGTTGGTAACAGGTGCTGCGCCGCGGCATCCTGCGGTTCAACCCGCATGGAGTGAAGCGGCAGGCAACTTGATAACCGCGCGACTGCTTCGGTGAGACCGGCGGCGCGGCAGTCCGCGCTATCGCTCGAGGTTGATGATCTGATCCAGTTCGTGCTCTAGCTCCGTGACACGAAACTCAGCCCAAAGTGGCAGGTGATCGCTCACCTCCTTTTTGGCCGCATCTTCCGGCTGGCCAGCCTCCTGATACAGGACATCGCCAAAAGCAATCGCGCCAAACTTGCCGGTGAACTCGAAATCCTCGCTCGGTATCCAGGCGATCTTGTCGAAGGTCTTCGTCTGGTCGAAATTCGTCCCCAGACTGTTCATGCCGGGCGGCATCACAAATCGCGGTTCATCCCCGCCCGTCAGTGCCTGGAAGAAACGATCGGCATGAGCCTCGATGTTGAAATCGCCCACCAGGAAGAAGTCGGGATCAAACACCGAGCCTTGCGCCCTCCTTGCCTCGTGTTTGATGAACTTCACCAGCTCCTGTATTTCCCGTTCCCTCAGGTCGAGGCCCACTGCGCCCTGTTTCGACCCTTCCGCGATGTGGACCGACACGAGCGTGAAGTCGAAGCGCCCCGCTCGGAAGGAGGCGCAATAGGGCGACCGCTGGAATTGAAACACGTTCGGACTGACGATGGGTCCATTGAAGGCGATCTCGCAGACCAGCCCCGTGCTGATGACCGTCCGCTTGTCGTATAGAAAAGCCAGGCGCTCGTTGTTCCCGGTCGGGTCGGACACCAGGATCTGGTAGTGCCCGGGCAGCAACTCCTGAAGCTTGGTTAATCCTTCCAGGTTGGTCTTCACCTCCTGAATGGCCACGACGTCGAAGCGCTCGCAGACATCGGCGATGTATTGCAGCGCGCGCTGCTTCTTCTTGTTCGAGAACTGCGCGATGTTCCAGGAAGCGATCAGCACGTTCTCATCTACCGAGCGCAGGGGGACAGTGTTGAGTAGGCTCATCAGGGCCTGGGCGCTCCGCGGCGATGATTTGTTGTTCCGTAGGCATGTTTGGATTAAATGACCGACAACGGTGCGATTGGGGCGCACGGGGCGCCGAGTCGCGCCAGAATGGGCCCGGAGGGGCGCGATTGCAGCAAAATTCTTGGGATGGGCGTGGCCGCGAGATTGCCGCCCCGCACGAGTGCGGTATATTGGCTTGGCGACGGTGCTGATGGCCTTCGGCAGGCTTCTCGGCCTGCGGCCAATTCAAAGAGCGCCGTGGCGATTGCAAGGCGCGGGTGCGATGCCCGCGCCGTGTTGTTCTCCGGGAGCGGCCCGTCTCGGTCAGCAGGTCGTATCGGCGCGTCGCCAGACAGCCTTGACGTTCTTCAGCCTCAGGGAACCGGTGCCTCGGGTGCGTCGCTGGGGGGCTCTCCAGCGGGGAGTTCGAGGGCCTTGATTTCGGGCAGGGCGGTCTGGCCGGCGATGCCCTGAATGCCGCCATAGAGCTGGGCGGTATGCTGAAGCGCCCGGCCGAGCTGCTTCTCGCGCGCCGCCCAGGCCTTTTCCATGGCGCGCTTTTCCTTTTGGAGGTCCTGCTGCATGGCGGCAAATGCCTCGACGACGGCCTCGATGTGCTGGCGGAACTCGACGCTGCAGAGGTAGGCATAAAGCTCCTCCGTCTTGCCGGCCTTGCCGGTCTCAGCGAGGCGGGCCATCGCCGCGGTGACCAGGCCGTGGCGCAACGCGGCGGCCAGGGGAAGCGCGGAAAGGAAATCGCAGACCCACACGCCGTCAACCTGGCCGAAGTGCTTCAGTTCCGGAGGCAGGACCTGGGAGACGATGACGGCGAGTTCGGCTTTGGCCGCGCGCTGGTCTTCCTTGAGCTTGGAGGCCCAGTTGCCGCTCCAGTTCTTGGTGCGCTTGGCTTCCCAGAGAATCATGCCGCAGTCGTGGCCGGTATTGGTGTGTACCCGCTGGTGGATGTCGCCGCCGCGAACGCCCTTGCTGACGGGCTCGATGGCGTCGTAAGGGAAGGCGCCGGCGAGCTGGCTTTCGAGGTCCAGTTCGAGGACCTCGCCCTGAAGCTGCATCGAACCCTGCTCGGCCTTTTGTTTGAGGGCCGTGATTTGCAACTGGAGGTCGGAAATGACCTTTTCCTTTTCGGCGAGCTTGAGGCGCTCGGCTTCGGTGGCGGTTTCGGCGGCCTGTTTGCGAATGGCCTCCCGCTCGGCGTCGAGCTTGCGCGCGACTTCCAGCTCGAGGGCCTGGGCCTTTTCCTCGACCTGCCGCTGCTGTTTGCGCAGCTCGAGCTCGGTCTTTTGGGCGTCAGCCAGTTTTTGCTGGCGATCGGTGAGCTGGCTCCGGAGGTCCTGCAGTTCCACTGTCAGGTCTCGCTTGGCCTGCTCGCGGGCTTCGGCCTGAAGCGCTTTGCGTTCGAGGGTGAGTTTATCAGCGACCTGCTGCTCGATGGCCTTCTCAGCCCGGGCAATTTGCTTCTGGCGTTCGGCGAGAGCCGCCTCCCGAGCCTCAACGGCCTCTTGGAGCTTGCGCTGGCGGGCGGCGAATTCCTGCTCCAGTTGTGCGCGAATGCCGTGAGTCACGGCGTCGGTGAGGGGGATTTCCGCTTTGCATTTCGGACAGGTGATAGTGTTGGCGCTCAGGTTCATTGTGTTCTTTCGGTTCGGTCGTGTTCAGGAGTTGCCGCCGGCGGACGCACCGGCCTTCTTGACTGTCGGAGGCTCCATTGCCGGATCGCAGGTCCCGCGGGATAAAACGGCGCGGACGGCTTCGGTCTCTGACATGGTGGCGGTGTAGCGTAGTTGGCGGTGTCGGGCAAGCGGAAGGGTGGGTCAGGGAACCGCCCGATTCTCCGGCCCGGCGGAATTGACGAGGGTTCACGTGCATTTCGTGAGTATTCGGCAAAGTCGCAACTCATCGTCCTCGTCGTCGTCCTCGTAATCGTAATCGAAAGGAGTCCAATCGAGCACGAGGACGAGGACGACGACGAGAACGACACCCAGAGCGGTTTCGCCGAAGGTTTACTGCATTTCCTCGGGCCACATATCCGCAAGTCATTTCAGGACAATAGGTTGCGCCGGGAGCCGTGCGAAAGTTATCTACGGTGTGTATGCGGTTTGTATCCGGTGAGACTACGGTGTGTCTCGCTTGGGACGCGCTTGGTTGCCACGGCGGTTCCTGCGCTGTAGTCACGCTGCATCGCTTCGTGCTCAATCCAGAAGTGCGTCCGCGTGGTTGGGTGCCCGCGGCATCTCCCGCCACTTCGAGCCTGACCCGGTGATACTGCGGGAGAGAGTGGTTGTGGTCCTGAAACCTCATAGTTCTACTCTCTGCGCGAACACGAGTCGCACCGGGCCCAGGAGGCCGGAGTCCAGCAGCGGGTCATCTTTCGCATAGACCTTGCGCGTGCAAAAGGTCACGCGCCCGTCGGGCCGCGGCTCGCCTCGGAGCACCCAATCCGGCCACCGCTGCGGCAAAGCCCGCTTCGGCAGCCATTTCATTGAGTCGGGCAATTGCTCATCTCCGATCATCCGGTTGGGCCAAAGGTTGGTCACGCGCACTTCGAGTCGGTTGGCGCCGGGCTTGAGGGCTGGGGTGGCGTTAAGGCGGAACGGCGGCTTCCAGAGGATGCCCAGGTCCTGCCCGTTCAGGCGCACCTCGGCTATTACCTGAACATCGCCCAGGTCGAGCCATACTTCGCGATCCGGCCCGAGGCGCTCGGTGCTCACCTCGAATTCCCGGGTGTAGGTTGCGGTGCCGGAGAAATAGCGGATGCCCTCCTCCGGACGTTTGGTCCAGGACACGAGCGCGGCGAAAGCGGCCGAAGCCGGAGCACCCAGGTTGGGCGGGAATGCGACCTTCCACGGCCCCGTAATCTCCATGGGCAAGGGGACTTCCCGGCTTGGCACTTCACGCCTTGAACCGTCATTGAATTCCAGTGTGCGGGCGCCCGGCTGCCGCACGCGCGCGACTAGGCGCCCGCCGGTGTCGAACGCCAAGTCCAACTCCCCGTCCGCCTTCACCACGTGCCGTGCCGGCGCGGGCTCGCGGAATACGACGAACACGGAGCCGGCGGGATCCAGCGACAGGTTCATCTCCACTCCCGAGGCCGTGGCTTGGTAAACTGCGGGCCGCGTGGTTGACCCGGTGACCGGGTCCCACACCTCGGGTTGACGCCCCGCGACACGGAACCTGGCGGTAATGGGCTCGGGCCGGAGCTTCTGGTTCGAAATGAAGTACACCTCCGCCTCGCCGATCTGCCGGTGGATGTAGAGCACCTCCGCGTCACCGCTTTGCGCTTGCCCGTCGAAGTCCGGTGCGAGGCCCAGGCGGTTGAACAGGTCCGGGAAGGAAAGTCCCCAGTAAACATGACCTTTGCCTGCGGCATGCTCTTTGACCGTGCGGCCATCGCAGGGTCCCCAGATTCGCTGGCCGAGGTCTTTCACCTCACGATCGCCATCGCCGACGTCAGCCAGGCTGGGCGATTGCTGCGGGCGGGGACCGACCACCACCGCGCCGGCACTGACAAGTTCCGCAATCTTCCGCAACACTGCCGGGCGCATGGTGGAGCGGTTCGCCAGCAGCAACACGCGGTAGCTCATCCCGCTCGGGAGGACAATGCGCCCGTCCTCGACCTTCGCCTGCAGCAGAGCGGTGGCGTCGCAGGCGTCGAAGTCGTAGCCGCGCGGCAGCGGGGGATCGAGTTCATCGCGCCA
>Ga0172371_10011937_pt1 | contig 11503 bp, 8 predicted proteins | sample Lak12m_FD_114543 | JGI IMG/M metagenome (GOLD analysis project Ga0172371, IMG submission 114543) | Freshwater microbial communities from Kabuno Bay, South-Kivu, Congo - kab_022012_12m | ecosystem: Environmental > Aquatic > Freshwater > Lake | place: Democratic Republic of the Congo: South-Kivu...
ACCTGTCCATAGCCCTCCCATAGATAGGGATACCGGGCTAACTCCGGCGGCAGCTTAACGCTCTCTGCTATGGTATCGATGTCCTCTCCCCGGTTGGCGCGGCGAATAACGTCGTCCCGTACGTACTGGATAGCGTCCCTGTAGTTGGTCAGAACTTCTGCAATTTCATTCTTGCCATGCAATATGGAAGTGTGGCTGGGAACAAGATGTTCCGGCTCAAGCCGTCGCATATCTTCGATGCTCTTAATCCATTCATCGGTCGGTCTGGGACTGGCGCCGCGGATCGTATACAGGTTGGGGAAGGCCCAGTAGTAATCATCGGCCGCCAGCAGCGTTTTATCTTCCGGTATCCACACAATAAGCTGGTCATGCGTCTCGCCGGGGGCTGACCGCAGTTCCATTGTCAGCCCGCCGATCTCCAACACCTTTACACCCGAAAAAGTGTCTGTCGGCATGAGAGGGCCGAGCTCGGCCATATCCTCAAGCGTAAAGGTACCTAAAATCGGACCGAGCGCCGAACAGGGAACCTCTGCCCGCGGCACATGGTAGGCCATCTGCCTCATACCCCTGAGAGCCTCCGACCTGGCGAACAGGCCGAATTGTTTGAACCAGTGGGGCTCAAATAAATCGGTTGCCCAGATACGCGTACCGTTTTCCACCCATACCGTTGTACCCATGGTGTGGTCCACGTGGCTGTGAGTATAGATGATTGCCTTCACCGGTCCGGGCGGTGCAGCCCTGGTGAGAGCCTCCTTTATCACCCCGGCAGCTACCGGATTGAGCGAGGTATCCACTATCACATTGCCTTCATCAGTATGTATGAGTATCGTGCTGGCAAGGTCGAAACCCAGGGCTGCCCAGACATGTTCGGATACCCTCTCGATCCTGGGCGCCCCCACCTGCTCCTGGCAATGCCTGTTGATCGTATCCAGCGCGGAGGTGGTTGCGAGTGGCTGTACAATGCCTTTCTTTCCCGAACAGGATATGCCGGCAACCAGCAGCGTTAAAGCCGCTATCACCAGCAATAACCGTTGTCTGCCCCCGATTTTTCTTCTCATAGCTGCCCTTCCTTTCAATCCATATCAATTCAGTAAATCCCTGACTAACGCCCCATGAACAGGTTGCGGGGATTATCGATCATCATCTGACCGATCTGCTCATCCGTCAGGCCGGCCTCTTTCAATGCCGGCAGTATCTCCCTGGCAATGTGGTCGATTTTCCAGTTGGAGATCGCTGCGGTGACCTCAGCCGGCGCAGCCTCTACAAGGGAACGCCCCAGCCAGTAATTGACCGTATCCTGGGAGAGCATAATCCGACCGGCGTACCCCTGTTTGCACAGATCAGCGATATTACGTACATTTTGCTCGTCAGGAAGATAGTTCAGTCCAAGCTGGTCAAATCCCACCTTCAAACCCCTGTTAATTATAGCCTGGTGGTATGCGATATCGGGATTATTGGAGACATGGCCGATCATTACTTTACTCAGGTCGGCGCCTTGACTGACAAGCAGGTCAGACTGCGCTATGCCGGCTCCCGGCCCCTGCGTATGTGTGATAATCGGCACACCGGTGGCCTTCTGGGCCATTACCGCCGCCCTGAAGACAGCCTCCTCGTAGGGCGTGATATTCTCGCTCGATGCGACCTTAATAACACCCGCCCTGATGCCCGTTGTGCCGATACCTTCCGTTATCTCTTTGATAAAGAGCTCAGCGATAAGTTTGGAGATATCCTGCCCGAGCTGCGCCTTGGCCTGCCAGTAGCCAGGAGCCCCGCCTCGCTCGTAATACAGCCCGGTGGAGCAGACTATGTTCATAAGGGTCTTTCTGCTTAGCCCCCTGTAAAGCTCAGGGTCCCGGCCGCAATCGTTTGGCGTTGCGTCTATAATAGTGTTGATCCCCGCCGCCCTGGCCAGCAGACAGGCATTCAGCCCGGCCTGCATGGCGGCGCCACGGTCATATGGGGCAATCGTATTATCTGCATACCATCCGGCCCGGCTGAAAACGAAATGCTCGTGCACCATCACCTGGCCGAGCTGGTCGGGAGAAAGAGGCCCCAGCACCGTGTTGACCATACCGGGGGGAGTGGGTTTATTGGCAACCACCTCCTTTTCCTGCACCGGCCCGGGGGACTGCTCTGTCAACAGGGATGTGACCGAAGGGATGCATGCTGAAACCATGATCGCGGCAACGACCAGCAGCACCAGGATAGCTGTTACTGCCGGCGGGAACCTGCGTGTGTTCAATCTCTTCACTTTTCGGTTTATCTCCTCATGTAATGCCGGCCCCAACCGGGTTCAACCGGCCTTTTTACGCTTCTGTGCATCCATCTTGTCCCTCATATATTTGAAACCGGGAGTTATGTTCTCAGTCAGGCTCTGCGGAAGCAACGTCCTGGCCGGCTGGCCCATGTTGAGCGGTCCACCGGTCTTAAACAGGTCGCGTTCGACATCGAAAATGAGCCCGGTCGGTATGCCGATGGCTATCTCGTAGTCATAAGTACCCGAGAAAGAGCGGTCACCCATGCCAGGTATGACCACCTGCGGCACTCCTGTTATAAAAGGTATCAGGCCGCCCTTCAGGCAGGGCTCAGCAAAGCCTTCAAATGACGATGTAGGGAAATTGTCGCCTTCATATGTAAGCGCGTGTATTACATGCATTATGTTTTCACCGTTTCCATATATCAGCACACTGTCGGGCCTGGCCGGCGCGACAGGCAGGGGAAAACAAACGAATCCCATATATTTCGACAGCTTCGGCAGATTGGCCTTACCGATCATTTTTTGTCCATGCTCTATCCTCTTTCTCTCGGCCTCCGCGTTCTTATGCCACCCCTGGATAATCTGGCTCTCAACCAGCACGTCGGCAGGGATATCAACCCACCTGTGCATGGCTGTGGCGGGAGTGCAAAAATTATCATCCGCGGTCATAGCCATGATAAAGCCGAAGCGCCTGGCGTAAGTGAAAGCCTGGCACAGACTGCCTTTCTGCCCCAGCATCGAAGGCCTCATGCTCCCTGGAGGTATCTCACTCTCACTTTTTATATACTTGATGCCAACCGGGTAGGATGCCAGATGAAGCCGGTTGTAAATTCGCCTGCCGGCCTTGCGGTAATTTTCCAACTTAACCATAATCTCCGTCCTTTTCAACAATTTATTGCCGGCCCGGGTGGATATTGCCGGATTATTTCGGAGTAAACGTATTGAGGATTTCCATATACTTGTCCTCGTTATACATGGCAAAGATAGATGTCAGCGTGACCGTGATCTGGTAGTCCCCCCTGGCCACGCCCAGCGACAGCCCGCGCATGTCGAATTTTGCATCGTTATGATACCAGGATGTAGTGCTTATCCTGCCGCCTGTCTTGCCGTCCTTCAGGATAATATCCTTCAGAAACGTGATCTTGATGTCCGAGCCGCTGCCCGCCTTGATCAACTCGATGGCCTGCTCCTGCGCTCTGCTGCTGTCGAAAATATTGATAGTCAGTACCGGTATCCTGCCCCCGACCAGCGGTCCGACGGCATTGAAAACCATGGTGCCCGTCTCCTTGGTCTTATCCTCTTTATAGTTGTCCGGGTACTGCAGGGAGAAGCCGTATTGATCGTTTGTATAAGTCAGCGGGCTGAATGACAGCTCTTCGCTATTACCGGTGGGCGCCTGTGCGCAAGAGGCTGCCAGGGCCATGAAAATAACAGCGGTGACTGATACCAGATACATTGCCAGACGCTTCAACATTCCTCACTCTCCGTTAATAATCTATCTTGGCAGTGGGATCTACTGCTCTTTTATACCGAACTGCTTCTCGTTGTCAGCTAAATCAGCCTGGGATGCAGCCTTAAGGGCGGCCCTCAGCGGCTCAAGAAACAACGTCACTTCCCCCTGCGCATCAACCTGCTGCTGTGTAGCCTGTTCCATGCTGTCCGCCAGCGCCACTCCATCCATTTTCTGTGGCGCTATACCCAGCAGTGAAACGACGGTGGGAGCTATATCGGCCAGCCGTGCCGGTGTATTCAGCTTCACCCCTTTCTTGACGCCGGGCCCGGCGATGATGAGAGGTATATGCTGATCGTTCCAGGTAATGGTCTCATGGCTGCTGAGCATCGGCTTGGCCCCGAGTATCGACCAGTCCTGCCTCCAGTTCTCCTTCTCTATCAGGACGAAGTCAGCGCTGTTGGGCCCCGTATCTGTCAATTTAAGATAGCGATAGCACCTGTCCAGGTCGCCGGTGATCAGGCCGGTTGAGGACGGCGCCGGCTCGGTGGTCCAGCTCCCGTCAGGTTGCTGCACATGGATATAGGCGCCCCCGATGCCGGGTATGCCGGCCTTGATTACGTTATCAATCGCCTCGGTGGTTTTTGAGGGATCGAAGAGCAGTGTCTCAGGATTCTGCACCTGCACTTTGGTGCCGGTTTTGACTATTTCTGCGTCGACGGCTTTCTGCGATATGGTGTGTAGCGTGGGCGTCATACCGTGATCAGCAACGACCACCCAGAGCGTCCGGTCGAAGATGCCGGCCCTGCTATAGGCATCCATCAGGCGGCCGATCTGCCTGTCGGCATTGCTGACACAGCTGCCCATGACCGCGGGATCGTTGATCGATAGGCTCCAGTGGCCGGCCTCATCGGTCTCCGAGAGACTCAGGTAGAGTACCTGCGGCCTCTCTTTTTCAAACAGCTTCAGCGCTACGTCTGTCGCCCAGTGGTCGGCGTCCCATCCGCTGCCCTTGGGCCGGTTCAACTCCGGGTCCTTCATCAACTCAGGCGGGGCCATATGGCCTTTTACCCCGCTTACCTCGAACTTATCCGGCGATTCCGCCTCCGGATTGACCACCCCGGCGGCATTGAGGAAAAGGATATAGTCGCTGTCATCGGCTGCCATGGACGCCACGGCATAGAACTTACCCGATCCCACAGCGGCAACCCTGGCGCCCGGGTACTTCTGCTTATACAGCGATCCGATGCTGGCGACATCGTTGCCGCTTATTATCCTGTTGTAATCCCCCGTATACACATCGTCCCAGTAGGTGTACCAGTAGGCCAGCCCGGTCTTGGGATTTCTCCACAGGAAGTTTAGAATTCCGTGCCGCCTGGGAAAGGCACCCGTTGTGATAGTTGCATGGCTGGGAGGAGTAACATTAGGATTCTGACCCACCCAGGCATCGGTATAAGTAACTCCCCCGGCAGCCAGCTTCTTGATATTAGTTATATCGGCGATGTCAAAATAATCAGGACGGCAGGCATCGATAACTATAACCACCACGTACTTCTGGTCGGGCCGTTCCGAAACCGTCTGCCCCGGCGCACAGGCCGGAAGCAGAGTACACAGCAACACGACCAGTACGAATATCAATCCCGCTCTGTTTTTCACCTGGCCCTCCTTAATATTGAGGTTTTTACTCGAGGCTTTCCCTGCAGTTATCGAAAAGCGCAAACTGCAGCATTCTCACAGCGGTATTTTCATATTTGGCAAGATCGTCGCCCTGCCAGACCAGACACAGCTTGGTTATCCACTGCAGCAGGCCGCCCATCAGGACAGCAGCGATGTCCGTATCATAGTTGCGCAACTCGCCTCTATCGCTGCACCTCTTTAAAAAGCGCTGGATCTCTTTCAGCGCCAGCGGGTTCCCGATCGTCGCAACTTTCCTGTTTTTGGCGTAGCCCAAGCGCAGGTCCAGCAGCACGACCAGGTCCCTTTCGCGGGAGGCCAGCTCAAAGCCGGCATGCACTGCTTTTTTCAGGGCCAGCCGGCTGTCGGAGTGAGCCAGCTGGGGGGCAATTGCTTCCAGCATCATCACATAATATGAGTCTACCAGCGCCTCCAGTATGGCCAGCTTGGAACTGAAATAAAGATAAACCGTGCCTTTGGCAACTCCCGCCAGCCTGGCAATATCCTCCATGCGCGCTTTCTCATACCCCTGCTCCCGAAAAACCTTGCGGGCCGCCCTGAGTATGTCCTCCCTGTGCTTTGGATCCGACTGCTTCGACATCTTCAAATAAATGACTGACGGTCAGTCATAGACACCATTTTATCATTTATTGGCGGGCTGTCAATACCTGTTCTGCACACGTGCAACCTGTCAGGTAATCAATTCTTCTTGACCGGCACGGCTGACTCACAGGGCACGCCCACCGAGCAGAGCCCGCAGCCGTAGATAAAGATGTGGTAATTCTTATTGCAGTACGCCAGCGTTTTGGACACCCTCTGGTAGCAGGCATCCTTATCGTGCCCCTTCTCGCCTATAGCTCCCGCCGGGCACTTTATAGCGCACTTAAGGCACCTGGTGCCGTTGTGCTGCAGGCAGCCCGCGTGGATGTCGCCGGGTCTTGACCTGTTGGGCTTCAGTTTCAGGTTCACGATAAAGCTCCCGCAACGGTGTGCCGCCCCCTTCTCAGTGATGAGGAAATCGTGCATCCCGAAAGTCCCCAGACCTGCCGCATAGGCCATATGCCGGTGTGACCAGGGAGAAGCCCAGCCTACCCTGGGATAGCGTTGCTTCTTGAAAAGCGGCGTAACGTCGGGTGAGATAGCCAGTATCCCCCTGTCCATCAGGTAGGCAACAATCTCCCTCACCATGACCTGGCTGAATATCTCGCCCAGCAGCCTGGTCTGCGCCCAGCGCTCGGACGGCCATTCGCTCATTGCCGCGTTCTCCTCCCTGGTTATACCGGTTATGGGAAGGATAAACGATACCACGCTGAGGTCTTCGGCGGCCGGGGCGGGTACGCCGTTTTTGGCGGCTTGCCAGGACATAATGGAGGCCGGCGTGAAATGGTGCGGTCCGATGATACGCTTATAATCGGTGAGCAGCGGGTCGTCACCCCTGACAAAATCCACCAGCGGTGAATCGAAGATCCGCTCGCCGTCGAATGGATACTCCATACTGTTTATGGGGTGGCTTGCCACTTTCTTCGTGATAGTGTCGATGAACCACTGCTCATCTATGGCCGGGCTGCCCTCGTCAGGTGAGTAGCTCTTATTCAGCGCCGGTTGCTGCGGGTGTCCCAATCCCCGCATCTCGCCGATGGCGCTTTTAATGCCCCGCATGTCGGTAATGAAAGATAGGTGCCTGTAGCCCTTTCTTGTCCCCATATCTTGCCTTCCTCTATGCTTCTCTCCAGACCGAACAGAGTATCTATCCCTTTTTGCGCAGGTCGGCCCTCAATATCTTGCCCAGGATATTCTTGGGCAGAGAGTCAATAAACTGGACCTTGCCGGGTGTTTTAAATGAGGGCAGGCTCTGCCTGCAGTACTCTATGATCTCGGCCTCGCTGCACTGTTCTCCCTGCCTGAGCACGACAAATACCTTTATTTGCTCACCGTATACCCTGTCCTTGATACCCACACAACCTGCTTCCAGAACCTTGGGGTGTTTGCAGACAACTTCTTCAACTTCCCTGGGCGACACATTTTCCCCGCCGCGGATGATTATGTCCTTTTTCCGATCGGTGATATAGAAGTAGCCATCCTTATCCATGTAGCCGATATCACCTGTGTGCAGCCATCCGTTTTTGAGCGCCTCGGCGGTCTCTTCGGGCATATTCCAGTAACCTTTCATCACTGCCGGGCCCTTAATGACCAGCTCACCGGTGCTTTCCGGTGGCAGCTCACGGTCATCGCTGTCGAATACTTTCATCATGTTGCACTTGAGCATGTTGACACCGATGGATCCGATTTTGGGAGGTCGCGTGGTCGGATTTCCCGAGGTCGTGGCGCCGGACTCCGTCATACCCCAGCCCTCGTGTATGTACACGCCCGTCTTCTCCTGCCATTTCTGCGCAATGTTGACGTCAAGCGCTGCAGCCCCCGAGTTGCAGTACTGAAGCGAGGAAAGATCATACCTGTCAAAGTCGGGCTGGTCCAGTAAATGAACGTACATGGTCGGCACCAGCGCAATATACCCCACACGCATATCCTGAATTAATTTGAGTGCGCCAGCGGGATTCCACCACTTCATCACCACGTACCTGGCCCCTACCAGGCTGCCGAAATTCATGAAGGATAGACCGTATGAATGGGAAAGCGGCAGTACCGCCAGGAACAGCACATTGCGGTCGTGTCCCGTGACGACCTGCATATGCTCCTCGATCTCATACGTGCGCTTGTTGAGATCCCTGTGGACGTTACTCAAGGTCGTGGAAGAGCACATGGCAGTGAAATCGGCGAAGCTCACCGCGTTAATCCATAGCGAGTAGTGAGTGTGCATAACGCCCTTGGGATTACCGGTGGTGCCGGATGTGTAGATCAGCGCCGCCAGGTCGTCGCCATCCATGTCCTCCACCTTCAATTCGCCGGCGGAACTTTCAAGTAACTTTTTCAGCGACAGAGTGCCCGGCTCATCATCCCTGTCGATTAAAATAATCTGCTTCAGTCCCGGCGCATTTTTCTGCGCCTCCCTGATCCAGGGTAGATAATCAGACGTCGTGATCGTTACCCCGGCGCCGCAGTCCCTGTAGATGTGAGAAATCTGGTCCGGCCGCAGTATGGGATTCATGGGCACGGCAACGGCGCCTATTTTATATGCGGCATTGAAAGCGCCTCCAATCTCCGGGCAGTTCGGCAACTGCGTGACCACGCGGTCTCCCTTGCCAACACCGATCGATCTGAGCGCGTTGCCCAGGCGGCTGGACATATCGTCCAGTTCAACGTTGGTATACCACTTCCCCTCAAAATAACAGCACTGGTATTCCCCGAACTTCCGGATCCCTTCAACTACAAGGTTGGCCAGGTTCATTCCTGCTCCTCCTCATGATATTCACGGCAATCTGCCTGATTAACACTCTGCGATAATACCGCGCAACCGCAGCAGACTCATAATAAATTGGAATTATAACTGACTGACAGTCACTTATTCTAACAGAAGGGTATCAATAGTCAAGTGTCTGCCAACTCCGAAAAGGGCGCGGGTAGTGATGCTGCTGATTTATATAATCGCCTTTACATTTAAGCTGGCGATGATCTACTATTTACGGCAGGCTCGGCCGGCCCGGAGAGGTCCCCGTATATTAAGCATCCGGCCGCATTAACGGGTTCAGATAAACCAGACAGGAGGTTACCATGCATCTTGCAGGCATGCTTGAGGCCCAGGCCTCTAAAATCGGCAATAAACCGGCAATGATTTTCAAGGACCAGCCTGTGACTTACAGCCAGTTGCTGGCCAGGGCGCAGAAACTGGCGCACGCACTGCATAAACTCGGCATCAGGCCCGATGACAAGGTCGCCATAATGCTCAATAACTGCCCGGAGTTCATCGTCACCTATTTCGCCTGTGCCTACCTGGGGGCGGTGGCTGTACCGGTCAATATCTTCTACAAAGAGCGCGAGCTGGAATACCTGCTGCGGGACAGCGACTCGGTAGCCCTGGTGGCAAATCCGGCCTTCGCTGAGCACTACAGCAAAATAGATAAAAAGCCTCCCCTCTTCAAGCACCTGATCGTAAACGGCGCCTACCGCGAGGGGCTGGAGTTCTCCAAACTTGAGGCAGGGGCCCCATTAACTCCTTTCAAAGCTCTCTGCAAAGAAGACAGCGTAGTCGAGATCCTCTACACGTCGGGCACCACCGGAGAACCCAAGGGCACCATGCTGACGCATGCCAACCTCTTCTTCCATGCCGACGTCATCGTCAACCTGCTCAAGCTGGGGGATAACGACCGCGCCCTCATGGTGGTGCCGGCCTTCCACGGCTTCGGTATTACCGTGATACTTTGCTCCCTGGTGACAGGTTCATCGTTCGTCCTGCTGGATCCCTTTAATCCTGTCGAGATCTTCGAGCAGATCGAGAAACATAAAATCACCTTCATACCCATGGTAGTGGCCATGTATTTCATGTTGATTAACCACCCTGACCGCAGTAAATATAACCTCTCGTCATTGCGTATCGGCATCTCCGGTGCGTCGGCCATGCCGGCCCAGCTCATGAAGGACTCTTCCAGCGCGCTCAATATCAAGATACTCGAGGCGTGGGGGCTGACCGAGTGCTCCGCCTCGGCCACCATGCAACGCTCGGACCTTCTCTACAAGGAGGGCAGCGTGGGGCTGGCCTACCCCGGGGTAAAGGTGGGTGTCATGGACGAGTCGGGCAAGCTGCTGGGAGCAGGCGAAGTCGGTGAGCTCGTCATCCAGGGCCCGCTGGTAATGAAAGGCTACTATAAGAAGCCGAAGGAGACCGCCGAAGCTCTCAGAGGCGGGTGGCTGCACACCGGAGATATGGGATATTACGATAAGGACGGCTACTTCTTCATGGTCGACCGCAAGAAGGAGCTCATCAACGTGGGCGGCGAGAAAGTCTTCCCCCGCGAGGTGGAGGAGGTCATGTACAAGCACCCGATGGTAGCTGATGCAGTCCTGGTGCCTCAGAGGGATGACAAACTGGGCGAGGTACCGGTTGCCATAGTAGTGCCAAGGGCCGGTGCAACCCTGTCCGAAAAGGATATCAAGGACTTTTTAAGCGACAAAATGGCGCGCTTCAAGGTGCCGCGGCGTGTCTACATACTGCAGCAGGTGCCGCGCAGCCCGGTGGGCAAGATACTCAAGAAAGAACTGGTTAAAATGCTGGACTCCGGCCAGATAAGCTGAAAACGGTATACTTGAAGGGCAAATCATTTTCATGGCGTCTTTGCAATAACAACGGCAATATTCTAAGATTTAAGTCTGGAAATTACACTGCAATTTATATTTAACTTGTAAAGGGGTGAAAGATGAGCGAAACCGCGACTCCCGCCAAGACTGAGAAGAAGAGGGCCATAAACCGCCTGAAGAGCGTGTACCCGCTGCGAAATGTAGTGCAACAGGATTATGTTAACACGCTGCAGGCGAGCAACGAGGGGAAGCCGACAGTATGGTCGATGCTCAATTACTGGGAGGGGGACCTCCCTCTCAAGGCCATGGACCTTAATATCGTCTACCCCGAAAACTACGCCACACTGCTGGCAGCCTCCGGCGCAGCCGAACCGTTCCTGGATGCCTCGGACTCCGACGGCTTCCCTACCCATATGTGCGGCTACGGCAGGAGCACAATCGGTTATTCCTACCGTATGATGAAGGAGAACGGCGGCAAGATTCCCCCCGACGCGCCCCTGGGAGGTATGGCCAAACCGGCACTGTTGCTCGGATCGGGCATTATCTGCGACGCACGTTTCAAATGGTTCCAGGCGCTGGCCAGATACTTCGACGCCCCCGAATGGTGCCTCGAAATGCCGATGATGTCCACTTTCGAAGGCACAGAGCCTGACCTCGAAGAGTACCAGGTCAAATTCCTGACCAAAGAGGTAAAGGACTTTATCTCGTTCCTGGAAAAGATGTTGAAAAAGAAGATGGACTGGGCCAGGCTGGAGGAGCTGATCGACCTTGCCACCAAGATTCACGAGACCACCTGGCAAATCAGCGAGGCCCGCAAGGCTATCCCGGGCCCCATGCACAGCACGGACTTCTGGAGCAGCATGCCGCCCGCCCTCTTTTTCGCCGGCGATATGAAGGTATCGCTCAAGCTGTACCAGGACATGCTGGCCGAA
>Ga0172371_10011938_pt1 | contig 11502 bp, 6 predicted proteins | sample Lak12m_FD_114543 | JGI IMG/M metagenome (GOLD analysis project Ga0172371, IMG submission 114543) | Freshwater microbial communities from Kabuno Bay, South-Kivu, Congo - kab_022012_12m | ecosystem: Environmental > Aquatic > Freshwater > Lake | place: Democratic Republic of the Congo: South-Kivu...
CTGGCGTGGGGGTGTTGTTCGTGCTCGCGGCGGTCTTCGCCGCCGTGTTCTTCGTGGTGGACCGCGCGCTGTTGCCGATCGCGGTGTTGGGCATCCTGCTGGTTGTGCCCCTGGACTTCATCGGACCGTTTGCCGAGCAGTACAGAGCTCTCCCGGTCTTCGGAGTGGCAATCGCCGGAGCCGCGCTTTCGCTCCTATCGCCGAGCAGGGCGTTGGAGCCGCTCGTGCGCTCATCGTGGGACGTGCTCGTGTTCTCGGCGAGTCTATTGCTCGCGTTCGGCATCAACGGCATCGAAGGGGGTGTGCGCCAAGCCGCGATGCTCGTAGCGGGGGTGCTCTTCTACTTCTGGGCGCGGGCCTCGCACGCGGCAGGAGAGAACATGCGTCCGGCGTTCGTGCGCATGATCCTGTTCGTGGGAATCGTTCAGGGTGTCGCGACGATACTGGAGCGGATCGTGGGGCCGGCGGCGTTCGCGGCCGTGATACCCGCCTACCAGCCGGCCTTCAAGGACTTCACGCTTGCGCTGGGCGCGCGCGCGACCGCGATGGCAGGGCACCCGCTGAGGCTCGGTGCACTCGAGATGAGCGCGCTCATCGCGGGCGTGGGGCTTTCCCGGGGGACGCACGGTCGTGACCGGGCCCTCGCAAACCTGGCGATCGTGCTGTGCGGAATCGGGCTGTTGCTCAGTGGCGCACGCGGTGCGTGGCTTGGCACGCTGGTCGGTGTGGTGTCACTGCTGGTGATCAGCCCGGCCGCCGAGTCGCACCGGATCGCCTTCCGCTTGGGTATCGTATCCGCCGTGGGGTGGTTCGCGCTTGAGTCGCTTGGAGTGATGTACCTGATCCAGGAGCGGCTCTTCGGCTCTGCGTCGAGGCCGGCCTCAGTCGCGCAGCGCGTGGGCATACTGGCGTCCACCGTGGAGATCTGGCGTGAGCGTCCGGTGCTGGGCTACGGGTTCGGGACGTACCTCGACGAGATCTTCGCACAGGGATTCCGCTTCTCCAACACGGAGAACGAGTACGTCAATTTCGTGCTGTCGGGCGGCATCCTGTCTGCCGTGAGTGTTGCCGTGCTCGGGGTCCGTGGGATCGTGCTGTCGTGGCGTTCCAGGGCGCGGCTGCTGGTGCCGACCGTCGGCGGGATCCTGATCGCGTGGCTCGTGAACGTCGGGACCTTCAACGCGTTCTCGTGGTCGGCGGCTTTCCCGCTGTTCATGACGACGCTCGCCGTGATCGCGGACAGTGCCGATGAGTAGCGTGGTCCTCGTCACGAACTCGCTTGGCCATGGCGGCAGCGAGAAGCAGGCTGCCTTCATCGGTGCGGGGCTGCTGGCGCGCGGTTGGGACGTCCGCGTCGTGTCGATGCTGGGCCGTGACGACTACGCCAACGCCGATCTCGCAGGCCGGGTGGTCGTTGTGGGCAAACGCGGTCGTGGCGATCTGCCTAGGGTCGTGAGCCGCGTGCGCGAGCTGATGCCGATTGACGGCCCGTTGCTGTGCTTCAACTGGTATCCACAGGTTGTCGCGCACCTCGCAGCACCAGACTCGCTTCGCATAGCACGCTTCGGAGGCATCCCGTCTGCCGACGGCGTGACGAGCGCGCGCCGGTTCCTGGCGCGCAGAGCGCAGCGCTCGGCCGAGGCGGTCGTCGGCTGCTCGTGGGGCGTTGCGCGCCAAGCGGTCGCCGAGCTGGGCTCACCCGTGTCGGCGTGCTCCTGCATACCCAACGCGGTGTACTTTCAGGCCGACACGACGTCCGGTGCCGCGGGCGCGGCCTGGCCACGGCGCTACCTGCTCTCCGTGGGCCGCCTGAGCCCCGAAAAGGACCACGAGACGCTTCTGCGTGCGTTTGCACTTCTCGCCCCACGCGTCGAACACGACTTGCTGGTCGCGGGTGACGGGGAGGAGCTTGATCGTCTGATGCGCACAGCCGAGGAACTCGGGGTAGCCGAGCGAGCGCACTTCCTCGGCTATCGGCACGACGTACCCGCCTTGATGCAAGGCGCGGACCTGCTCGTGCATACGTCTCGCTGGGAGGGCTTCGGCTGTGCGCTTGTCGAGGCGATGGCACTCGGCACGCCGTTCGTCGCGACCGACGCACCGTACGGGCCGCGCTCCATCGTCGATCTCGTTGCCGGAGGCGTACTCGTGCGAGTCGGCGATGCCGAGGCGGTTGCGGGAGAGGTGCTGCGGCTGCTGCGGGATGAGGGCCAACGGCGTCGGCTCGCCGAAATCGGTGTGGAGGGCGTGCCCCGGTTCTTCTCGGCAGAGCGGATCCTGGATGCGTATGAGACGCTGATCGAGGCCGCATCGGCCGCGAGACGGGGTCGTGCGAAATGACTCGGCAGTGCACAGTCATCATCGTGGCGCCGAGCCTCTCCGATCCGGGTGGCATCGCGTCGGTCGTCTCGGCGTACATGGCATCTGACCTGCCGGACCGCCGGAGCGTTCAGGTGGTCGAGACCGTTCGCGGCCGAGGAGTCCGGCGCCACGTGCGCGGGTGGCTCGGCGTAGTACGCGCGCTTTGGGCGATCGCCGAGGAGCGGTCGTGCCTGGTGCACGTCCACATGTCTTTCGGCGGCAGTTTCTGGCGCAAGGCGGCCATCATCGCATGGGCGAAGCTGCTGCGGCGTCCGGCGTTGCTGCACCTCCACGGTTCGCGTTTCCATACCTGGGCGACGTCGGGGACCGCGGTTCGTCGCATGGCGGTGCGTCGCGTGTTCGGCATGGCCGATTGCGTGGTGGTGCTGTCTCGTTCGTGGGCCGAGCGAGTCAGCGGGTTCGCCGGGCGGGACGACGCCGTGGTGCTGCCCAACCCGGCACTGGTGCCGGAGAGGGCTTCTTCGGGGCGCGACGGCGGCCCGGTGGTGTTTCTAGGCAGGCTGGGGGAGCGCAAAGGAATCTACGAGCTCGTCGAGGCGATCCGAGCCCTACAGGAAGAAGGCGTCGGCGTGCAGTGGGTCCTCGCAGGCGACGGTGACGTCGAGTCCGTCAGCTCGCTGGTCGCCGGCCTGCCCCATCCGGCGAGCGTGAGCGTCCCCGGGTGGCTTGGGGCACGGGAGACGACGGCACTCCTCGACCGCGCGTCGGTGTTCTGCCTGCCCTCGACCGACGAAGGCGTGCCGATGGCGCTGCTTGAGGCTATGGCGTATGGCCTGGCCTGCGTGGTGACGCCTGTGGGCGGTATCCCTGAGGTGATCGTCGACGGCCAGAACGGGGTGCTGGTCCCCGTTCGAAATGCCGATGCACTAGCTGAGGGACTGAGGTCGGTCTTGCTCGACGCGCCCGCACGGCTGGCGATGGGCGACAGGGCGCGCGAGACCGTGATCTCGCGCTACGCTGTCGACAAGGTCGTCGATGAGTTGGATCGGCTGTACGTGTCGCTGGGCTGCGAGGCGAAGTGAGGGGGCGGATAGCTGCGCGATGGACGGGCTGTTGTTCTACCGGATAGGCAACTGGTGCCACCGGCATCACGTACCGCTCGTGCCGTTGGCCATGAAGGCCTGCACGCGCCTGTTCTTCTGCGCTCACGTCCCCTGTGAGGCGACCATCGGCAAAGGAACCATGCTCGGCTACTCTGGTCTCGGGTCCGTCGTCCACCAGCGTGCGGTCATCGGGAGAAACGTGATGATCGGTTCTCACGTCACGATCGGGGGACGGTCCCACCTGGAGGGGGTGCCTGTGATCGAAGACGACGTGTTCATCGGTGCCGGCGCGTGCGTGCTTGGTCCCGTGCGCGTCGGTCACGGAGCGGTCATCGGCGCGAACGCCGTGGTCATCGAGGACGTGGCCGCGCGTGACGTCGTGGCCGGGGTGCCTGCCAGGGTCATCCGCAGCGACGCGGATTCGCGCGAGTACGGCGACCTTCCTGACACGATCAGGGCACGCAAGGGGCGGAGCTAGGACCATGGCTTCAGTGAGAAGCTCCCTCAAGCGGCTGTGGCTGAAGTGGCGCTACACCGACTACACGATCGCCGAGTACTTCCGTTCGCAGGGAGCCTCGATCGGCAACGGGACTCGGATTCTCGTGCGCGACCTCGGTTCCGAGCCCTACTTGGTGACGATCGGTGACGACACGCTGATATCATCGGATGTAGCCTTCTTCACTCATGACGGCGCCGTGTGGGTCTTGCGTGCCGAGGAGCCCACGCTCAACCGTTTCAAGCGCATCACTGTGGGTAGGAGCTGTTTCATCGGGGCCCGTGCGCTGCTCTTGCCCGGGGCGTCGATCGGCGACGGCGCCGTGATAGGCGCGGGCTCCGTTGTGAGCGGCGAGATCGGCGCGGGCACGGTCGCAGCGGGTGTGCCGGCGAAAGTGATCTGCAGTGTGGAGGAGTGGGCTCAGCGTGTGCGCGACGAGTCGTTGCCGCTACCGGCCGACCTGTTCCCGCTCGACTCGTGCGATCGCGAGCGGCTGCGACGCGAACTCGAGCGCTTTCTGCCGCCGAGGGACCTGGGTCAGCGATGAAGCGCGGCCCGCAGTCGATGGCGGGCTTCGACCCGTTCGATGCGCTCAGGGGCTCGAGGGTTCCCGGGTTCGTGCGCCGCAGCGCACGTGCGCGCCAAGCGGTGATTCAGCTGCGCAAGCGCTCACGGGCAGACCTCGCGCCGCTGCTCGGCATCCGGACCTTCCTGATGGCCAAGACGGTCGGGACGTTTCTCGCCGCTGAGGCCCGACGCTATGCCGCAGGTGAGGATGGCGCGGATCCCTCGGGGATTGCAGAGGTGCTTCTCGGCGATCCGGACATCGCTCGGCACGCAGACGGCGCGTGGGGCTACGAATTCGACGTGCAGACGCGCTGGGCGTTCTACCCGGCGGGCTCGGCGAACATCATCGCTACGTACTTCTGTGCCAGGGGATTGGGCGAGGCGGGCGTGGTGTGCGACGAGCCGCGGTGGATCGAGAGCATGCACGACAGCGCGCGCTTCGTCGAACGCGTGCTGGGCACGAGCGAGGGCTGGTTTCGCTACACGGTCGACAGCGACGTCCTCGTGCACAACGCGAACCTGCTGGGTGCGGGGCTGGTGGCCTGCTCGGGCGGGCTTGGCAGCGACGACGCGATGGTTGAGCGGGCGCTGTCTGCTGCGCTGGTGAGCGTCCGGGCACAGTCGGAGGACGGATCGTGGCCGTACGGGGCCCGGACGGACCTGACGTGGCGCGACAACTTCCACACCGCCTACGACCTCGATGGGCTCCTCAGCGTGTGGCTCGCCACCGGCGACGTCGTCGTGGAGCGCGCGATGCGGCGCGGGGCCGAACGCTGGGCCGGCACCTTCTTCGAGCCTGACGGCGCGCCCCGCTACTACGACCACAAAGCCGAGCCGTACGACGTGCACAGCGCCGGAACCGCCATCGACGTGGCCTCGCGGTTGGCCGCGTGCGGCATCGGAACCGGCGAACTCGCCGAGCGAGTGGCCGAGTGGACGCGCGCTCACCTGATCGCGTCGGACGGCAGCACCTACTACCAGTTGTCAGGCGGGCGAGTCGATCGGCGTCACTTCGTGCGATGGGGCGACGCTCACGTCGCCCTCGGTATGGCGTCTCTGCGATGCCTGCAAGTCGGCGCGCACCTGCCGCTCGAGCACGCGCTGCTTCGCGCTTCAGCTACGAGTGCTGCCGGCACGCCGTCCGCAAGCGGGGAGCGGGGTTCACGCGTGTGACTTCACGAGACGACAACAGTATCCCCCCTGCGCGAGGCGAGTTCCTCGGATTGCCGCTCGACCTTCTCACCATCGACGAGAGCGTCGACCGATGCGAAGAGCTCATCGAGTCCGGGCAACCCACCCAGCACGTCGTCATCAACGCCGGGAAGGTCGTCCTGATGAGGGACGACCCCGATCTGAGGCGGATCGTCGCGTCGGCCGACATAATCAACGCCGATGGGATGTCGGTCGTGTGGGGTGGCCGCTTCCTCGGCCTCAAGATACCCGAGAGGGTCACCGGCATCGACTTGATGGAGGCCCTTCTGCGTCGTGCCGAGCAGCGTGGCTGGCCTGTCTACTTCCTCGGTTCACGCGGCGAGATCATCGAACGGTTCGTGGCCGAGTGCCGCCGACGCTTCCCCGAGCTGAGGATCGCCGGCTACCGAGACGGGTTCTACTCCGACGAGCGGGCCGTTGCCGAGCAGGTCGCTTCGACGGGAGCTCGCGTGCTGTTCCTCGGCATGCCGAGCCCGATGAAGGAGAGGTTCGTGGCCGCGCAACGGGAGCGCCTGGGGCCGATGTTGACGTTTGGCGTGGGCGGCACGTTCGACGTGTGGGCCGGCGAGACCAAGCGTGCACCGGTGTGGGCGCAACGATCCGGGCTGGAGTGGCTCTTCCGTCTGGCTCAGGAGCCCAAGCGGATGTGGCGCCGCTACATGGTGGGCAACGCAAGGTTCCTGCTGATAGTGCTCGCACGTCGTCTTCGCCCGGCCCGGTCTCGGCAGAGCGCGTGACGCGGCACGGGCCCGGGTCCGCATGAGTCTGCGGCCTCGGGGTGTGGTACGACCGTTTGCGGCGGCGGTTCCCGATACGGATAGGTGAAGGCCCCCGGGTCCGGGGGCCTTCGTTCCGCATCGGTGTGGGCGACGCGCCTACTGCATCGTTCCTTGGACCTTGAGGGCGTCCACGCCGATTCCGGTGCTGGTCGAAGCGGGGTTCTTCGTCCCTGTCCATTCTATGGTGACGGTGTGCACGCCATCAGGGAACTTGCCCGAAGACCACGCCAAGACATTGTGAACGTAGCCAGACGAGTACAGGTCGACGTCGTGCGAAACCCCGTCGATCGTGAGGCGCGCGATGCCGTACGTGGGTGCCTTGGAACCGTAGTACTCGAGGCGTGTGCCGCTGAAAGTGAACGATGCGGTCGATGTGGGCGTGTTGGAGTATGCCCAGGCGCCAGCCGAACGTGCCGTGTTCGCCGACGATATCCAGGACCCCGTCCACGTGATCGCCGGCTCTGTCTCCTCATAGGTCACAACAGGGTAGCCGGGCAGTACCGCTTGCGAGAGCGCGCCATCGGTGTCCACCGCATCGACGCCGATACCGGTGCCGCTGGAGGCGGCGTTTCGCGTACCGGTCCATTCGATCGCTATCGTGTGAGGTGCGTCAGCCAGTCCGGAGAGGCTCCAGACCTTCCGGTTGTGCATGTAGCCGGAGCTGTAGAAGTCGGCCGTGTACTCAAGGGTCCCATCGACGACGATTCTTGCCTTGCCGTAGGTGGGCGCGGTCGAGCCGATCAGGTCGATGCGAGTTCCGGTGAATGCCACGTACGCGGACGATCCGCTGGTGTTCGAGTAGGCCCAGTTGCCGCCGGAGCGCGATGCATTGGCTGAAGTCGACCAGGCGCCGTCGTAGACGATCCTGGAATCGGTCTGCTCGTAGCGAGTTAGTGCGGGCCCAGCGGGCGGCGCGGCCTTGATGCCGCCCGTCACGTCAACCGCATCGAGGCCGATGCCGGTTCCGGCTGAGGCGGCGTTCTTGGTGCCGGTCCACTCGACTGTCATCGTGTGCGGGCCGTTGGCCAGTCCGGTCACGCCCAACACCTTGAAGTTGTGCAGGTAGCCGGAGGTGTAGAAGTCAGCCGTCATCGTCGTCGTGCCATCGATCGTCACCATTGCCTTGCCGTAGTTCGGCGCGGTCGAGCCGATCAGGTCGATGCCGGTCCCGTTGAAGCTCACGTTCACCGAGCCGTCCGCGGAGTTCACGAAGTTCCACGCACCGGCGGAGCGCTTAGTGTTCGCGCTCGATCCCCACGCGCCGTACCAGGTCATCCGGGCGTCGGTCTCCTCGTAGCGGCGCACCACCTGGGTAAGTGTCGCTCTCATGTCCAAAGCGTCGATACCGATACCGGTCCCCGTGGAGGCCGGATTCTTGGTACCCGTCCACTCGACCACGATCGTGTGTGCACCCTGCGCCAGACCAGAGCGACTCCATACCTTTCTCTTGTGCAGGTACGCCGCCGAGTAGAGGTCCACGGTTTCAGGCTCGCTGCCGTCGAGGATGAGGCTCGCCTTGCCGTACGTGGGTGCGGTGGAAGCGTAGAGCGCGGCGCTGCTGCCGGTGAAGTTGATGATCGCTCTCGAGGCCGCGGCGTTGACGTAGGACCAGCTGCCGCCGGAGCGCTTCGTGTTGGCGGCCCTGGTCCACGGGCCCTCGTATGCTATTCGCGCGTCATCGTCCTCGTAACGAGCCTCCACCGTGAATGTAGCCGTTTGGATCGCCTCGGCGTTGCCAGCCTGGTCGCACGCCCTGAACTCAAGGGTGTGCAGCCCGCCCACGGCCGTGCTGAGCGACGTGCCCTGTTGCCACGGGCCACCGTCCAACCGGTACTCGGTCGTGGCGACGCCTGACAGCGCATCGGTGGACGTTAGGGTGATGTCGGCTTGCGTCGTGTACTCGGAAACGACAGACGTGGTGGTCACAGGGGGCGTCATATCGAGTCGCACCGTCACGGTCGCCGTGGTGCTGGCATGGCCCACGTGATCGATGGCCCTGAGGTGCACCGTGTGCTCGCCCTCCTCGGTGACCAGCACGGTGCCGGTCGTCTCGAGCGAGGGGTCGGCATCGACGCCGTACAGGACGGCTTGGACGCCTGAGGCACTGTCGGCCGCAGTGATCTCGAGCTCATGAGGCGCGTTGAGCCAACCGTCGAGAGCCGGCGCGCTCACAGTGGGAGCCTCCGTGTCGACCTTGACGAGTAACGTTTCCGTGTTCTCGACGTTGCCGGCATTGTCGACCGAACGGTACTTAACCGCGTGGATACCCTCGGCATCGATCGTGATGGGTTCGTTGTAGCGTATCGACGGCTCGGTTCCGTCGAGTGAGTACTCGGTCGTGCTCACTCCGGACAGCGGGTCGGTGGCGCTCAGTATGACTTCGGTGCTGTCGGCCACCCAATCGGCGGGTGCGGTCGACGTCGTGACAGGAGCGGTTGCGTCGTTTCTGACAATGAGAGACTTGTACGCCTCGGTGTTGCCTGCCGCATCGACCGAGCGGTACTCGATGGTATGGACCCCGTCCCCGCTCACGGTGAATGGAGCGGCATAGGCGCTCTCTTCACCGTTGTCGACTCGGTAGCGGATCTCCGAGATCCACGTGTCGGCATCGGTGGCCGAGAGCGTCACCGTCGCCGGGTTCCGCACACAGGCAGAGTCCGCGGAGCCGGTGCTGATGGGGGGAGCTGTATCCGGATCGAGCGTGCCCACGATGTCGAGCGCGTCCACGCCGATCCCGGTGCCGGTCGAGTTGGGGTTCTTGGTACCCGTCCACTCGACTCTGACGACATGGGACGTGTTCTCGAGTCCGCTCACGCTGGTGACCAGCTGATTGTGCACGTAGCCGGACAGGTAGAAGTCGGCGAAAGCTGTCTCGGTGCCGTCCACGACGATGCGTGCCTTGCCCAAGTTCGGGGCTTTGGAACCGATGAGGTCGAAACCCGTGCCTGTGAAGGCGAACTGGGCGTAAGAGCCCGACGAGTTCGAGTACGCCCAGCTGCCACCAGAACGCAGCGCGTTGTTCGACGTCGTCCACGTGCCCTTGTAGTACACGCCTGTCGTGGTCTGTTCCGAGCGGACCTTGACACCGAACGTCGCCGACCTGACGTCCTCGACGTTGCCGGCAAGGTCTGTGGACCGGTACTGCAGCGTGTGGATGCCGCCCTCGCTGGTAGTGACGGTCGCGCCCTCGGCCCATGCACCGCCGTCGAGCGAGTACTCCGTGCGTGCGACGCCGGAGAGCGAGTCGTGGGCTGCGAGCGTGATCGCGGCGGTACCGGTGTAGAGCGACGCCGCATCGCTTGTGGTGACCGGCGCCGTCAGGTCGACGCGCACGGTCTTCTCGGCGGTGGAGCTGGCGTGGCCGACTGCGTCGTACGCCTTGAGCTTCACGATCTGCACGCCCTCGGTCGAGACCGTCACTTGCCCGGTGGTCTCTATCGTGGGATCTTCGTCGACGCCGTAGTGGATGCGGTCGACCCCCGAGGCGGAGTCTGTTGCCTCGACCGTCACGGTGGCGGGACCGTTGACCCAGCCTTCAGGCGCAGTGGCACTGACCGAGGGCGCTTCGGTATCGACCATCACCAGAACGCTGTTGATCGGCTCCAAGTTGCCCGCCTGGTCGGTGGAGCGGAACTTGACCGTGTGCGCGCCCTCCGAGGAAAGCACTATCGGACCGAGGTACGGTAGTGTGGGGTCGGTGCCGTCGGTGGAGTACACCGTCGCGGCAACCCCGGAGCCACCGTCATCGGCCGACAGGACCACCTGCGCGCTGTCGGCCACCCATGCCTCGGGTGCCGTGGCCTGCGTGTCTGGGGCCGTTGTGTCGTTACGTACGGTGAGGGTATGCGCGGCCTCGGTGTTGCCTGCCGCGTCGACTGCCCAGTACTCGATGGTGTGCTCGCCCTCTGCGCTGACGGAGAACGGACCCGTGTACGTCGCGGTGTCTCCACCATCTACCCGGAAGTTGATGGCGCTGACCCAAGTGTGCTCGTCAGAGCCGTCGAGGGTAACAAGCGCGGGAGCCGCACGCCATGCGCTGTCGGCCTCACCCGAACTTGTGGGAGCCGCGGTGTCAGGCACTATGGTGCCAACGACATCGAGCGCATCGACACCGATTCCCGTTCCGCTCGAAGCCGGGTTCTTCGTGCCGGTCCACTCGATGCGCACGACGTGTGGACCGTCGCTTAGATCGCTCGCCGAGAAGACCTTGTACTTGTGGACGTACCCGGACATGTAGAAGTCCGCATAGCCGGCCTCGACGCTGTCTATGACGATCCTCGCCTTGCCCAGGACGGGGGAGACCGAGCCGATCAGGTCGAAGCCCGTGCCCTCGAAGTGGAACAGCGCGTGGGAGCCCGCCGTGTTCGTGTATGTCCAACTACCCTCGGAGCGCAAGGCGTTGTACGACGTCGTCCAGGTGCCCTTACAGTACACGCCGTTGGCTGTCTGCTCCGAGCGTACCTTGACGCTGAAACCGACTGTCTGCACGTCTTCGACGTTGCCTACGGCATCCATGGAGCGGAACCGCAGGGTGTGAGTGCCGGCGACGGCCGTGGACACGTTCGTCCCTGACTGCCATTCGCCGCCGTCGAGGGAGTACTCGGTTGACACCACGCCGGAGAGCGGGTCACTGGCGTCGAGGTTGATGCTCGCGGTCGTCGTGTAGAGAGGCACTGCGTCGCTCGTCGTGACGGGCGCCGTCTGGTCGACTCGCACTGTGGCGATCGCTGCCTGGCTTGGGTTACCCACGTTGTCGACAGCTGCGTATGCGATCGAGTGCACGCCTTCGCCTACCACCGCGATGGGCTCGACGTAGGGTGTCATGACGTCTCCGTCGAGCGAGAACAGCACCAACTGGACACCGGACAGCGCATCGGATGCGTTGATGGAGCACAGTACGGGGTGGTTGACCCATGTCTGCGGCGCGTCGTCGGACGCACTTGGTGGAGTCCCGTCAACCTTGACGGTCGCGGTCTTAGTGGCTTCTACGTTGCCGACGGCATCTGTCGCTGCGTAGGTGATC
>Ga0172371_10011940_pt1 | contig 11502 bp, 8 predicted proteins | sample Lak12m_FD_114543 | JGI IMG/M metagenome (GOLD analysis project Ga0172371, IMG submission 114543) | Freshwater microbial communities from Kabuno Bay, South-Kivu, Congo - kab_022012_12m | ecosystem: Environmental > Aquatic > Freshwater > Lake | place: Democratic Republic of the Congo: South-Kivu...
GTTGGCTATTGGAAAATGGATGAAAGTTCAACTCCAGCGGTTGATTCTTCTGGAAATGGAAATACTGGCACTTGGGCAAATTCGCCAGCAGCAATCACCGGCGTTTTTGGCAACGGGATTGACATCCCTGGCGTTGGTGGTAGTGGAGTTGGTCCAGTTGTTAATGTTTCTGATTCAGATTCGCTTGACGTTGGCTACACCAATTCTATGACCGCTGCTTTTTGGCTGAAAAATGATAGTAATGTTTGCGCAGCAATATTCAAAAAAAGTGCCATGTGGGAAATCTACAGATGCTCATCAGCGCTAACTGTACGTTTTGATGCCGCCAGTCCAACAGACTACTCGAGCGGTACGAGTCTAAATAACGGCCAGTGGTACCACGTCGTTGTCACGCGTAACTATCAAACGGGCAAAACTATTCTTTATTTAAATGGTCAACAAGATTCCACCTGGACCTTTTCAGTTGGGACACCAAATACCACTGGAGGAATTGGTATTGGGGCTTATTACGGCGGTAACTGGGCAATAGATGGCAAGCTTGATGACGTCCGATTGTATAATCGCGAGCTCTCCCCCAAAGAAGTCCGCGACCTGTACAACTGGGCGCCGGGACCAGTAGCTCATTATAAATTTGATGAAGGTAGTTTTGGCGGATCAGCAGTCGATTCAAGTGGAAATAGTTTAACAGGGATTGTAACAGGAGCAACAAATGATATTGGTAAATTTGGAAAAGGAGCTCGTTTCAATGGAACAAGCAATAGTGTCGTTACTACCGATAATGCCTTATTAAGAATCACCGCATATTCTGTTTCTGCATGGATAAAGCCAGAGGTTGACGATGATTTTTGGACTGGAATCGTAGGAAAACCAGGAAGAAATTACAATATGTGGTTTGGTAGTTCTAACAGTTCAAGCGGCTATATTCATCATAGATTTCACGATAGTGCAGGTGGTAATTCGGGTTGTCCTGATGCATCTGGTGTTCCTATTAATGGAAGCACTTGGACATATATAACAATTACCAATGATGGTACAACTTGCAAAACATATTTTAATGGAGTTCTTCAACAACAAGGCAGTGTTACAGGATCACTTATAGTCGATAATTCAGACTTACAAATTGGAAGGAACTTGGATGGGGGGGCTTCAAACTATTTTCGAGGAATCATTGATGACGTCCGTATCTACAACTACGCCCGGACGGCAAAGCAAATCGTCGAGGATATGAATGCCGGCCACCCCTCGGGTGGCTCGCCGGTGGGAAGCCAATATCTTTATTATAAATTTGATGAGGGATACGGAACTTCCACATCAAAAGACTCAGGCCCTAATGGTCTAGACGCTTCTTTAACGGGAACATCTTGGAGTAATAATGGAAAATTTAACAAAGCGATAGTTTTCAACGGATCAGCTCGCACAACAAATGCCTCATTCTCTACTCCTGGCGCATTTACTGTTAGTGCATGGATAAACCATAATATTTCTTCCGGTTATAAATGGGTTTTAGGCAAGGAAAATTCTTTTACAATTGGCATCGGCCCAAATACTTTTTATGGATATGTGCGGGACGGAACAACTGGCGGAACCGATGGAAATGGTTGGAATAATTGTAGTTCATCGACAGCTATTAGTACAAATGCTTGGCATTATGTTGCATTAATTTATAACAACCGATCGCAAAAAATTTACTTAGATGGTCAATTACTGAACTCCTGTACTTTTTCACCTGTAGGAGATAGTGATGGCATTGCTGACGCCGGATCTGGAAATTTTACGGTCGGAGATTTAGGAACAAGAGGAGTTTACTTTGTTGGAACAATTGATGAAGTAAAAGTATATAGTGGAGAATTGAGTTCCGACGAAATCAAGCTGGATTATAACCGCGGCAGCGCAATGGTTTTGGGAGCTCTATCAGATACCTCCGGCTTAACCGGCGGCTCGGTCGCCTCCTCATCGGCCCAGGCCGAGTACTGCATTCCGGGAGACACAACAAGCTGTAACTCTCCGGTCGCTGAGTGGAAGTTTGACGAGAAAACGGGAACGAACGCGTATGATACGAGTGGGAATGGATTAGCCACTAGTGCTTTTGTTGGTCAAACAACTTGGGGAATAGGAAAAATTGGTTCAGCTCTTTATACAGATGGGAATGGTGATTCCGCGTATCGAAACGATACTACCGGAAGCCCTCTTGACCTAACTACTTTGACAATTAATTTTTGGTTTAAGGTCACTCAACTTAATAGCAACTGGAAAGCAGTAATAACTAAAGGTGATACTGGAACTGATGCAAATAATAATTATGAATGCTGGATTAATACTTCAAATTCATTTTACTGTGAAATTGGAAACGGATCAACTTCCCAAGCAACGTCAAGCTTTTCCGTAGTAGCTGACACTTGGTATTTTGTTAGCTTTGTCGTCGATGGTTCTTATTTACGTCTCTATAAAAATGGTGTTCCATTAACTCCTGTAGGCCAAACAATAACGCCTTTAGCTAATGATAATAGATTGACAATTAACGGATTGTCCTCCGGAAGCTATTCTGTCCCAGGCTATATAGATAATCTTCAAATCTTTAACTACGCCCGCTCCGCGGCGCAAATCGCCTGGGACTATAATCGCGGTGCACCCTTAGGGTGGTGGAAGATGGATGAGTGCCAGGGAGGAACTATCTATGATACATCGGGTAACAGTCTTAACGGAAACATTACCATTAACACTGGTAGTACCCAAGACGGCATCGGAACATGTGCGGACGGAGATAATACTAATGCGCGTTATAACGGTCGAAACGGTAAATATTCATCATCTCTCAATTTTGACGGTTATGACGATGTAGCAACTGTTACCTCTGCTACTGGCGGCATTCTTAATCCAGCCAATGCAATTTCTCTTTCAGCTTGGATATATATTAATAGCAGTAAAAGTAGTAGCTATTTTGTAACAAAAGGTTGGGGCGACAACTATGAAATGTATTTAAATGGAAGTAACCAGGTCGTTTTTAGAATTATTAACACCCCAAGTCCAGCCGACCTCCAGTCGGTCACTTCAACCATTGCTCTATCTAACTCACAATGGTACCACATCGTTGGAACATACGATCAACAATATTTAAAACTATATATTAACGGACAGTATAATAACCAAGCTGCTTATACGAAAACAATCTACCAAGGCAGTCAAAAATTTGCTATTGGCGGTATCCCTCATATGGAAACTTCTTATTTTAATAATGGAATCAATGGTCAGGTAGATGATGTCAGAGTTTACAACTATGCTCTGACGGCAACCCAGGTAAAAAATCTGTATAACGAGGGGTCGGCAGTACGATTTGGGCCGAGTAGTGGTAGTCCATAGGAATAGGATGTCCACGAATGATGGCGAATTTACACGAATTCTATGAATAAAGTTGGGTTACTATATCCAGATTTATCTTATCAACTTCAAGGGTGTTTTTATAAAGTCTATAACACTCTCGGATTTGGACATAAAGAGGTAGCTTATCAACGAGCCTTAGAACATGAATTAACTCTCCGAAATATTCCTTTTGAAAAAGAAAAACGTCTACCAATTATCTATGAAGGCAAAAAAATTGCCGAGTATATCCCAGATTTTGTTATTGATCAAAAAATAATTGTTGAAATTAAAGCTCTAGAATTTCTTCCTAAAAAACTCATAACACAACTCATCTATTATCTGAAAGGGACAAATTATCAGTTGGGATACCTGGTAAACTTTGGTGCGCCTAAATTACAAATTATCCGTAGAATTTGGTCGCCCAACTATACCACCAGAATTCGTGGTAATTCGTTACCAATTCGTGGAAATCCTATTTTATAATGTAGAATTATTATGATGAAAAAATCACCTGTCCTGAGCGAAGTCGAAGGATTCACCCTGATGGAAATCATCATCGTCACCGCCATTATTGTTCTTTTGGCAATCGCTGCTTTATTACTCATCAACCCTCTCCGCCAGATTGAAAAATCCTGGGATACTAAAAGAAAAGGTGAACTAGCCACCTTAACCAAAGTCAACGAAGACTGGTATAACGATCATAACTGTTATCCTAAACCAGGAGAAATCTGTTATGACACCGCGGTTAATAATGAATGTCATATCTGTGGAAACGAGGTAGGCTCTCCCTCTTTTTCTCCTTATCTTTCCCGTCTTCCCTGCGATCCCCAGCAGTCAAAAAATCCCTATCTTTATCAGACCGACTCAGGCGACTGCCCCAGCTGGTATAAAATCTACGCCAGTCTGGCTGACGGCCCAACCGGTTATAACTACGAAGTCGGCAGTCCTAATAGTCCTGATGTCACACCGGCTTCTTATCCAACCGGTCTAGTGGCCACGCCAACACCCACCATTTTTCTCCCTCCGACCGCCACTCCTACTACTGGTATCCCGCCCCCGCCCAACACTCCTCTTCCCACTAAGACGCCAACACCGCCACCAAACGGAGCTTATTACTGCCAAAGTCTTTATAACTGCAGCTGGTATGATAAAAATCTTTGGAACTGTTCACCAAATTTTGCTGATCCTTTATGCACTGGCAGCGGAAACTGTACTATTCATATTGGAAGTTGTGTTCCAAAATAGAGCGTAATTTCGGCTTGACTTATTATTAAAAGTTTTCTATATTTAAAGTCTATGGAAAAATTTTTAAAGTCTTTTATTCACTACTTTTTATTAGTTATTATTTTTTTATTTCCTCTTCTCTTTTTACCCTTTACCCAGGAGTTTTTCATCACCAACAAACTCTATTTTTTAGGCTTTGCTAGCCTTATACTTCTTCTCGCTTCCAGCTTCCATCTTCTATTTTCTAAAAAGATTTCTTGGAGTTCTCGTCCATTTGATGGCTCAGTGATTCTTTTTGTCTTAGCGGTCGCTCTTTCAATTCTTATCTCCTCGCCTAACAAAGTCCAGGCCCTTTTAAACCCCAACTTTGGCCTATTAGGAATTCTTTCTTTGACTGTCCTCTACTTTTATCTTTCCCGCAATAATGGAATAATGAAACAATGGAATAATATCATCTCTTTTTCAACTCTTCTTCTCTCACTTATTACCATCGTCTTCTTTTTCCAACCTTTTAAAAACACCAATCTTCCTACCAGTCTTCAGTTTTTGAAAAATGCCAGCTTTACGCCAATAGGTAGCCAGCTTGATCTGGCGATTTTCTTAGGATTTATCGTTGTCTATCAACTGGTTCACTTATTAATAAAGAAACAATCGAACAATGAAACAATGAAGCAATCAATTTTTAACTTTTCACTTTTAACTTTTAACTTACTCGCTCTCTTTCTCACTCTTTACTCTCTTCTCAAAACAATTCCCGCTTCCAGTTCCCAACTTCAAACTTCCATTCTTCTTCCTCCCTTCCGCCTCTCCTGGTATGCGGCGGTTGAGACCTTAAAGGCGCCACTGACGGCTCTTTTTGGCGTTGGAGTTGATAATTTCTCTGCGATGTTTACCGCTATAAAAGACGTTTTCTATAACCAATCAAACCTCTGGCAGATTAACTCTTTTTCCGTCGGCCGCTCTGGCCTTTTGCAGATTATGACCGAAACCGGCCTTTTCGGACTAATCTCTTTTGGACTTTTGCTTTTAACAGTTTTTAAATCCGCCTTCGCCAAGGCTTCGGCGGACAAGCCATTTATTTCTTCATTTGTTTATTTATTTATTTGTTTATTGTTCCTTCCTCCTTCCCTGCCTCTTTTCTTTTTACTTTTCGTGACGTTTGGCGTGATAAATCACGCTCCTACAGGCGATATCCAGGAAAAATCTCTTGATCTTTCCGGTTTGGTACCAATATATCTTGGAACGGTTATTGTTTCTTTTGTCTTAATCGCTGGCGCCGGCTACTTTTTAGGCCGTTCTTATGCTTCCGAGTACTACTTTAAAAAATCTTTAGACGGCTATCTAAATAACAATGCCAAAGAAGTCTATGACAATCAACGTCAAGCAATTCTCATTAATCCTTATATTGAAAGATTTCGGATTAACTTTTCCCAGACCAATCTTCTGATTGCCAACAATATTGCTAGTAAAGCACAACCAGCTCCGACCGAGTCCGCTCAGCGGACTCAAGGGTCAGCTCAGCTGACCGACCAGGATCGCCAGACAATTACTCAGGCGATTCAGGCCGCTATTTCCGAGGCCAAAGCCGCTGTTGCCTTAAATCAGCAAAAAGCTAGCAACTGGGAAAATCTTGCCGCTGTTTACCGCAATGTTCTGGCCGTCGCCCAGGGAGCTGACAGTTGGACAGTTTCCGCCTACCAACGAGCAATTATTCTTGATCCGCAAAACCCAATCTACAGGTTAAATCTCGGCGGCGTCTATTACACCTTAAAAGACTATAATCAAGCCTCCTCAATGTTTCAGCAAGCCGTTTCCCTGAAGGCTGACTGGGCTAATGCCCATTACAACCTCGCCTGGGCGAGTTTTCAAAAAGCTGACTATCAACTGGCCGCCAGCGAGATGCAGAATGTTCTTAATTTAATCGATCCGAAGACCAACAAGACCGACTATGACCAGGCCCAAAAAGACTTAGAAGAGTTTAAAAAGAAACTACCAACAACCACTGGAGAAGCCACCCAATCAGGACAGTTACAGCAGCAGCAACTATCTTTACCTCAACAACCAAGCAACCAGGTCGAACCAAAGATAGAGCTGCCAAAAACCGCTTCCCCAGAGGCTAAGTAAGGAGAGTCCTTTTAAAGGAGACTCCTTCAGAAGGAGAGTCCTTATATTCCTCGACAAACTTCTGGTAAGAAGAGTGCCCGAAACCTGAATTAGATTTAAAATAAGAAAGTATTAACTCTTTATTCAACCATTTTAAATTAATTTTTCCTAAATAAGCAGGATAGCTTGACCAAGGATAATCTACTAATAATTGATTTTTAGAAAGAATTTCTTTTGAATTTAAATGAATGTAGCGACTTAAATGCAGAAGATATTCTTCTCTATCAATATTAACTGCTTTATAAACACCTTGAAAAAGTGGACCAACTCGATCATATTTTTTATTGAAATAAAGAACATACTTTGTCAGTAAACTTCTTATAAAAAGTTCCATATCGTTTGAGTCTTTTTGCCTAATAACTAGGTGAAAATGATTTGGCATAAGATTAAAACAAAGAAGTTCAATTCGTTTATAAAAATTATTTAAACCTGAAATTATTATAATCTTTCTAGCTATTTCTTCTTCAGTTAAATTTTTATCCTCTTTTATCTCTCCAATAAGCTCTTTCTTAGGACAAAGATATAATTTTAAATAATTAAAAAAAACTTTATAATCTTGGCGGTTATTAAAGATAATCCTCTTCTCAACACCACGATTATATATATGATAAAAACCGTCAGAAATATATGTCTTTATGGAATTTTTCGCTGGCATAATTTTAAGGAGACTCCTTATAAAGGTCTCTCCTTCCCTGATTTTATGCTAATTTAGCCTCTTGTCAACGGACTATAACCTACAAAAGAAGGATTTTAGATTGTCTTAAGGCTATATTTTCTTCGATATACCACAATCTAAAAGTACACTCTTCCTAAAGGACTGTCCTTATAGAAGACAGTCTTTATTTAAGAAAATTTAGAGGATTAAGTAACTGGCCACCCGAGCGAATCTCAAAATGAAGGTGAGTCCCAGTCGACATTCCGGTCGAGCCCATCACGCCAATCTGACTTCCTTGGTTAACCGAATCGCCGGCCTCAACATAATAGCGGGAAAGATGCCCATAAAGCGTCTGATAACCATTTCCGTGATCAATAATTATATGACAACCATAACCCCAGTTAAGACAGCCAGCATAGGTAACCGTTCCCGAGTCAGCCGCCAAAACCGCTGGGCCGCCAGGATTAGCAATATCTAAGGCCATATGGTACCAGACCGGATACTGGGTAATCGAGCCTGACGTCGGCCAGATGAAGTTTGAGGTGCCACGGACACCAGCCTGAATCGTCGCCACAAATCTCGGACTGACCCTCTCTGGTAAAATCTCGCCGCCTGGAACAAACAGATACTGACCGACGCTTAAGGCAAAGGTATCCATATCAGCAAAGTCGTTCATCGGAAAGTTGACGATGTTTTGGGCGTTAACATTGTATTTTTTCGCGATCGAATAGACGGTGTCTCCGGAGACGACTTTATAGACAATACCGTTTTCCGGCGGTATCTTTAACATCTGGCCGGGTTTAATCAGGTCGTTTTTTAGATCGTTTGACCACTTGATACTCTCAACGGAAATATTGAATTTTTTCGCAATTGACGCCAAAGTATCGCCGCCTAACACCTGGTAGTCGACAATCTGCGGCTTAACTGAAACCGTTGTTCCTAAACTTCCCTCGTAAGGATTGTAAGAAACTAAACTGGCCTGAGAAGAAGACTCATTAACCCCATTAAAAAAAGGAGAGTTTTCCGCTATAGTTGGCCCAGCTATTAAAGCAGTAAGAACGATGAGAAAAAACGAGGTATTGAGAAATGAAGATGAATAACGGCCGCGCTTAATCGTCAAAAAAGCAACGATGATGTCCTTTCCCGCTTCAAAATTTTTTCCAAATGAGACGGCTTTGCTAACAAAATAGTTCTTGCTAAACTCCAAAAACTCTCGCAAATCTTGCATACCTTAGACTATCTATTATACACTTTTCAAACCATCGCTGAAGTTATTCTCTCTATTGCGACCTCAAACGCCGCCTGCTTTAAGGGAATTTTCCTCTCAACTGATTTTTCCCAAACCGCCTCAAACGCCCGAACAATCATCTCTTTCAGTTTCCTATTAACCTCCTCCTCACTCCAAAAGTAGCCAGCCTTACCCTGAACCCACTCCAGATAAGAGACGGTCACTCCGCCTGAGTTAGCCAAAACATCAGGAATAATAACCACGCCTTTTTTACTCAGATATTCATAGGCCTCCTCAGTTAAAGGCCCATTAGCCATTTCTAATATTACTTTTGCCTGAATCTTTTTCATGTTTTTCTCGTTGATGACATTTTCCAAAGCAGCTGGTACCAAAACATCAACCGGAAGCTCCAAAAGTCCTTCATTAGAAATCGTCCGACCGTATTTAATATCACAAATAGAGCCTTTACAGTAACATCCGGAAATCATTCCTTTTTCTCTTTTACACTGTAAACTTCTTTCTGGAGACAGTCCGTCTTTGACATAAACACCGCCTTTTGAGTCGGAAACCGCCACAATCTTAAAACCCGCCTCATGAGCAAGTTTAGCAAAATAATAGCCAACGTTTCCAAAGCCTTGGACGGCAACCGTTATATTTGAAAAAGGCGAAGGCACCTGTTTTTGAGTCAATGACTTGGGGGACCCCCCGCTTAGCGGGGGTGAAGTCGACTCAAAAATACGGTGTCGAGCCTTTTCAAGTAATGCTTGCAAAACAAACAGTCCACCTCGTCCGGTCGCCTCAGTCCGGCCTAAACTTCCTCCCATCGCCACCGGCTTTCCGGTAAAGGTTGCTGGAGATTTTATTCCTTTGATTTTCTGATACTCGTCTATCATCCACGACATAATCTCTGGAGTCGTATTGACATCAGGCGCCGGGACATCGATATTCTCGCCAATAACCGGAGTAATTTTAGCGGCAAACGCCCGCGATAATCTCTCCAACTCCGTTTTCGACAGTTTTTTCGGGTCAACGGCAATCCCTCCTTTTCCTCCGCCATAAGGGAGGCCGGCAACGGCACATTTTATAGACATCAAAGTCGCCAAGGCCTGGACCTCTTCACGGACAGTTTCCGGGTGGAAACGAATCCCGCCTTTGTAGGGCCCGAGAGCGCTGTTGTGCTGAATTCGCCAACCTTTGAAGACCTTGACTCTTTTTTCCACTTGCCCTGAAGTGGTCTTTTGACCTACTGCAGGGTCCATGGCCACGGTTAGAGAAAACTCGTGAACAAACTCCGGCTCTATCAGCCGTTTTATGGTTTCTTCGTCCAACTTCATCTTTTCGGCGGTTTTCCTTATTAAAGCTTGCGCCGACTCAAGCATTTTTTGGCCTTGGTTAACCATAAAAAAAGATTTTCGCGGATTTTTAATAACTGATTTCCGCAGATAATTTATAATGCTAAATATTTTTCGGCTTCTAGAGCGGCGGCTACACCCATCCCGACCGCCGTCGCCGCCTGCCGATATTTATAATCAACGCAGTCCCCGGCGGCAAACACTCCCGGCACCGACGTCATATAATTTTTAACAACAATATAGCCTTTTTTATCCAACTCTATTTGATCTTTAAAGATTTCTGTGTCAGGTTTATGACCAATGGCGATGAAGACGCCGTCGAGATTTAACTTTTGAGTTTTGAGTTTAACGCCCTCTACTCTTGTTTCTCCTAATACTTCTTCCACTTCATTATTCCAAATCACCTCTATCTTCGGATTCTTCAACACTCTTTCCTGCATAATCTTCGACGCTCTAAATTCCGCCCGTCGGTGGATGATGTAGACCTTTTTAGCAAACTTTGTCAAGGTAAGAGCCTCTTCCATGGCCGTATCTCCTCCACCAACGACAGCAACAACCTTGTCTTTAAAGAAAAATCCGTCGCAGGTGGCGCAGGCCGAGACGCCTTTGCCCCGCAACCGCTGCTCCGACTCCAACCCAAGCCATAATGCTTTAGCACCTGTAGCAATAATAATGCTTTTTGCAAGAAGAGGCGCAGATACCTGGTTTTGAGTCAATGACTTGGGGGACCCCCCTTTAGGGGGTGAAGTCGACGAAAAACCACGGTATCGAGCCTCGTTATCTGGCAAATAGACCTTAAACGGCCTTTTCGAAAAATCTACTTTTAATACGTTTTCATCTATTACTCTAACTCCAAACTTTTCAGCGTGCTTGCGCATCTTGTCAATCAGTTCCGGCCCCAAAATCGACTCAAATCCAGGATAGTTTTCTACCTCAGATGTCAGAGTCAGCTGGCCGCCAGGCGGCGACCCGGCAATAAGGAGCGGTTTTAGGTTGGCACGGGCATTATAGATTGAAGCGGCCAGTCCGGCCGGACCCCCTCCTATAATTATTACATTCTCTGTTGCCATATTTGCTTATTTGATTATTTGTTTATTTAATCATTATAGATTGATTGCTCTTTCTAGCATCTTCTCCACTTTTTTCGATTCCGCTTGCGGGATGATTCGGCAGATATCAGAAACAACGATTTCCTTGGACAGTCCGTCAATCGCTTTTTTTACCGCAGTAATCTGTTGAAGAATCTCCTGACACTCTCTCTTACTATTAACCATCTTTTCTATCCCTTTTAGCTGGCCAATTAAGCGATTAATTCGTTTAGAAAGATCGGTGTTTAACATACTGTATAGTAGTATAGAGTATATGAAAGAAAATGTCAAATGAAGAAATAAAACGAGGTGAGATACTAAATTTTTATAGGTGTCACGAATGAAAAGTGTCTTCGAGAAGCGGATTGTCCCGACGAAGTCGCGGACAGAGCCTCGCAGAAGAAATGGATTCATGAGTGACAGAATCTATAAAAA
>Ga0172371_10011941_pt1 | contig 11501 bp, 9 predicted proteins | sample Lak12m_FD_114543 | JGI IMG/M metagenome (GOLD analysis project Ga0172371, IMG submission 114543) | Freshwater microbial communities from Kabuno Bay, South-Kivu, Congo - kab_022012_12m | ecosystem: Environmental > Aquatic > Freshwater > Lake | place: Democratic Republic of the Congo: South-Kivu...
CACCGGAAGTACGGTCCCCTACCAGGGACGCAGGCGAGATCGTCGGCCTCCTGGTGTACCTGCGCACTCAGGGCATCGACGGGGTCGTCTTCTCCGGCGGCGAGCCCACACTCAATCCCCAGATGGTGGGGCTGGTCTCCGCTGCCAAGAAGGCTGGGTTCCGCAAGGTCTCCCTGGAAACAAACGGAGTTGCATTCGCTGGAAGAGGCGTCGCTCCGCGCTTCCGGCAAGCCGGGCTGGACGCTGCTTTTGTCTCGCTGCACAGCGCCGACGCTGCCGTGTCGGACATGCTGACAGGCGTGGCCGGGGCACTGCCCGAAACCCTGGCCGGCGTTCGGGCGCTGCTTGCCGCGGGCATAACGGTTGACCTGAACTGCGTCATCAACCGGATGAACCTCCGCGACCTCCCGTCACTGGTGGAGTTCGTCGCAAGGGAGATCCCTCGTGTCGGGTCGCTTACTTTCTCGTTTGTCGCGACCCTGGGCCGGGCCCGCGGAAACGCTGACGTCGTCCCGCGCATCGCTGAAGCCACGCCCTATCTGAGAAGGGCGCTGCTGGATGCGGAAACGGCAGGGCTGGTAGCCCTTGTTCCGGGCAGGTGCGGAATCCCGTTCTGCGTGCTTCCCGGCATGGAGCGGTTCTTCGTGGACTATCGAAGAAGATCGCGGTCCCCGGGCGTTCCCACCGCCCCCCTGCCCGACCGGGTCAAGCCCGACTTCTGCTCCGGTTGCGCCATGGACCACTGCTGCCAGGGCCTGTGGGCAGGCTACGTGGAGATGTTTGGCACCGCCGAGCTCTCTCCCATCCCCCACACGACGGGGACCGCCACGTGACCAGGCCCAAAGCGAACAGAGGCGCCCTCGACGGCGGGGTCGCCGACCGGCGGCGGACCCCGGCAGGCCCGCCGGCAAATGGCGCGACTGTCTCCCGCCACCGGTGCTCAGCCTTGCAGGAACGCAACTCGGCAGGCCCGTCCGCGGCGCCCGCTGGGGTCAGGCTGGTCGTCGGCCTCCACGGCGGCGCGGACGCAGAGTATGTACGCACCCTGGTGGACGCCGGTGCGGATGAGTTCTTCCTCGGATACGTGCCGGAAGCCTGGTGGAAGAGGGTCGGATTCGAGTTCTCTCCCAACAGGCGATACCAGGCGGGAAGCCAGGTTACATCGCTGAGGCAACTCCACGAAATCTGCGGCGCGGCTTCCCAGGCCGGGCGCCCGGTAGCAGTGACTTTCAACGAGCACTTCGTCACCCGGTGGGCTTGGGCCGCGGGGACACAGCTCATCTACGAGGCTGTCGAGGCCGGTGTGTCGGCAGTGATCGTCGCAGACCTCTCGGTCGTGGCCCCGCTGCGCAAGGAGTTTCCCGACGTAGCGATCCACGTGAGCGGAGACTCTGGGCTCTATAACGCGGCGGGCGCCGACCTGGCTTTCTCGGCAGGGGCCGGAAGAGTGATCTTCCCCAGGGAGTTGCCTCTGCCGGACATGGCCGAGACCATCTCGCTGACCGGAGCCGGGGAATTCGAGGCATTCGTCATGGGTGAACCCTGCGTCTTTGACGGGGCACGCTGTTTCACCGAGCACGGTTACGGCTTCAAGTGCGACTTCTGCAACGCACACGTGGTCAAGATGCTCACGCACCGGGCGGGCGGCGCCCCGCGGCCCCTGGCTCCTTCGCACAAACGACTGTTGGACGAAGCACACGCGGCGGAAGTCCGGTCTCTGGGCCGCTGTGGGCTGTGCGCCATACCGGAGCTGAGGGGGATGGGAGTCACCCACCTGAAGATCCCAGGAAGGGCTTCGGACGCACTCAAGAACACCAAGCTCGTGCGTGCGCTCCTGGACGTGCCCGAGGCAGCGGCCGCGGATGCAAGAGCTCTGCTGGCTGCCCCGGATGTCTGCGCAAGCGGGACGTTCTGCTACTATCCGAGGAGCACGCGCCAATAGCATGTATAACTTAAATGATTATAATGTAACAAGCTGAAATTATGTATATCGCAATTCAGTTCCCCAACTTGGCAGCGCTGTCCCGAGAGAGGGCGTTCCTGGCATCGCGCAAGCCAGCCCACCTGACCTTGCCGGTCCACGCTGCAGAAAGGGCCGCTTGGGTCAGGACCTTGGATGCCATGCCGGATTCGAAGAGCACCAGGGTCTACCTTGGAAACGAATTCTGTCGATATCTGCTGCCGACGGCGAAGCAGGTCCGCGAAGCGTGTACTGCCCTGTCGGATTCCGGGCTGGCGGTCTCCTTCGTGTTGCCCGTCGTTACGCAGACCATGACCGACCAGGCGCTTACGCTGGTCGCAGCCGCGGAGTCGGCAAGCGCCGGCTGCGAAATCGTCGCGTCCGACTGGGGAACCTTGGCGTTGCTTGCCGGGTCGGGGCACACCGCTGTTGCTGGAAGGCAGCTTTTCAAGATGAAGCGCCTTCCCCGCGTGGGGGAGGAAACGCTGCCCGCTCCAGCGCCAGCGGGTGAGCCTATGAGCGCCGCTTCAAGTCGGAGGGGGCCGGGGGATGTGGGGGGGGAAGCAGATTCCGATCTGAAGGCGGTCCTTGAAGAACAGGTTCACGAGCTGTCCGAGTTTCCACCGGACAACCCCAGGATGATCGCGCTTCTCTCGAAGTTGGGAGTGGGCAGGATCGATACGGACATCGTGCCGCAGGGAGTCCGCTTCGACGGCACTGGACCGAAATGCTCGCTGCACTTGCCGTGGAGCTACGTTACCGGCGGCGGGGAGTGCCCGGTCGCCCGGTTCTCGACCCGCAACGGCCGGCGTGTGTGCTCAAAGGCTTGCAGGAGCACGGTAGTCGAGCCGAGGTTCCCGTACCGGACCTGGCCGTTGATGCAGCTCGGACACACGGTCTTCGCCCAGATGTCCGCTCTGGTCCCTCACTATATGTCGTTGAACCGCTGCGACCGACTGATCCTGGCGGCTGCGCCGCCCATGTAATCATGCGTCGAGGGTCGGCTACCGCCGCTTGCGCTTCTTCTTCTTGCCGCCTTCTGCCTCCGGTGGGGGAGCTTCCGGGCCGGCAGGCTCCGGCACCACGGGCTCCGGCACGACAGGCTCAAATGCCTCCCGCAGGTGGGGGGCATCGCTTGTCGGTTCCGGTGACTTCACCGGCCAGAGGGAGGGCTCCGGTGCCGCAGGCGACGCAGCATCGGGCACCGTCGTTTCGGCCGGGACGGCTTCCTGGATCCGGGTCTGGCCCAGTGCGGGGGTGGGTTCGAGCTTGAAACGCGGAGCCTCTACCGCAGCAGGAGCCTGTGGAGCAGGGGCTTCCGGAACGGGCCTTCCCTGGCGTGCGAGGAAGTCCGACTTGAACCGCTCTATGATCTCGTTGCGGTCGGGAAGGGTCCGGTTGGCTTCAAGCAACGCTATGACGATGTCTTCCATGCTCAACCTCCAGTCGCGGCAAGCAGCTCGCGAAAGCGGGCTACCACAGCATCCCACTTCTCCGGGGCACCGCTTCCGGCCTGCCCGAAGTCGGGCTTTCCGCCTCCGCGACCGCCGCATACCTTGGCAAGCTCGGTCGTAGCCTTGCCGCAGTGGAACGCTCCGGTCCGGTCGCGGGTACCCGCGACGACGAAGTGCAGTTTACCAACGATTGCCGCTCCGACAAGAACTACTCCACTCTGGAGCTTGTCGCGCAGCATGTCCGCCACTCCGCGAAGAGCGTCGGGGTCGCCTCCTTCGATGAAACCGGTGGCGCCCTTGAGGCCCCCGACCTCGAACGTTTCGAACTGCGGGCCCGACGTGGACTGGGCCGTGACCTTCTTGCGGGCAGCGTCCTTCATGTCCTTCTCCAGCTTTGAAACCAGCTCCTGGAGCTTCTCGATTCTCTGGCTCACCTCGTCGGGAGAGCATTTCAGGGAAACGGCCGCATCGTCCAGCTTGCGCTCCCTTTCCTGGAACCTCGAAAGGGCCGCGGCATGACAGACGGCATAGATCCGGCGTACGCCTGACGACACCGCTTCCTGCTTGATGATCTTCATGAATCCCACGTCGCCGGTACGCCGCACGTGAGTGCCTCCGCACAGCTCCCGTGAGAGCCCACCGGCCATGGATACGAGACGCACGTTGTCCCCGTACTTCTCGTCGAAGAACGCCTTTGCGCCCGAGGCGACCGCTTCGGCAAGCGGCACTACCGCGGTCGTTACTTCCGTGTTCGCCAGGACCTGCGTGGCGACCAGCGCCTCGATGCGCTCGATCTCGTCGCGTTTCAGCGGTGAGAAGTGCCGGAAGTCGAACCTGAGCAGGTCGTCGCGCACAAGCGATCCTTCCTGCTTGATGTGGGTGCCCAGCACTTCGTTGAGCGCCCAGTGGAGCAGGTGCGTGCCCGAGTGGTGGGCCCGGATGGCAGACCTCCTCGCCGTGTCCACGGCAGCCGTGACGGTCTCCCCTACCCTGATTTCACCCTCGACCACCGTGGCGGAGTGCAGAAAGAGGTCGCCCGCGGCCCGCGTAGTTGCGGTCACTGTCAGTGTGCTTGCGGGACCCGTGATCTTGCCGGCGTCGCCGATCTGGCCTCCGGCATCGCCATAGAACGGCGTGGCGTCAAGCACGACGCCCACCGCAATCGGCTCACTTCCGGGGATCCCACCGGACGCTCCACCGCTGCCCGATCCTCCCGTACCCGTGCCGTCAGCAACCGTGGCGGAGTCCGAGCCGGGGGTGTTCGAGCCCACCCCGATTCTGTCCACTCGGGAGTCGCCGACGACCAGGGCGATGACCTTCGCCTGGGTGCGTTCGGTCTCGTATCCAACAAACCGGGTCGCCCCCACCTGGTCCAGCAGCTCCCGAAGCACTACGGCGCTTCCTCCACCGTCCCGCTTGGCATCCTTGCGGCCTGATGCCTTGCGCTTCTCTTCCATGAGCGCTTCGTAGCCTGCCCGATCGACCGTCAATCCTCTCTCGGCAGCGATGAGCTCCGTGAGGTCCGGCTGGAACCCGCGCTCGTCGTGAAGCCAGAAGAGGAACGGGGCACCGATGACCTTGGCCCCGGCAGCGGCCAGGCGGTCCATCTCCGTATCCAGCGCCTGCTTCCCGGCCTCGAACGTCTCGAAGAACCCCTGCTCTTCGACCGACAGCACTTTCTCGATCACGCCCCGCTTGGACGCCAGCTCGGGGTACGCGTCAGCCATGATGTCAACGACCGAATCGCATGCCTTGAAGAAGAATGGACGGGAGAACCCCATCTTCCGCCCGAACCGAACGGCTCTGCGGACCAGCAGCCTGGTGATGTAACCGCGGCCCTCGTTGTCGGGATAGACCCCGTCGCTGATGAGGAACGCGGCAGCACGTGCGTGGTCAGCGATGACGCGCAGCGCAACGTTCGTCTCATCGTCCGTTCCGTACACGACCGGCTTGCCGGTCTCCTCCTGGAACAGGGCGCACGCTCGCTCGATTATCGGCATGAACAGGTCCGTGTCGTAGTTGGTCGCACGGCCCTGCACGACAGACGTCAGCCGCTCCAGCCCCATGCCCGTGTCGATGGACGGTGCGGGAAGCGGAGCGAGGGCGCCGCCTGCGGTCTTTCGCTCGAACTGCATGAACACGAGGTTCCAGATCTCCATGTACCGGTCGCAGTCGCAGCCGGGTCCGCAGGTTGGCTTGCCGCACGCCCACGGCCCCGGACCGCGATCATAGATGATTTCTGAGCAGGGCCCGCATGGGCCCGTCTCCCCCATGGCCCAGAAGTTGTCCTTCTTGCCGAAGCGCAGGATGCGGTCTGCACCGACGCCCGCGGTCTTCATCCAGAGCGACGCGGCCTCCTCGTCGCCCGGGATGCGGTCCGCGGGGTCCCCCGCGAAGACGGTGTAGTACATCTTCGTCGGGTCGAGGCCGACCCGGCCGACCAGGAATTCGTAGGCGAATCGTATGGCGTCCTTCTTGAAGTAGTCGCCGAACGAGAAGTTCCCGAGCATCTCGAAGAACGTGTGATGCCGGGCGGTCCGGCCAACGTTCTCGAGGTCGTTGTGCTTGCCGCTGACGCGCAGGCATTTCTGGCTGGACGTCGCACGCCTGTAGTCGACGTGCCGGACTCCGACGAACACGTCCTTGAACTGGACCATGCCCGCGTTTACGAACAGCAACGTCGGATCAGCGGGCGGGATCAGCGAGTAGCTTGCGACCCGCTTGTGCGCTTGCTCCTCGAAATACGTAAGAAAGAGCTCTCTCAGCTCGTGACTGGTCTTCATGACGGTTGCTCCGGATTTGTAGACTGGGACCGGCTATTCCTTTCCGAGAACGAAGTCTTCGAACGACACGTCGCTGTCGCCTGCGATGCCGCTGACCCGCAGCTTGAAATCCGACGGGTTCGAGCAGTTGGCCAGAGCGACATCGATGCTGATGATCCCCTTTACGTACAGCCCCATCAGGCACTGGTCGAAAGTCTGGGTGCCGTACACCTTGTATCCGCCTGCGATGTTCTCGACCAGCGCCCGTTGGCTGGCCTTCTGCACTATGAGCTCCTTGATCCGCGGCGTCCCTTTCAGCACTTCGCACGCGGGGACCCGCCCCTTGCCGTCTTTGCGCTCGATCAGCCGCTGCGAGATGATCCAGCGGACAACGTCAGCGAACAGGTGGCGGATGGCTTCCTGGTCGTGCGGCGGGAACACTGCGACAGCGCGGTTGAGAGTCTCCGCCGCGTCGATCGTGTGCATGGTCGAGAATACGAGGTGGCCGGTCTCCGCTGCCTGCAGCGCGATCTCTATGGTCTCCCGGTCGCGCAACTCTCCCAGCAGGATGACGTCGGGGTCCTGGCGCAACGCGGCGCGAAGCGCGGTCGAGAAGCTTGCGGCGTTGGACCCGATTTCCCGTTGGTTGATTATGCACTTCTTGTCCGGTATGACTGCTTCTACCGGATCTTCGATGGTGATGATGTGTGCGGCCCGCTGCTCGTTCACGTGGTTGATCATGGCGGCCAGCGTCGTAGACTTTCCCGACCCGGTCGTGCCCGTGACGATGACCAGCCCTCTGTGCTCGTCCGCTGCCTTCTCCAACACGCTGGGGAGGTTGAGGTCGCGGACGGTCTTTATCTGTGAGGGAATGCAACGAATAGCGATCGAGATTCCCGTGTACTGTTTGTAGACGTTGACCCTGAACCGCGCCAGCCCTTGGATCTCGTACGCGCAGTCTACGTTCCCGTCCTGCGAGAACGTCTTGCGCTTCGCATCCTCCACAATCAGCTTGTCCAGGAACGCGGTCACATCCTGTGCCGACAGGGGCATTGCGCCACGCTGCGCCGCGAGCTGGCCGTTCACCCTGAACGCGGGCGGCCGCCCCTGTTTGAGATGCACGTCCGAGATGGACTTCTGGACTGCAAACTCAAGAATCTTGTCCAGGTCCAGCGGCATTTGCCGTCTCCTCGACCGTGCCCGCGGGCACCTTGTTGTCCAACTCGGGTGCGACGCCGACCTTGCGGATGTCCGCTTCGATCTTCTTGGCGATCTCCGGGCGTTCTTCCAGGAAGAGGATCGTGTTGTCACGGCCCTGGCCCATGCGCTCGCCCGCATAGCTGAACCAGGACCCCGACTTCTCGACCACCTTCAGTGCAATGCCGGTATCCAGCAGGTCTCCCCTGGCGTTGATGCCCTGTCCGTAGATGATGTCGAACTCGACCTCACGGAACGGCGGCGCCATCTTGTTCTTGACCACCTTGACGCGGGTCCGGTTACCGACGACGACGTCGCCTTTCTTGATCGCTCCGATCCTGCGGATGTCGAGGCGCACCGAAGAGTAGAACTTGAGCGCGTTTCCGCCGGTCGTGGTCTCCGGGTTGCCGAACATCACGCCGATCTTCATGCGGATCTGGTTGATGAACATGACCATCGTCTTGGACCGGGCGATGGAGCCGGTCAGCTTCCGCAGCGCCTGGCTCATCAGCCTTGCCTGGAGGCCGACGTGCGAGTCGCCCATCTCGCCTTCGATCTCGGCCTTGGGGACCAGGGCCGCGACCGAGTCCACGACGAGGCAGTCCACCGCGTTGCCCTTCACCAGCATGTCTGCTATGTCCAGGGCCTGCTCGCCGTAGTCCGGCTGCGACACGAGCAGCTCCTCCACCCTCACGCCCAGCTTTCGAGCATACGACACGTCCAGAGCGTGCTCCGCGTCGATGATCGCGGCCACTCCGCCCATGCGCTGTGCTTCGGCCAGAGCATGCAGCGCCAGAGTCGTCTTGCCCGACGCCTCGGGGCCGAAGACCTCGGTCACCCTGCCTCTGGGATAGCCGCCCACGCCGATGGCGAGATCGAGGCCAAGGCTGCCGGTCGAGATGACCGGAACGGGGGCTACCGGCTCCTCGCCCAGCCGCATGATCGACCCCTTGCCGAACTGGCGCTGGATCGAGTCTATGACCGCGTTGAGGCTGCGGTCACGCTCGTTCTCGTCCTTCACCTTCTTGGACTCCTTCGCACTCATGCGTTCCCTCCACCACCGCCCAGCGGCACGTCCGCCAGGACCGTAAACGGCTTCTCGCCGGACGCCGCGGGCGTCACCCGCTTGATCACGAGGTTCCGCACCTGGACCTCGCCGAAGTCCTTTTCCTGCCATTCGACGAATGCGGAGCCGAACTCGCGTGCGGACTTGAACTGGTCCACGAGCGCCAGGGGCACGTGCGGCAGGAATTCGACGCCGTCGGTGTCGACCTGGAGCTCCGACAGTGCCTTGCGGATGCCTGCACGGATGTTTGCGAGGCCGTCTGCACCGTCCGTGACCATGGCCCAGATTGCCTTGACGGTGGTCTCGCCGCCCTTGGTCTCCTCGAAGAGCTTGAGGCCGCGGATCCGTGCGGTGATCGGCTGAGAGTCCCCCGCGACCATTCCGACCGCGTCGATAACGAGGGGAAGCAGGTCCTCCCGGACACGGGCAGTGTAGAGGAGCGACACGTGCGCAAGCGACGGTGCGATCCAGAAGAGCTGCATCTGGAGCGGGTTGGCCGCACGCCTGAGAGCGGTCACCGCCTTGGCCAGCTCGGCGCACACGGGGGTGTTGAGCTCGGCAGCGACTACGACTTCTTCGTACTTGAACGTTCCAACGGCAGGGCTACTTGTATCCACAGTGCCTCCTTATCCGTTCCAGCGCCTCATCTGCGGCCCTCACCTGGACCTGGCGCCGGGTTCCGGAAAAATGCTTCATCCAAGTCTCGGTGCCCGTCTCGGCAGCAAGCCCGAACCAGACGGTACCGACCGGCTTCTCCCTGCTTCCGCCCGTAGGGCCTGCGATGCCGGTGATCGCCACTGCCACCGACGTTCCGAACGCCCTCCGTGCCCCTTCCGCCATGGCGGCCGCTGCCTGGGAGCTTACCGCACCGTGCTCGCCGAGGACCGAAGCGGGCACTCCGAGTATCCCGGCCTTCACCGCGTCCGAGTAAGCGACTACCGCACCCGGGAACACGGCGCTGGCACCCGGCACGGTTGTGAGGAGGTGAGCGGCCAGTCCACCGGTGCACGACTCCGCCAACGCGACGGTGAGGCCGCGTTCGGCGAGCCCACGCACCACTACGGCAGGGAGATCTTGGTTTTCAATTTCCAATCTACTTTTTGTCCTTCTTGCTCTTGTTCAGCGTGAACCGTGCCCTTTCAGACGTAGAGATGTTCGCGTCATGCTCGTACTTGTCCTGCATGTCCATGAGGTCGTCGGTGGAAGCTTCCTCCTTGAGCAGATCGGGCTGCTGTGCGGCCATGAACCACTGGGTCTCCGAGAACGTCTTCCCTTTTCCCTTCCCTTCTCCCTTGGAATCGGCCCGGTCCTCGGTCTCGTCTTCCGGTGCGCCCGCAGCGCCTTCGCCGCCCACGTCCCCCGGATCTGCTGCTCCCGGTACGGCTGTCTTGGCCGCATGTCCCTGTGCCGCGTCGCCTGGCTTCCGTGTCGCGGCCGCCTGTTTGCCCGCTGCGGCAGCGGGCTTGGGCTGCTCTTCCTTCTTCGCATCCTCGGGCAGGATGAGCTCTGTCCGCGTCCCGTCCTTGGGACAGAAATTGGCCGTCTCCGGCCACCTGCTTCCGCACTTCGGACACTTCTTCATCTAATCCCCCACCGGACAAGCCCGGGTTCCCGGCCTCTGTCCGTCACTCTAGATAGCACTCTTCTACTATCTTTTCAATTGCGGAAAGCGGGCACCTTCTACTTCAGCTTGCCGCCCATGACGAGGTAGCCGGAGTCGACCGAGAGCTTCGAGAGGTCAAATGAGATCTCGGTGCCGGGGGGAATGGTCTCCGACAGAGAAGAAAGATCTATCGCGGGAACGGCAAAGCCACCAAGGCCGCTGAGGAGCTGGTCGGTGAGCTGGGGAAGCAGGACGTCCTTGAAGAGGTCTTCGACCATCCCCTCCTTCCCCTTCAGATCCTCGCCGACCTTCGCCACCTCTACCTCGCCGACCTTGATGCCGTCAACCTGGATGCCAATCAGCGTCTCGCCAAGCTCGTTGACCGTCAACGTCGGCTTCGCATCCAGAACAAGGAACATGAAGATCTCGATGTCCCAGTCCATGTTCATCATGAAAAACGTGGCATGCACGTACGCGTCGCCAAGCTGGAGCTCCAGGTTCTCCCCCTTGCCGCAGTTCTCGATGATGGGCGGGTAGTACATATCCACGGACAGGGCGAGATCCTCCAGCCCATACTTGGCCAGGTCCAAGTCCGCCAGGTCGGCCTCGGTCAGCTTCAACGTCAGCGCCCCGGAATTCCAGACCGTGTACAACGCCTCGTTCGCGAAATCCAACGCCAGCGCAGCGTTCATCTCGCTGTCGTGAACAAGGCTGAACTGGTCGTTCTCCGTCCCCATGCACGAATCACGCATCAGCGCGCCCAGCGGCTTGTGCACGACCTCCTTTGCGGCCGTTATCGCTGCGGCCATGACCATGTCCAGCCCTTCGAACGTGAACTTCAACAGCTCGAACTTCAGGCTTATCAGGAGCTGCTTGGGATCGCCGCTCCCGATAAGCGGCGGCAGATCAACGACCTGCCCTTGCGCTATCGACCCGAGCGCATCCTCCACCATCTGGGGGAGCTGGTCCCCGAACTGCGACTGGAACTGCTCAACCAGCTTCGTCTTCAGCATGTCCACCAGGACCGTCACCAGCGTGTCGAACAGCGGACCCACAAGCCCCTGGATGTCCACGTTCAACCCCTCGATGTCCACCTCCAGCGGCCCCATCTCCGCGTTCACCTGCCCCTGCGCATCAACCTCGATGAACAGGAACGTATCCAGCGAAATCGCTTCCGCATCCATGAACCCGTAGTAGTCGTCGCAGTACTCGCCCACCTCGGGAAGTTGGTAGCAGCACTTGATGTTCAAGTCCATGAACAGGTCCGGAATGATCATCGTAAAGTGCATCCCGCCGTCCACGGACTGCAACCCGACCGTCGGCTGAGAGAACGTCACGTCGTTGATGAACACGCTGCACTGCCCCATGAACGGGATTCCCTCCTGGGGTAACATGCCTGCGATGTCCAAACCGACAAGCACCTTTTCGATCACGGAAGCCAGATCGTCGGGCGGGTCCG
>Ga0172371_10011943_pt1 | contig 11501 bp, 7 predicted proteins | sample Lak12m_FD_114543 | JGI IMG/M metagenome (GOLD analysis project Ga0172371, IMG submission 114543) | Freshwater microbial communities from Kabuno Bay, South-Kivu, Congo - kab_022012_12m | ecosystem: Environmental > Aquatic > Freshwater > Lake | place: Democratic Republic of the Congo: South-Kivu...
CAATGAATCATCCATGGAGGAAAAGCTGGAAAAACTGGATGCCCGCCAGAGCATCCGACTATTAAACAAATAGGACATTTCTATTTTGGGGAAAATAGGACATTTCTACTTTGGCTTGACACAGGCGAATATCTTCTTGACACACAACTCATGAGTGCAGCATACTCCGACCGCGCAAAAATAACTTTTTATCAATCAGACTCCTGATTGCTGCTGCGAACTTTTTCAATCTCAAGAGGAGAGCCCATGAACGGGAGCAGAACCGATTGGCAGCATATCTTCAAATTGACGGATCAAAGGCAAAGGAAATGGTGGAAAAGATCCCTGGCGGTGCTGGGCGTCTGTGCACTGCTGGGTGCGATCATCAGCGGGGGCGGCATTTTCGCCCAGTCGTCGGTGAGCGTCAAGGGTATCGAGGTCAACCAGGCGCTGGGGGTGCAGAAGGACAATCACCAGTACTATGTGGCAGGGAAGCATACGGTCGTGCGGGCGTTTCTCACTGCGGCCGAGGAGATCGATCCGGAGGACACCTGGGTGACCGTGTCGCGGGACGGAGCGCAGGTTTTCAAGATCTACCCCAAGAAAGAGGATAAGGCGGTTGACACGGTCGACTTCCACTGCACGAATCTGGCGTCCTGCGGGAACTGGGCGGCGGGCTCCTACACGTTCCAGGTCCGCATCAACGGAACGCAGGGAAGCGTCTCCAACGCGTACGTGTTTGCCGCCGGCACGGCGATCCGCGTGCTTGCCGTGGCCGTCACGGCAAACTACGGTAAAGGCGCCATCAAATCGGTTTCCGGCACACGATGGAAGAAGATGGGGAATTTCATGCAAAACGTCTATCCGCTGGCCGAGGACAACCTGGTCTGGGACATCCATCCGACCGTTCTGGATGCTTCGGGATCAGACTACAACCTGCGGGAAGCGGAGGGAGACGGATGCGAAAACCTTTCCAAGGCCCTGGCCAAACTGATTCCCGCCCGATGCAAAACCAAGCCCCAGGGCAAGGGATGTTACGATTTCGTGGTGGGGTTCATCAACAATACGATCACCCAGGACAACGGCAAGAAGCTCGCCGGCTATGTCTATACCGGCACAAAGGCCGTCGTTGCGGTGGCAACGGACGATGATGCGCCGGGCACGGTCGCCCATGAGCTGGCCCACCAGTACGGCATCGGCGATACCTACGACGACAAGGACCTGTCGTCCATCCGCTGCTCGGTCAACCCCGCCCCGAATGGATTCAAGGGGCTGGACTGGGACACCGGATTGAAAAAGGTCACCAGCTGCACCGCCGGCCGGCCGGCCTCGACCCTCATAGGGAAAAACGAGGAAACGATCAACGGGGCGCAGGTGGCGGCGTCCGACCACCCCTATGAAGCAACCGGCCGCGGGTCCCTCGCCGAAATGGCCGATTTCATGAGCGAAGGTGGCCCCTGGCAGAAGCAGCTGTGGATCACGAAAGACAACTACGACTGGCTCTTCCGGAGACTGGTGAAGCAGGAACCGGGGCTGAAGGATCGATCCCTCGTTGTGGGGGCATCGGAAACGCCCCAGCGGTTCATCAGCTTCTCCGGAACCCTGTCTCAGACCGACGCGGTCACATTGGACCCGTGGAAGAGCTATACGGATACCGTCACCCTGGTCGATTCCACCGGCTCCCTGATGGTTCAGGCCGTCGACGGCGCCGGCATCGTCGTGGCATCCACGGCATTCACCGTCCAGTTCTTCATGGTACACCCCGTGCGGGCATTGACCGAGGCGCCCTTCGAGGGGGTCGTCAACTTCCCCGCCGGCACGGTGAAGTTCCAGGTTGTCAAGGACGGCAGGGTGCTGGCCGAGGTGCCGGTGAGCGCCAACGCGCCGATCGTAAGCGGCGTCACTCCCCGATCGACGACCACGCTGAACGGACCCTATACCATAGCCTGGACGGGAAACGATCCGGACGGCAACACGCTTACCTATACCGTGGAGTACAACCCGGATGCGACCGATCCCTTGTCCACCTGGATGATCCTGGCCGACGGCCTGGAAACCGCGTCCTGGACGGAAGACTTCAGCCAGCTTCCGGGCGGCAGCCATGCCCGGATTCGGGTGACCGCATACGACGGCGCGCTGTTCGCCGCAGCCGAAAGCGCCGAGTTCTCCGTCCCGCTCAAAGCCCCGGAGGTGTTCCTCGATGAGCTGCCCTGGGGCGCCAATTATCAGGAAGGCGGCGACATTCTGCTCACGGCCGACGCATTCGACCCCCAGGATGGATGGCTTTCGGACGACAGGATCAGGTGGACGTCGAGCATTTCCGGAGAACTGGGATACGGCTCGGAGCTGCTGGCGCGCAACCTGGCGGCCGGCCGCCACAGGATAACCGTGACTGCCACCAACAGCGCGGGCATGTCGTCCAGCGACACGGTTGAAGTTCTGGTGGGCTCGACCGGCAGCTCGAAGTGCTTCATCGCCACGGCCGCCTTCGGCTCCCCCCTGCATCCCGCAGTCGGCATGCTGAGAGACTTCCGAGACACCTATCTGCTGACCAGCGGGATCGGCCGGACCTTTGTCGATTGGTACTACCGGGTATCCCCGCCTCTGGCCGCTGCGATCGCCCCGCACGCCTATGCCCGGGTGATCGTGCGGGTGCTGCTGCTGCCTGCAGTCGGCCTGTGCGTCCTGACGCTGAAGATCGGTTTGCTCTGGAGCGCGATGCTCTTGGCAGCCGTCCTGCTCGCGGCCGGTATGGGCGCACGCAGGTTCATGCGGCGGGCCTGACTGGCGGGTATTCGCGCTTGAGGGATCATTCAATGCCCCACTATCCTTCGGAGGCCTCTGTCATGCGCCTGCATCTCTTACCGAAGGTTGCATCCTGTTCACCGTTGCGCTCCTTGCCGGCTGCGGCAGCTCATCGCAATCCGGCAATCCCTATTCCGCCGCCATCGCCGAAGGGCGTGCCGCCGTGAACGATGCCATAAAGGAAACCGGCGCAAGGGCGATCTCCGTTGCCCTCGTGGACGGCGATAAGGTAATCTGGTCGGAGGCCTTCGGCGCCGCCACGACCGATACGCTTTACGACATCTGTTCGGTCAGCAAGATGCTGCGGACTTCAACGAACTGGCTTCGGGAACGGGAAGCGGGGCCTCGCTGTTTTCCGGCAGTGGCGCCAAGTACCTGCTGCTGTTCGGCGCAAAGGGGACGAGCATCAGCCTGAACCTGACAACGCCGTAACGGCTCCGCTCACGGCGGCGATGCTGACCGCCGCCCGGCAGGGAACCTCCTGCAGCTCGTCACCGCCTTGTTTTCTTGGAGGCCGTGCGGGCGCAAGATCAACTTCGCAGCAGCCCTCTTAGCGGGTGCATCCTCCCTTCCAGAATCGAATACCCCAATATATTGGATAAAAAATCCCCTTGACATACAAACCACCTTCTACCCATACTTAGCCCATACAAAAGCAAGTTCTTATCAGAATGAGGTCCAGAGAGCTTTAAATGATCAAGATGAAGATGAGGTCCAATTCACGAAACATGCGTCAAGGCATCGGATAATAATGATCAGGAATCTTTTATCAAACAAGGAGGAAGATCTATGATGAATAGCAGATTTATTGTGGGATCAATAGTCGCTCTATTCTTCATCGCATCATACCCCAATGCCGTACACCCAGCACCGGCGACTGCCAGCCCAAGGCCCTCTGTTTCAGCCCCTCCACCTGTTACGGACGTAACCTCCAAACCGAAGCAGCAACCGGTTAGTAACGTCGCCGGTGCAATGACACCCTGCGCCAATTACTGTAATAAAGAAAGGGGGGTGATGATCGAACAAAAACTGGGGGCGGGGGGCTGTACACCGACAGCGGTCAGTTCCTGTTTTCCATACAGATGCAACTATCAAGGCACGCTTTGTAATGCTTCTTGCACCGGCAATTCCCAATGCGACGTGCCGAATGCTTACTGCGATCAGGCGATCGGCAAATGTGTTGCTGGAAATAACTGCCCCTCAAAATGCGAAGGAGACAATAAGTCGGATTACATTCCCATCGCCATGATGCCGAATTCCAATGCGTGCAAAAGAGACAGCACCACGAGCTGCTATCCCTACACCTGCGATCCACAGAAAGGAGCCTGCAGATATAATTGTGCGTCTGACGAACAATGCGCTGCGGGAGCGATGTGTAACACAGTGAAGGGAAGCTGCGTGCCGGCAGTCGCGCACTGTGACAAGAAGCAACCCAATATATTGGTGCTTCCCGACGGCACCAGAACCGATTGCTATCCGTATCTGTGCAAGGGCAATACCTGCCCGAAGAATTGCAATTCGGCCGCGGATTGCTTCTACGACCCGGACCCTCAAAAGAGTTTTGTATGTGATACGCAGGGCAGTCGTGCCTGTGTCCCGACGATGCAAAACTGAACTACCCTCGGCTTGAAGCCGGCGGTATTATGAAACAACATAATGAAAAGCCGGTCTGTATAAGACCCCGGACGTAATCAAGGGGATATGCAATCCGTATAGCCATGGTTAGGACAAAGAAAAATGCGCCTACGGATCTTTCGGAACTCGCCCGCTGATTCAGCGTTCGCTGCCATTGCCATCTCCGATGATTGAGGTTTCCTCCGCGCTCGAATCCCGTCTCCGGCTGCTTCAGCCACAATAGGCGACAGGAAATACGCTCGCCGGCAAATTTTCAGATGTCCCGGAGGAGACGATTCGCAGGAGACGACTCGATGCATCGGTCGAACGCCTGCTGGCTCTCCGCCAGTACCGCCTATTCATGGGTTCGGGCTAGCGGGAGATCGTTCGTCCCCCGGTGCTCCAGCGCCTCGATCACGTATGCAGCAGTCAGAACACCGGTGTCGATGGCAGGCTGATACTCCCTTTCCGAGCCCTGTTGCGGTGCAACCGTGCTGACGATTCCGCACTCCTCCAGCTCGCCCAGTATCTGCCGAAGGAGCACCGGGGGAATATCGGTGGCCGTGGCGATCCCGCCCATGCTGAGGCGGCCGGCATCTGTCAGAAAACGGCTGCACAGCAGGTTGACCACCCTGAGCGCAAGGAGTTTCTTCAAGCCCATACTCACCCGGCGGGAATCGGGCTCGAACTCGAGCATGTCCGCATTCTGATGGGCACTGGCCATCTCGGCACCGGCCAAGACGATGATCCAGCTGAGCTGCAGCCAGGCCAGGAACAGGGGAAGCGCAGCAAAGCTGCCGTAGATGGCGTTCTGGTGTGCAACGCCGACCTGGAATTTGACGTAGAACCACTGCAGAATCTGATACCCGGTACCGGCGATGACGCCGGCGAACACACACGATCCGGTACGGGTCCGCGTGTTGGGCAGAAACAGGTAAATGAAACTGAACAGGAACGCCATGATCAGGTAGGGGAGCAGCCCTAACAGGGAGGTGATGGCCGGGCGCAGGGCCCCGAGGAACTCGAGCCTCCCGGCGACGAATTCGACCTGGGTCGTCAGAAACAGGGTCGCGCTGCTGGAGACGGCCAGCAGCAGGGGCGCGCTCAGCATGATCGACAGGTAGTCGGTCACCTTGCGGGCCAGGGTCCGGGTCTGTCGGACGCCCCAGATGGCGTTGAACGACTCCTCGATATTCCCCAACAGTTTGATGACCGTCCAGAGGAGGACGACCACGCCGACTCCCGCGATCAGCCCCCCCTTCGTGTCCTCGAGCATCGAGTTGGCGAAGTCGAAGACCTTCAGGAGGATCTCTTCCTGGCCGGGGAGCTGGTCGAGCAGCTGCTCCTCGAGCTTCTTGTCGAGGTAGAAGCCCTTGGCGATCCCGAAGGCCATGGCTGCCACGGGCACAATCGACAGGAGCGAGAAGAAGGTCAACGCGGACGCTCTGAGCTGACAGCCATGTTCGCCGAACCGCTTGGCGGCTGCGAGGAAAATCCGCAGATACTTCACCCAAGCGGCCTTTATCGGGGGAAGATCGTTCAGGCGTAATCTCCAGACGTCGGTCCTGATGAATCGCATCAGATTTGCTCCCATATCCCTGCCCTCCATAGGCGTCACGCCGCTTCCCTCTCTTACATCCACGGGATTCCCCCTGTTCCGATGCCGCTGCGTCTCATCGATGCCCCTTGCCACCGCACAGGGAAGAAATACGGGTTTGTGGATTGAAGATAGGGGAAGCGGCCCCGCATGTCAAGGGTAATCCCGGCGGGAGTTCAGGACCATGCGCCGACGGGGGCTTCGTCCATCATGTCATTATGCCGCAGCGGATGGGTGCCAAATCATCTCCGACAACGCTCCCTCCGGCGATCCCGACAACCCCTGGGATGCCTACATCACTTCATAACGATCGGAAAATCCGGCGCTGCTCAGGGAATGATCAGGAGAGGATCATCTTCGTCATGCGGCCCATCCAGTCGCCTTTCCGAACCAGGATCCCGTGATCGCGGAGCGGCTTCCCCTTAGCCCCTGTATGTCGGGCTGGAATTCCCTTGACACACAACTCCCTCGTGTCTTATACATTACTCAAGCAAAAGGAAGTTCTTATCAATCCGGCAGCAAAAACGAAGAGATTGCCGAGTCCCTGGAAAATGCGGCGGACAGCTCTCCTTCCCTCAGCTGTCCGTCGAATCCTATGCAGCGGAAACTATGCACACCGGAACGCGGACCATTGTTCTCGCGCTATGCCTCGCAACGATCTGCGGGACCTGGGCGGCCTGCGGCTCGAATGACCGTGCATCCGATCCCCTGGCCGCCTACACCAATCAAACCTTGGAGTGGCAGACCTGCGGTCAGCGCTTCCGGGAGACGATTGGGGCGCACTTCAGCGCGGAGCTCGACAAGCTGGGCAATCGGGCGAGCTGTGCGCTGATGCGGGCGCCGCTCGACTACGGCGATCCGGCAAAAGGAGATGTCCAGGTAGCCCTGCTCCGGGTCGCTGCAGAAGATTCCGAGCAACGGCTCGGGGCGATCCTGTTCAATCCCGGAGGTCCGGGCGCCGATGGGTTGTACCTGTCGGTGGCCTTCGGTTCGCAATGGACCGCCGCGGAGTGCGCCGATCCCGTCAAGGCGCTCTACAAACAGATGTCCCGTCAGTACGACCTGATCGGGTTTTCACCCCGCGGGACTGGCGCCAGCACGAATCTGACCTGCCCCTCGGATGCATCGTTCGGCTTCGAATCGATAATCGCCGTGGACAACAGCCAGGCGAACTTTGACAGCATCCTCCGCAACTCCCGCCTGATTGCCGAAAACTGCGGCAAGAATCCGCAGACACTCTACATGAATTCCGAAACCACGGTCCGGGACCTGGACCTGGTGCGCCACCTCCTGGGGGACAGCAAATTCAACTACATCGGGTACTCTTACGGGACCTGGCTCGGCGCCTGGTATGCCGGACGCTTTCCGGAGCGGGTGGGCAGGATGCTCCTGATCGGCAACGTCGACATCACCGCGCTCCTCAACGACGTCATCCTCCCGCAGGGGCAGGGGATGCAGCGGGTGATGGACGAAGTGCTCGCGCCCTATGCCGCGCGCCACCCCGATCGTTTCCGCCTAGGAAGTGAGGCAGAAGAGGTCAAGCAGGCCTACCACTCCCTCCGGACCGTAACACCCAGGCATCTGCTGGCGGCCATGGCGGAATTGCAGGTGAATACGATCTCCAAATCGAGCAAAGCCGACGACACCCTGCTGTACCTGCGGGCGGCGCAGTTGATGCAGGAGTACCTCGCCGCCCACCCCGGCGCCGATAAGGACGCCGTGAAGAGCTGGGTCGAGGGGGCACAGTTCGTGCCCGATCAGGGACTGAACGGCCGGGCGCGCACGGCGGCGCTGGAGCTGAACAACCTCTATTTCTCCAAGGTCCGCCAGGAAACCAAGACAGCGGCGATCACCGGACAGGACGCCCTGCAGTGGGCCGTGATGTGCAACGACAGCGGAACCCGGTACGGGGTGGATTCCTGGATCGGGGAGAACAGAACAAGCGCCGAGCTTTATCCCCTCTTCGGGGGGCCATGGCCGCGGAATGCCTGTCTATACTGGCCGGTGCCGACAGGGAAACGGCCGGCCGTCGAAGCGGTGGGCAAGGCCGGCCCCTTCATGATGGTCCAGGCCGAGTTGGACCCCTGGACGTCGCTTCTGGGGGCGATGAAGACCTTCGCTGTCCTGCCGAACGCAAGCATGATCCTGGTGGAGAAGGAGTATTCGCACACCCTGCTTCTCCCCTACGGGGCGGAGTGTGTCGACCGACCGGTGGCGGAGTATTTCCTCTTCGGAAAGCAGCCTGAGCGACTGGCCACCTGCGCTGGAAATCCTCTGGAAGCCGATGCGGCAGGCGGCCCGTAATCCTCTTCAGTACTCTTCAAAGATCCGCCGGATCTCCTCAAGGTCGAGCGCTCCTTTCCATGAACTTTCATCAAACAGCGGCCTTTACAGCCCCATGAACCTTGCCGCGATGGTCTTCATGATCTCGTTGGGGCCTGAGAAAATACGGATCGTCCGGCCGTTCATAATTCCAGGACCATCTCGATCTCCACGGGGATCCCGTTGGGAAGCGCCTGCACACCCACCGCCGAACGGGCGTGCTTCCCGGATTCTCCGAAGACTTCCACCAGGAGATCCGAACACCCATTGATCACCTTGGGTTGGTCCTTGAAATCCTCGGTGCAGTTGACCATTCCCAGGACCTTCACCACCCGCTTCACCTTGTCCAGGCTCCCCAGAGCGTCCCGGACGCTCGCCAGGCAGTTCAGCCCCACGTTGCGGGCTGCCTGGTATCCCTCTTCGAGGGTCAGTTCCCGTCCGACCTTTCCCGCCGTCTTGATCTTCCCGTCGTTGTACGGGCCGTGCCCGGAGGTGAAGAGCAGATTCCCCACCTGCACCGTGCGCACGTAATTGCCCATGGGCTGGGGAGGCGCGGGCAGGGTGATCCCCAGATCCTTCAGTCTTTTCTCGGCACTCATCGGATTCTCCTCTGCTCTCAGTGAATTGAGGTGATGGCGGCCGCCAGGTCCGGGCAGGAGCCGGAGACGAACCACAGCACCTCCGCCTCCGTGTCCGCAAGCATCATCGTCGCGAAGCCTTGCCCCCCCGTTCATTTGTGACCGCGCCCTTGTCGATGGAAAGAACTCCGTTGACAAAAAGGTACTCCACACCGGTTGAATACTGGTGAGGTTTATTATACGTCGCGTGATCCTCGAACTTTTGCAGATTGATAAGGGCAATGTCCGCATAATACCCCACGGCCAGTTTTCCCCTGTTCTTCATCCGGAACTTTTCGGCAGGCAGGGAGGTCATTGCCCTGATGACGACAGACAGGTCCAATACTTTTTCATCGATTGCGAACTTCTTGATCATTCTTGGATATGAACCGTAGCACCGTGGATGCGGCTTCCCTGAATCCTTGATGGTCGTCCATCCGTCCGAACTTACAAATACAAAATCACCACGCATCAGGAATGCTCTGACGTTCCGCATGTCCTGGTCCTGCATAATTGCCTGCGGCGCATCATTTGAACACACCATGTCCACATACATCTCTGAGGGTGTCTTTTTCTCCATATCAGCAATTTCTTTTATGGTTTTTGATTCATACTGCGGCCTTTCCGGGTATATGATAATCATTGTTCTGTCCGGGCCGAGGTATTTAAACGTTTCTTCAACGGCCCTCTTTAACTCGGCCCGGCCTTTGGCACTCTTGTACTCCTCCCTGACGCCTTTATCCGTTTTGTACTTTGCCGGGGTCAGCATGGTTATCCAGGTAACGCCGGCATCATACGGGTAGGCATCGGCTGTAATGTCAACTCCTTCCGCACGTGCCTTGGTGATCAATTCGATCATGGGCATTGCCGTCATGTTATTGATCGGTTCGTTGATCTGGATGTGCGAGATATGAACCGGGACCTTCGCTCTCTTGCCAATCTCTATCGCCTCTTGCAGTGCCTCGATTACCCCGATCCGCCCGTCTTTGTAAATCTTCCCCGTCAGATCCCTGATATGGGAGACATACACGCCGTTATATTTTTTGACTACCTTTGCCAGTTCAATCAATTCTTCCGTGTCGGTGAGTGCACCGGGCGCATACTCCAGACCATTCGAAAGACCCACAGCGCCCTTTTCCATCTCTTCTACGACCCTTATCTTCATGGCCTCAAGCTGCTGTGGGAGAAGCTTCTGCGGTTGATCATAGCCGAACAGCTCCTGCCTGATCGCCCCGTGCGGAATCAGATAGTACATATTGCTGCCGAATTTCACTTTGGTCAGGACGTCATAAAACTCGTTGACATCCGTATAACCGAATCCACAGTTTCCCGTAACGATGGTGGTGACACCTTGATAAGCATAGCTGTGATTTCCGACAAGACTGGGTATTTTAGGGGCAGTAGCTACTACGTCCTTCCCGAGGCGCTGGAACGTGAGATCACCGTGATTGTGAACATCAATGAAACCGGGCGTTACAATCAAACCCGCGGCATCAATAATTCTTGTGGCTTCACCCAGTTCGTTGCCGATGGCGGCTATCCTGTCGCTACGGATTCCGATGTCGGCAATGTACGGCTTTGCCAGGGTACCATCGTAAACGGTACCACCCCTGATAATGACATCGAAAGGGTTTTCGTCCTGCGGGGAAGCTCCAAAGCAACACACCGGAAACAATAGAATGGACATCACAAAAAAACTAAACGTCCGGCATGATCTTGTTTTAGTCGCCATTCTTCTCTGTCCCTTTACAGCCCCATGAACTTCGCCGCGATCGTCTTCATGATCTCGTTGGTGCCGGCGAAGATCCGGGTCACGCGGATGTCACGCCAGGCCCGGGCGATGGGGTACTCCTCGCAGTAGCCGTAGCCGCCGAAGAGCTGCATGCAGCGGTCGGCCACGCGCGAGGCCATCTCCGTGGTCCAGTACTTGGCCATGGACACGTCGACGATGATCTCCTTGCCCTCCATGTGGTCGGCGATCAGCTTGTCGATGAAGGTCCGGCCCAGCCGGATCTCGGTCGCCATCTCCACGATCTCGAACTGGGTGTTCTGGAACTTGGTCAGGGGCCGGCCGAAGGCGGTCCGCTCCTTGCAGTACTGGATCGTGATATCGAGCATGTACTCGGCCGCGGCCACCGCGCCGATGGCGCAGACGAGCCGCTCGGGCTGGAGCTTCTGCATGAGCTTCAAAAAACCCGTCCCCTTGTCGCCCAGACGGTTCGCCTTGGGGATCCGGCAGTCGGTGAAGTAGAGCTCGGCCGTGTCCTGGCTGTGCCAGCCCACCTTCTTGATCCGCTTTCCCTTCTCGAAGCCGGGCGTGCCCGCCTCGACGAGGAAAAGGTCCACCGCGGCGTGGGGGTTCTCGGCTGCCTGATCGCGGGCCGCCAGGACCAGGAGGTCGCAGTTGATCCCGTTGCTGATGAAGGTCTTCTGGCCGTTGATGACGATCTCGTCGCCCTTCTCCACGGCCGTGGTCTTCATCGCGGCCAGATCCGAGCCGGTGTTGGGCTCGGTCATGGCGACCGCGGTGATGATATCGCCGGAGACGCAGCCGGGCAGGTACCTGC
>Ga0172371_10011944_pt1 | contig 11501 bp, 11 predicted proteins | sample Lak12m_FD_114543 | JGI IMG/M metagenome (GOLD analysis project Ga0172371, IMG submission 114543) | Freshwater microbial communities from Kabuno Bay, South-Kivu, Congo - kab_022012_12m | ecosystem: Environmental > Aquatic > Freshwater > Lake | place: Democratic Republic of the Congo: South-Kivu...
GCCAACTTCTTAGCAAACCTCATATCGTTCTTCTCTTCTTCCGGATAAAACCTAATATTCTCCAGTAAATTAATCGATCCTACCGGCACCTCTCTTACCCTTCTCATCAGCTCCGGACCATCAATATATTCCTCAATTAAATTAACTTTGTGCTTGAGCATCTTGGTTAAATACTCCGCCACCGGCCTTAAAGAAAACCGCTTATCCTTTTTACCTTCCGGCCTACCTAAGTGAGACACCAAAAACAAAGTGCATTTTTTATTAATCAAATATTCCAACGTTGGCAATGTCTGCCTGATTCTGGTGTCATCCCCAATCCGAAAACCATTCAACAAAGACACATTGTAATCCACCCTTAAAAGCACCCGCTTTTTAGCTATGGTGATATCTTTAATAGTTTTCATTTTATACATAAATCTCCTTTAACTTTTTATGATACTGCCAAGGCTTTATCCATTTTTTTGCCAATCCATAACTTCCCGCTACATTAAGCTTTTCATAAAAAAACTTTAACCTTTCTTCCAAAATTTCCCGTATCTTAATCCTTCTCTCCTCAGATATTTCCCAACATTCTTTTTTAAACTGCCCCCAGGCCTTTTTTCTTAACTGATAATGAAATTGCCCATCAGTCAACCCCTCTTTTTTCTCTTCCTGCTTCTTCTCGTCCAGCCACAGATACATTCTTTTTAACAATTCTTCCGGAAAAACTTTACTATCCATCATCAAATTTTGAAAACCAGTAGCCAGATGTACTTCAATCGCCTCAGCTTTAACAAATTCTTCAAAATATTTATCCGGTAATGTCGAGGCTCCGTGCTGCACTGACCCTCCGATCCTAAATTTTCTGCATGCCTGCGAAATATTTTTTAGTACTTCAAAATCCACCGGTACGTCAGCCAAACTGCCGTCAGCCAATACCACGCCCCCATGATGCGTCCCTGTGGCTACCGAAATCTTACTCATCCCTGCCAAATCTCCCATCTGTTCACAAAAACCTTTAATATATGCCTCAAACTCCTCAACTGTACTGTTTTTGCCCCCGATATGTCCAATCTCCCCCCCTAAAGACACTGTCACACCCTCAGGTTCAATCTCCCTGATAAACTTTGCCATCTCCACCGAATATTTAATGTTACCGATCTGCTGTTTTTCTTCAGTCGGCTGATCCAGGTCCACCAACGTACTCATATCCACATCAATGTTTAAAAATCCGGCTTTTACCGCCTCTTTTGATAAAGCTTTAATCGCTTCAATCTCCCCTTCCTCCGGCCTACCCGGTTTTTTAACCTTTGCCTGAAAATGGTCACCCTGAATCACCACTCCGCCTCTAAACCCTTCTCTTATCGCTCCGGCCAACACCACGCTAACAAATTCCTGAGGGTCTTGCTTTGTATAATTCATTTCCGATCTGGCAATCTCACAAATCAACAAACCCACCTTGTTTTCTTTGGCAACTTTAAACACGCTTCTGGCCATGTCATACACCATACCCCTCAAATTCATTGCCGGCACCGTAAAATTAGGCTCTATTTCCCCCCGGCCTCTAGCCATATACAACTCATTAATGCTTGCCGGTGCTACTCCCACTTTTTGCCCCACCTCCCAAATCAACCATCTGGCCACGGCCTTTTCTTCTTCTTCACCAAACACCGCCAGCCTTACCAATTCATCCCACTGTTCACTTTGCAACTGATTTTCCACCACCGCCGTCACCGCCTCTGCTTGAACCTCTATCATCCCTTCAATTAATTTTAAAACATTACTTGGTAACATATAAACTTCTTCTACCACACACCATTAATTTGTGAAGGCATGGCGAATTTTGCTCTTGCAGGCGGACTCTGTACCCGTGAAGACAAAATTTGCTGTGCCGAATAAATTCTGTCGAGCCGTTAAATATCATAATCGATAATCTATTTCCTGCTTGTTAAATACGTGTGTTGTGTCAATAAACCGTACTTTATCAGTCTGCGTGCTCATCAGCAAACTGTGGGTCCTGGCACCTCCCCCAAAAAACCTCACTCCCTTTAACACGTCGCCGTTAGTCACTCCGGTGGCACAAAATAAAATCTCTTTTCCCGGCGCTAATTCTTCATGCGTATAAATCTTTCTTAGATTAACTTTCACCGCCTTTAGCTTTATTTCTTCCTCTTTATTTTTCGGCCAAAATCTTACCTGCATCTCTCCTTTTAAACACCTGATCGCCGCCGCCAAAGTTACTCCCTCAGGACCGCCGCCAATACCCATTACTGCATGAACCCCTGTCCCTCGCATACAAGCGGCAATCCCCGGCATCAAATCTCCGTCAGGAATCAATTTTACTCTTACCCCCGCCTCCCGCAGCTTAGCCACCAACTCCTCATTTCTTTCCCTGTCCAACACCACTACTACCAAATCTTTCACCGATCGTTCCAAGGCCTTTGCCAAAACCTTCATATTCTTCTCTACCTTCTCATCTAAATACACTTTCCCCGCCGCCTCACTGCCTACCACCAACTTATCCATGTATACTTCCGGACCGTTAAACAAACCGCCCTTCTCGCTAGCAGCTAACACCGTTAATGCTCTTGGGCCTAAATCAGCCGTCGCATTAGTATTTTCCAGAGGATCAATAGCTATATCTACCTCTCTACCCTCTCCTGTACCCAGTTTTTCACCAATATACAGCATCGGTGCCTCGTCTTTCTCTCCTTCTCCTATCACCACCCTGCCATTAAACTTAACTGTATTTAGATACTGCCTGATTTCCTTTACCGCCGCATCGTCGGCTTTTTCTTTATCCCCAAAACCCGCTGCCCTAGCTGCACCGATCGCTCCTATTTCAGTGGCGTGTGACAATTGCAGTGCTAAGCTATATTCCATACAGTCTCCTCAATATATTAGACTTCTCTTTCCTCTGTCAAGCTAACAAAAATCTGCTACTATGCACCTAAACATGCCAAAATCTCTTAAACTCTCCCTCTGCCTCTTTGCTGTCGCTTTTCTTGTCCGTCTACCCCTCGTCGGTACCAATTTTTACAAAACCCCTGATGCTGTCGAATACCTTAATCCGGCATTAAATTTTGTCCGCCACCGACAACTACTCACCACTCTTAAAGTCACTTTCCTGGATTCTCGGCCTTTGCCTTACTCCCCTGTCGGCGAGCGACCTATCGGCTTTTCACTCTTTCTTATTCCCTGGTTATTTATCAGTCGATCTCCGTCTTTTATCCAAACCCTCCTGCTTTTGTTTCACTCCGTCAACGCTGCTCTAATCTTTTTGCTTTTTCAGACATTTATACCCTTAGCTTACGCTTTTTTGGCCGCCTTGCTTTTTGCCCTAAATCCCAACGTCCTTATTACCAACCGCTTAATCATGCCTGAACCCGTTTATCTTTTTTTTGTTCTCTTATCTCTATTGTTTTTAAAAAACAAACCTCCTCACCCCGCTCTTGCTGGCTTCACTCTAGGCCTTGCCTACCTTGTCCGTCCTGAGGCTGTTTTTCTCATCATTCCCTTACTATTCTATTATCTTATTCACCGCCAATCCTCAACCACCCTAAAACTTCTCACTGTCGCCCTGCTTACTACTCTTCCTTATTTTTTTCTTAACTACCGCCTTAACCATCAGCTCTTTAAACTATTGGAAGCCAACCATTTTCGAGTCACTCATTTCTCACAACTCTCCACCCAATTTCCCCCGCCATCCGTCTCCACCGCTGTTTTTATCAATCAGCACTTACCCTGGATCCTTTCAGCTCAGCTAAATAACCTTCTTTTGCACCTTAAACACCTTCTTTCCTTTCCCTGGTTAGGACTGCTTTTTTTGCCCCTCTTTTTTTGCCCCAAACGCTTCTTCAAAACTCATTTTGTTTTTTTTATCTATCCCCTTTTATCTTTTTTATTAATCAGCCTTACCTGGAGTCTCTTTCCTGAACCGGAAAGAATGCTATTAATTCCCTTTCTCTTTTTGCTTTTGTTCGCCTTAAAAGGCCTCTCGCGCCTGCCGCATTTATTCCAACTCATACTCGTCTTTACTACTCTTATCACTTACTCGGCCTTTAATTTCCATCGCCTCACTTGGGCCAAAACCGATCTTCCCAACTACCTTTATTCCTACAACCAACCCTTAATTGCCTGGATCAACCAGCACACCCAGCCCCAAGACACCATTGCCTACATTGACCCTTGGACCATTAACCTTGCTACCAACAGAAAAAGCGTTATTTTTCCCACCAACCTCAACCCCACTACCTTGTCCATGTTTATTAACCAATACCAAATCGACTATATTATCACTTCATCATCCTCAGCCACCGCCCACTTACCAAACCCTGTTTTCATCACCTCCTCCCCTGATTTGGCCATTTTTCCCACACACTAAAAAGCCCAAAACACTCAATCTTTAACCATATTATGAGTGATAAATATACTCAAAAATTATTCACTACCTGATTGCCGATTCGTAATTTTTACCCACCTCGTCCCAATCTACCACTTGCCACCAAACGTCTACATAGTCAGCTCGCCTATTTTGATAGCGCAAATAATAAGCATGTTCCCACACATCCAGGTTCATCAAATGATTGCATGCCTTCATCCCGCAACTGCCTTCAACTGCTGGCATTCCGGCCGCTGCGTCGTAACCTCCCATTAAACAGTTATCCTGATTGGCTGTTGAACAAATATGTAAACTTCCCTTGTTGTCGCTGCACAACCACACCCAACCTGACCCAAATCGACTCATTGCTCCCAGTTTAAACTTCTCTTTAAACTCCACTAAACTCCCAAAATCTCGCTCTATCGCTTCTTTTAACTTACCTGTCGGCTCGGTTAACTTGCCAGTCATAATTTGCCAAAACAAACTATGATTATAGTGTCCCCCGCCGTTATTTCTCACTGCCGTTTTAATTTTCCCCGGCAAAATATCTAAATTTTTAAGTAACCACCCCAACTCTTTACCTTCCCACTCAGTTCCTCTTATTACCTCATTTAACTTGTTAACATAACTACCATGATGCTTTTGGTGATGGATTTCCATCGTTTGAGCATCAATCGCTTTTTCCAAAGCATCATATTTATATTTTAAGTCAGGTAATTGAAACATAGTCCTCCTTTTTTTTAACAAGTCCACCTTAGCAAATAAACTCCTACTATTCAAGTAGGAGTTTTATCTGCCACAGTTTCATTTCTTTAGCCCCCAACTCATACTTGTATCGCTCCGACCCCCTTAAAAAATCATACTTTTTCTTCCCCTCTTCAATCGCTTTTTTAATCTTATAACTCTTTAAAAGCAGCCCCACGCTGTAATACTGATACTTTGGATCATAACCAGAGTTGTACAACCACACCTCCCTCTCATTCTCAAATGTCATCACCCCTGCCACTGGCCTATTATTAATCTTTAAAAAACACAGTTTGCTCTGCCATCCTGAAAGCTTGGTTGTTTTTACTTGGTAAAAAAACCGCTTCATTTTCTCGCTCATAAACTTCCTTTTTTCCGGATCGCTTAACCGGTGCAATCTTACAAACTCCTCAAAATCCCTCTCTAGCGTCTTCTCACTACATTCATAATAGTTCCTTTTTTCCTCTAACCTTTTAATCTTTCTTTTTAACTCTTTTCGATGCTTTCTTTGCATCTTTTCTAAATACCCCTCAAAACTTTTTGGCAAATCAATGTATGGCGACACCTCTTGTTGCCTAGCTTCTCCTTGGTTTTTTAAAAACTCCATGCTCTCACCATCCTCTCTTACATAATCCAATTGCAGCTCTTGATAACCATTATTCTTTAACCATTCCACTGTTACCTGCCACACCCTTTTACCCTCTCCCTGCAAATACACCATGTCGCCAAAATCCGTTACCTCCTCTTTTCCTAACACCGGTTTCATCCCCAAAAACATTGCTTTTTTTTCCCAAGCTTCAAACACTCCATATCCTTTTATCTCCTCCCCTTCTTTTACCGCCAATAATATTAGCTGGTTTTTATTTGAAAAATTATCACTAAATGCCTTTAAGTACCCCGGTGACTGAAACACGCCCCCGTTTGGCAAACTCGCCGCTACAATCTCTAACTCACTAAAACTGTTTAATTGTTCTACTTTCATTTATAAAAAGCTTACCTTGTCCCCCACCTCAACATCATGTTCTTTAATCCAACCACTATTAACCTCTAATACCATCTCTGTCAGTTCTGCTGGCTTGATTACCGCTGCTTCCGCTCCCCCTTTCGGTGCTGGTACTGCTTCCTTTATTTCCACCACTTTATTGCCTTTAATAAACACAAAATCTAAATCAAACTTCATCCCACTCATCCAAAAACCATAATTTCCCGGCTTCTCAAAGATAAACAACATTCCTTCATTATCTGCTAAAGACTCTCTGCCCGACAACCCCTGTCTTCTTTCTGCCGGCGTCTCTCTTGTTTCCACCCACAACTCCTTTTTACCTATCTTCATTTTTACTAAATCTCCTCTATTGGCCACTTTAAAGTATCGATTATATATCCAATACCCGCATCCCAAAATGATTATCAAAATCAAAACTTGCTTCATCTTTTTAATCTTATCACGACGACACAGGTTGCTAGCTAGCCTGTTATCGCCGATGACTTACTCACCCACTCCTTGGGTTACCAATCCGTCTCTGGGTCCCGGACCAAAGCCTCCTCTTGGGCCACCTTTAAAACCCGGACCACCCATCAACTCCTGCAGCACTTCCCAATCAATTCCTTCAGACTCCGCCCAAGCCTTCATCTCTTCCCTTTCTCCTTGCTTAGCCAAAATGGCTTGCTTTTGCTCTTCCGTAATCTTGCCATCACTAACAGCTTGATTTAACCGCTCTTCATGCCTGGCTTGCATCTCGGCTTGTCGGGCAGACCTCTCTTCGTCAAATACTGCCTTGACATCTGCTTCATTCAGGCCGAATTTTTCCACCAACCTTTGTACTATCGGTGGATATCCGCTGGTATCTTCATCAGCTTTTACTGCTGTGACACCGGCCACCAGTATCCCCGCGGCTAACACTGAAACTATCAATGCTTTTTTTGCCGATCCTTTGGATCGAGCATTCTCGAATTTACTTCGGAACATCTCTTTATCACCCCCTTTGCTGTCGCTAATTTGTATCTACTCTTAATACAATTTACCTCTGTTAATTATTTCACTCTCTAAAACTAATTCTGGTATACAAATTTTCGCGCGCAATTTGTGCAGGCATAGCAAATTTTGCTCTTGCAGACAAACTCCGTACCCGTAAAGACAAAATTTACTGTGCCGAAACAATTTTCTCTTTCTATTCGTACCGTAACGCTTCAATCGGCTCCAAACTAGCCGCTTTCTTAGCCGGATACCAGCCAAACACTATACCAATCAGTCCCGACACCCCAAAAGCCAACATAATTGATAAACCGCTAACCGTAAACGGCAGACTCATTGATGTTGACAAAATATACGACACCCCTATTCCTACCAACATCCCTATCATCCCTCCAATAAAAGTAATCAGTACTGACTCCAGTAAAAACTGGTTGGTAATCAGTTTCTTTTTAGCTCCCAAAGCTTTCCGTAGCCCTATTTCTCTGGTTCTCTCCGTTACCGTCACCAGCATAATGTTCATAATTCCAATGCCTCCCACCACCAAAGAAATCGCCGCAATCCCGGCTAAAAGCGTTGTAAATGTCCCGGTTACTTCAGTAATTGTTCCTATTAAATCTTCCTGATTCTGAATTCGAAAATCAGCTTTTGTCTCATCCTTAATTCCGTGTCTTTTTAAAAGCAATGCTGTTACTTTACTTTCGGCTTCATCCATTGCTTTTTCATTCTTAATACTCAACACCGCACTACTCAAATACGTCTGTCCAAACAACACCTTGCTGGCCGTACTAATGGGCACGTAAATATTCTCGTCAGGACTCATCATTCCCATTCCTCCTTTTGATTCTGCTACTCCGATCACCGTCAGCGACTGACCAGCCACTCTAATCTTTTCTCCTATCGGGCTGCTGCCTTCTCCAAACAAATCCTCAGCCGCAGTCGCTCCCAAAACCGCTACCCGACCCACGCCAGTTACCTGTTTACTGGTAATAAAACTGCCCTGAGCCATCTCAATGTTGGAAATCTCGGCATAACCGGCTTCCACTCCATAAATCGACACATTAGTGTTATTTCTACCGGCAATCACTTGCGCTTGAGAAGAAATCACCCCAGAAAATTGAGCTACCTCATCCAATTCTGCCAAGGCCTTTCCATCATCCGTTGTTAAACTCTCTCTGCCTCCCACCGCTCCCCTAACACCTCCGCTTCTGACCGCTCCTGGCATCACGGTTAATAAATTGGTTCCCAAAGACTGAATCTGGCTGGTGACACTCTTCTGAGATGCCTGACCCAAACCCATTAAAGCAATCACACTGCCGATGCCAATCACCACTCCCAACATCGCCAATCCTGTTCTTACTTTATTGACCGTCAAAGTGTTTTTGCTTTCATTAAATAACTCTTTAAATTCCATTTTACTTACCTCGCCTCTTTTTATTCTTATAATCTTTAACCAGTTTTCCGTCTCTTATAGTCAACACTCTTTTGGCATAATCAGCAATTTCCTCTTCATGAGTAATCATCACCACCGTGTTCCCTTGATTATTAAGTTTTACAAAAATATCCATCACTTCCTCGGCTTGTTTTGTAGCAATATTTCCTGTCGGCTCATCTGCTAAAATAATCGCCGGCTTCATCGATAAAGCTCTGGCAATAGCTACTCTTTGCTGCTGCCCGCCTGATAACTGATTACTGGTATGCATCAATCTGTCCCCTAAACCCACCATTTCCAAATATTTTTCTGCTCGGGCAGTTCTTTCCGTTTTCTCCACTCCACCATACATCATCGGAATCTCCACATTTCTTAAAGCCGTAGTTCTGGGTAATAAATTATATGATTGAAACACAAACCCGATTTTCTCGTTTCTGATCTCTGCTAACTCATCCTCACTTAACTGATCCACTTCCTTGCCGTCTAACCAGTACTCGCCACTGGTTGGCTTATCCAAAGCCCCCAAAATATTCATCAGTGTTGATTTACCCGATCCCGACGGACCCATAATCGCCACAAAATCTTTTTTAAAAATCTCAAAGCTAACTTTATCTAGCGCTTTAGTTTCCACTTCTCCTACGCGGTAAATCTTGGTTAACTCTTTGACCTTTATAAGCGTCATGTTTTAACGAGGTCCACCACCCATCATCATCATACCACCCATCCCTCCAGTTCCACTTGTTGAACTAGTAGAAGACGAACTACCATTAGTTACTATTACCTCATCACCTTCTTCAAGACCCGACACCACCTCTACTGATAAATCAGTTTCTATGCCTGTTTCTACTTCCACCATTTCCGGCTGACCATTTTTCATTACTGTTACCATCGACTTCCCCTGCCTCTCTTTAACCGCCTCCAAAGGCACCACTAAAGCCTGTTCCTTTTTCTCTAGTACAATCTCTGCTGTTGCCGCCATATTAGCTAAAATCTGATCGTTAGCTTCATCAAATTGAATCAATACCGGATACTGAGTCACTCCGCTGGTACTGGTACCCACCCTGTCAATGGCTACCACTGTTCCTTGATATTCTGTCTCATCCAAAGAATCCAAAGTAATCACTGCTTTTTGCCCGGCCGCCACCTTATTAATATCTACCTCTGTCACTTGAAACTCGGCTATCGGCGCTCCCGCGGTTTTAATTTTAGCCACCGTCTGGCTGGCCGCTGCCCCGCTGTTACCTTCACTAAAACTCACTGTTAAACCTTCAGCTAAATTTAAACCGACAATCGTTCCGTCTGTTGGCGCTGTAATCGCTGACTGATACAACTTATAATTGTTCCATGAAGCAGTCAAAGCTGCTTTTGACTGTTGTACCGCTTTCTGCTGATCAAGATACTGATCCTCTGCCGCCAACCACTCCCTGTTTGTTTCAATATAAATCGGGTCATCCACGGATAACTCTGTATCCAAGGCCTGACCTTCAAATGTTTCGTGAGCCTTCCACATTGACGACTCCAAAGTCCACAAACTTCTTTGCGCCGACTCCACGTTGTTTTGAGCCGACAAATAACTTGACCAGGCTGAAGCCTGATTATTAATCCCCTCACTATCCAAAGTAATCTCAGCCAACTTCTCTCCCTGTTTTACTACCTGTTCATCAGTTACATATACTTTACTCACTACTCCGCTAGCTTTAGTGCTTACCGAAATTAAATTTGATTGCACCACTGAACCCGACAAAGTAATCGAATTAACAATGTCTTTTCTCTCTACCATGACTGTTTCTATCTGACTGGTTGCTGTTTTATTCTTTTTTATAACTAGATAAACCGGCACCCCTATCACCGCCAACATCACCACCGCAGCAACAATCTTTTTTTTAACACTCCAGCCGGCTAACTTAGTTTTTATCTTTTGCCACCATTGTTTCATGTTTACCTTACTGGTTAACCGGCACCCTCATCGGCCCACTGCCGTTTTGAGGGCCTCCTGGTCCTTGTTTTAATCTTTGCTCAATTTCTCCGTCAGTCAAACCCTCCTCTTTCATTCTCTGTGTCATCTCTTCTTTCATTGACTCTCTTTGTTCATCTGTCATTTCCTGTCCCTGACCCATCCCTCGCCCGTTTGTCCCCCTTCCCACGGCTCTATTTCTATTCCACCACACTAAAGCTCCGATCAAAACCGCTAATACTATTACCCCTGCTATTAATAGTTTTTTGTTTTTCAACATTTTTTTCATAACTTATCGTCTTTTTTATTTACTCACTAATCCTATTACTATTCTACTTTGTTTTTTCTTTCACCCGTAACTTACTTAATCGACTCAAATTCCTGCCCCCTTGGTCCTCTGGGACCTATTTCCAGCATCATTTCTCCGGGCATTACTCCTTCTGCCACTAACCCTTCCCCTGTCATCTTTCCTACAATCCTTACTTTGTCTCCTGTTTTTATTTCCTTTGCCGGCAGCCTAGTCTCTTGATTAATCTTTATCTCCCACTCCTCCCCTTCAGGGGTCATCACCTTAATCCAGTCTTTACTTTCTCCTATTTCTTTAACTTCTCCGATTAACCAATCTTCTGCCCGATAGTTTAAATGATATAAAGGCTCCATCGGCCTAACTCTCTGCATTCTTTCACTCACCCCTACCCTGTCAAACAAAAAACCTAGAAGCAAAATCGTGCTCACTATTCCCAAAATCAACCACCCCAAACTAATCTTGTAGGCTCGATCATATTTACGAATCAAATAAGACCCTCCTCCTAAACCCAAAATAACTAAACCCACTATCTTCCAGGGAAATACTCTGAATAAAAACCTCCAACCCGGTCGGCCAAACCTCAATACCTCCACTCCCCCTTGCATCCTCAGGTGAAAAAACACTGCCCCCATCAAAAACACGCCCAGTATCATTACCCCCACAATTCCCACTCCCAACAACACATTGCCCAGCACAAAATATGTCTTGGGCTTCATCTTCAACTCGCCCTTTTTA
>Ga0172371_10011945_pt1 | contig 11501 bp, 12 predicted proteins | sample Lak12m_FD_114543 | JGI IMG/M metagenome (GOLD analysis project Ga0172371, IMG submission 114543) | Freshwater microbial communities from Kabuno Bay, South-Kivu, Congo - kab_022012_12m | ecosystem: Environmental > Aquatic > Freshwater > Lake | place: Democratic Republic of the Congo: South-Kivu...
CCAAGTACAAAATGTTAAATGCCAATTAATTCAAGCGAAGGCGCCCGCTCATAATACTGCACATTTATGTGCAGATAAGGGCGCCTGATAACTGTTAAATCGCGAAGCGATTTAGTTCATTTTTATCTTTATTTTATTTGTTAAGTAACATTTAAATAATCTATATTCTATATATTATATTATTTAAAAAATAAATTTGGGTTTGAAAAAACATGTTTAAAAAAAATATTATTTTGATAAGCTTGCTATTTATAGCAATGATAATTATTAGCCCATTCTCTTTTGCTTTAATTGAGCATGGATCAATGAAAATATTTGCAGTATCTGGTACCGATTCTGCAATGGACGCTAATCTTGAAATTGAAATTCATGCTGGAACTGGACAGATCTTAACAAATATTAATTCACTTGTTGGTAATGCAACCCAAGAATCACAAAAAAACGCAGTTAATGCAACAGATAAAGTTATTGGAGATACAAAAACAAAGTTTGATTATGTTTTTAATATCCAATCTGGTGCATATTCAATAGATGGACCTTCAGCTGGAGCTGCCATGGCATTATTAATGGTTTCCATGTTCAAAGACAGAAATATATCTAATGATGTAAGTATGACTGGAACAATTACTCAAGATGGATATGTTGGAGATGTTGGGGGAATATATCAAAAATCTAAAAGAGCAAGTGAAGTTGGGATAAAATTATTCCTGATTCCATATGGAAATAGAGATCAAGTTGTTAATATTGATGGAGAAGTACAAAAAATAGATTTAGTGGATTATGCATACAAAGAATGGGGTCTAAAAATTGTTGAAGTTAAAACTTTAAATGATGTTTTAAGTTATGTTTCAAAAGATATAGATCAAATAGATATTAATTCAATTCCTGATAACACAAAGGATTTATTTATTCCTGAAAAGTTAGAGTATTCAAATGCATTAAATCCAATGAGAAACTTAGTTAATAAATATATCTTAGATTCAGAAGATAAACTAAAAGAAGTTAAAGATAATTTAAATAATAGTAGCTTGATTAAAGATCCTGGTATTCAAGAAAACATATTGCTTGTAATTGAAGGAGCTGATGAAGCAATAAGAAATGCAAAAATATATTCTGAGAAAAATTATCTTTATTCTGCAGCAAATAATTCTTTTGTTGCAATTGCAAATATTACAATTGCTAATGAAATTATTAGTAATCCATCTGTATTAAGCTTATCATCAACTGCATTTAATGAAAGATTAAATACTCTTGAAGAAAAGATTAACCTAACAGAAAAACGCAGTACTCTTTGTTCTCTTGATAAGCTAGAATGGTGTATTGGTGCTAGACAAAGATTAACTTGGGCTAAAGATAAACTTAATTCCTTAAAAGAAGAAAATACAAAAGATCCATTAACTAAAATATCTGATTATAGTTATGCAATATCTTGGGTTGAAATTTCAAATGATTTCTTAGATATTGGTATTACTGATTCAAAATATAAGTTTATTGAATCAAGTGAGTTTAAAGTTCTTGCTCAACAAAAAATAATTGATGTTGAAAATAAGCTTGCATTATCCAGTATTGAAATTTCAAAAGATGAAGATTTATTAAAAAGATTAAACTCTGCAAAAATAAACTATTCTAGAGGATGGTATATTACTTCTATTTATGATTCATCTACTGCTATGGGAGTATTAGTCTCAAGAGAAGAGGGAACAGAAACTGTTTTTAATAATAGTTTGTTTCAAGCAAAGTATGATAAATTAATAACTGAACTAAGATCGAATAAAGAACTAAATTCAGAAGAACATGTGTGGTCAAAAATGTATCTTGATCATGCAATTTACTTTTATAAGTCATATGAAAATAGTTTAATAACAGACTCTGAAAAAGCACAAGCTGATTTAAGAACATCAAATTCAATTGTTAATATTGCAGTTAGTTTATTTGAAGTTGAAGATGAAATAATTAGTTATTATAATAGTGCAGATATTCAAATTATAATTTCTGATATTAATAATGAGACAAATAATATAATACACACAAAAAATATTGATGATAATCAAAAGGTGTATATATATGAGAAAGAGACTTCTAGAAATAATACTGTATTATATGTTATCTTAGGTGGTCTTTTCTTAATTATAGTTATTGTAATTATTGAGGTTGAAATAATTAGAAGAAAGAACTCAAAAGAGTTTGTTCATAAGCAAATATCTCATCTTGATGAGATGTTACTTGAAGGAAGGATAAGTGCTTTTACTTATAAAGAGATGAGAAGCAAGTATCTTGAAGAATTAAGATTAATTAAAGAGAAAGAATCTAAAAAAAATAATTTAAAATCAAACTTAAAAGTAAAAAAAGAGCACTTTTCAATAAATCCAATTCAAGATGAAAAGAAAGAGTCAAAAAAAGTAGAAATAAAAGATAAAGAAAAGCAAAAAGACAAAACAAAGCTTTCATTAAAGAAGGGTTTGTAAATCTTTTTTATTTTTTAACAAGAATATCTAGAACTACTTGAACTGTAGTTGCTGAGAAGCTTCTAATTATTCTTCTATCAATTATTTTTAACTTAACTTTGTTCTCTATTTCTTTCTTTTTTAATATTTCTTCTAGTTCTTGATATGGATTGTTCTTTGGAACAAAATTGTAAATGTGTATTACTCCTCCTGATTTAATTGAAAAAATTGCACTATCAAGGAATAGCTCTGCTGATTTTGGAAGAGGCATTGGTATTCTATCGAAATAGTTGTTATATTTCTTGGACACTTTTTTTACATCTCCCAGAACTGCAGTGACTTTATCTTGTACCTTGTTTAAGATTATGTTTTCTTTTAGATACTTAACTCCAATTGGGTTGAGTTCAATTGCAATTATTTCTTTAGCTTTAGTGTGCTTTGCAATTGTTATTGCAAAAGGGCCGACTCCAGCAAAAAACACACCAACCACTTCTCCTGGTTTAACAAGAGATACAATTCTTTGTCTTTCAGTTGAAAGACGTAGAGAATAAAATACTTTTTCAACATCTGTTTTAAAGAAGCATGCATTTTCCTTAATTATTGTTTCCTTTCTTTTTTCTCCAAAGATATATGAGAGATCTTGTGTTCTAAATACACCATGATGTTCCTTCTTTTTGTTTAGAACAACTTTAACGTGAGGATGGATTTTTAAATAACTTTCCCCTATTTCTTTTTTATATTTTTTAACTATACTTGGAGTGATGTTTGCTATAATAATATCTCCAACAATATCATATGATGTTGGAATTTGACAAATAATTTCTTTTGGAACTTTCTTTTCAGAAAGAAGGTCTTTGATTGTTGTGCCTAAGTGGTTGCTATTATCCTTCTTAAGTTCAATTAGAGTATATTTTTTAAGATTTGTGGTTATTTTCTTTATTGGTATGATTACATTTCTTGAATCCCTAGTAATTTTATAATCTGTTAATAGATTATTTTTAGTTTTAAGAGAGCTTATTATCTTTTGAGCATCTTCTCTTTTAACTTTAATTGCAATTTCTTTAGTCATATATTTATTAATGTGAAATTAGTTATAAAAATAGATTGGTAAACTATATTAGTTAATGAATTTGATGATATTAAGCTATGGGTTTGCAAACACTTTAATTATTATACTTATTGGACTCTTTATTTATTATCTTTCTTTTCTTTATCTTGTTAGGTTTAGAAGAACAAGAATTGATTTGAATTTTGTTTATTCTGTTATTCCTTTTGTTTTTATTGGAACAATTATTAGAATAATGGGTGATGTTGGGCTTATTAGCGCGAGATACCTTGAGTATCCACTACTCTTTGGGGTTTTGGGTGTGGTTTATCTTTTTGTTTTTGAAATAGCAAGATTGTTTTCAAAAGAGCGTTATATCAAGCATATTACTATTATTGGGCTTATTCTTCTTTTGCCTTTGCTTGTTTGGTTATTGTTTAGGATAAGTCATTGGTTGTATTTTTTTGAGATTCTTTTTGCATCTTTATTGCTGTTAATCTTTTTTGTTTTTATTTATTCAAAAATCAAAGACTTTAATATGTTTAAAACCAAAATAAACAAGCTCTTTTTATTTTCAGAAATACTTGATATATTTGCAACTAGTTTTGCACTTGTTTTTTTTGGAGATAAGTTTGTTGAGGAGCATTTCTTTTCAAGCTTTCTAATATCAACAAACGTTATTTGGTTTATTGTAATAAAGCTCTTTGTTAGCCTTCTTCTTCTTTACTTAATTGATAAGCTTGTTAAAGACAAGCAAGAAAACCATTATTACAAGTTATTAATTATAGTTCTTTCAATATCAACTGGTGGGCGTGATCTTTTTTTAATTTCGGTAGTCTAAAACCAAAGGTTATATCTCTTTTATGATTGCATCTCCTAAAATTACGTGCCCATTTTCGTTAAATTTAATTTTATTTGAATAACCATTATAATCATTTAGGTTATTTAGATATGTTTTAATATCTTCTGAGTTATTTGCTCCATTTTTAATTGCATCTAATATTATCATTGTTGCATCATAAGCTCTAGCTGCACTAATTGCTGTAGGATACTCTCCGAATCTGGATTTATATTTTTCATTAAACTCTCTTGATAAGCTATATTCTTTAGGAGCAGAATAGATGGATTTTGTAGTATATTCTTTATAATTATTTAAAAATATGTTGCTTTCCGCTCTTGCAAATGTAATAAATAGTGGTAAATTTACATCTAATTCTTTTAGTTGTTTATTTAATTGACCTTGTGAATTATCTGTAGATATAACTGTATAAATTGCATCTAGATCTTTAGTTTTTAATTTTAATATTTCAGTTTTATAATCTATTGCGTCTTGTTCTGTTTTAATGTCTAAGATTACTTGTATATTTGTATTTTTTATTTCTTCTTTAAATAAAGTAATATCTGCAATTGAAAATGAATTATTACTATAGATAATTGCAACTTTAGTTATCTGTTGTGATTGCATATATTCTATGGTCTTTTTTGTTTTTATTTTTTCTGTCGGGCTCATTGAAAAATAATATGTTGATTTTGTAGATTCAAGTTCATAATCTTCCCATGGAGAGATAAATACAATTTTATTCTCATTAGCAATTGGAATAATTGCTTCGCTAAATTCAACCCATTCTGGGCCAATAATTACATCTACATTATTTATTTCTATTAGTTTTTTTGCAGAATTTACTGCTTTTGTGGTATCGGACCCGTAATCTTCAATTATGTAATCTATATTTTGATTTGAATCTTCGATGGCCATTATAAAACCATTTAATGATGCTCCCCCGCAAATGATGCATAACCTGTTAATCCAAATAAGCCTCCAATTTTCACACTTTCTTTTTTATCTTTAATTGAAATTAATCCAGTAATTGTTGGCATAATTAAAAATACAACTATAATTATTGTTATTAGTATTATTAAAAACACAAGCATTTTGTTTCTAATTGTCATAATCTCACGTCCTTTACTTTTTAACGGTTGTAAGTAAATTTATGGCGTTAGAGTTTATTTAAATGTGCGCCCCCTATGGGGGTCTCTATAGCATATATTTAAATATTTATTCTTCTTGTAATTATTTATGAAGCTAGATTTAAAATTAAAAGAAATTGGTTTGACTGATGGGGAAGTAAAAGTATATTTGGCATTGTTAAAATTAAAAGAAGCAACAAAGACGCCAATATCTACTGAAGCAAACGTATCCCCCTCTAAAGTTTACGATATATTAGAGCGATTAACTAAAAAAGGCCTGGTGTCGCATATTAAGAAAAGAAATATTAAATATTTTAAAGTTGCAAATCCAACTAGGCTTAAAGATTTTATTATTGATAAAGAAAATGAGATAAATCAAAAAAAGCAAGTTATTGATTTAATTTTGCCAGAATTATTAACTACATTCTCAAAGATTAAAGATGAGAATGATGCAGAAATATTTAATGGTTGGAAAGGATTAGACACCGTGTATAATAATATTATTAATGATCTTGGTAAAGATGATCTAGATTATGCTATTGGTGGGGGGGTAAATAAAACAAAGCATGATAGGTATGTTAGATTCTTCAATAATTTTAATAAAAAGAGATTTAACAAAAAAATAAAAATGAATATTATACTTGGTGAAAATTATAGAGGTAAATCATCTTATTTTAATTCTAAATTTGATAACGTTAGATACTTAGATAATCTCTCTCCTGTGGAAATAAACATATTTGGAAATAAGGTATCTATATTATTGTTATTAGATGAACCATTTGTGATATTAATTGATAGTAAAATTATTTCTAGTTATTTTTTAGAGTATTTTGATAAATTTTGGAAATTAGCTAAAAAATAGCAAAGTAATGTTTTTGGTTATGTTTTTTCTCTTACTGTCTGGAGAGGTTATATTTAAATACTTTTAGATATAAATATTATATAATAATTCTGATTATTTTTAATTAGTTTATCTTTATGTAAAAAATATACTTCTGGCGAAAAGAGGTTATGCCCCGGTAGCTCAATGGTGGAGCAATCGACTGTTAATCGATAGGTTGTAGGTTCGAGTCCTGCCCGAGGCGCTATTCTATTTTTAGGTGTGTGGTTAACGCTCAGATAATAATTTAAACCTTTTGAGCGTTAATTATATTATGAGTTACATCACTAAAAGAAAAATAAAAAATAAATTATATTATTATCTTGAAGAATCATTATCTGGTAAGAAAAAGATTTCTTTATCTCTTGGAAGTGATATTCCTGAATTAGATATTCTTTATTCAAAATATATGGATCTTGTTAATCTTTGTTCAAAGAAAGGCCACAAGGTTTTAGTCCCTCCTTATACTGAATATATTACACATAAATGGGCTGAAAGGTTAGAAGTTTCTAAAGTTTCAAAAAAAGAAATGTTTGGTAAATTATCTATAGCAGATAGAAAACAATTTATTGAAAGAGAAAAGATAACCTTTATTACTGATTCAAATGCAATTGAAGGGAGTACCCTTAATTATGATCAAACTTTGAACGTACTTTCTGAGGGAAGAAGACTTGAAAAATTATCAAAGAAATATCTTGTAACTAATATTCAAAAAGAAGAACAGGAAGCAATTAATCTTAATCGTGCGCTTGATCTTTACGATTTACTTCAAAAAAAAAAGGTAGGCTTAAGTGAGAAGATTATTTTAAATCTTCATTTAATACTTCTTTCAAATATAGGTGGTTATGATAAATATAAAGGAGTATATAGACCAGTAGATGTGTATGTTGTTGGTTCAAGCTTTGAATTTCCAAGATATTACCAAGTTCCATATCTTATGAAAGAACTAATAGATTGGTATGAAGCCAATAAAAATTTAGTTCATCCAATTGAACTTGCTGCAAAGTTTCATACTAAATTTACAACTATTCATCCTTTTGCTGATGGAAATGGGAGGATTGCAAGGCTTTTGATGAATTATATTCTTCAAATGAATAATTTTCCATTTACAAATATACCTTTGAAAAAAAGAAAAAAGTATATGAAAACTCAGGCAGATGGAAATAAAAATGTATATAAATCATTTTCTTTATTTTTAAAAGACGAAGTTATATTACAGAATAGTATTAGGGAATTAGAAAAATTAAAAGTTAAGAAAAGAGGTTAATGCTGGATAAAATTTATTTTTTTAATTGTTTCTTTTAAAATTTGCAATAGTATTTACTAATCGATAGGTTGTAGGTTCGAGTCCTGCCCGAGGCGCTATTCTATTTTTTTTCTAAAATATTATATTCTTCTCTTTTCTTTTTTTTATCAAGATCAGCTAATAAATCCTTTCCTTTTCTTGAAACATAAACAATCTTTCCTTTTCTTAGATCTTTATTGTTTATTGAAACAAGAGATAAGTCTTCAAGTTCTTTAATTGTTTTTGATGTTGTTGGGAAATTAATGTTTGCTTGCTTGGAAATTTCTTTTGGAGTTTTTGGAAAAGAAAGGGAAAATAGAATCTTTTTTTTGTTAGGTGATGCTAGCACTTTTCCAAGGGTGTAAGCATCTGTTTTAATATTATATAAATAGTTTATTGCTGATCTCTTTTCATGTGAGTTCATAATTCTATCTTTGTAGATGTAATATATATCCTTTGTTATTGTTTAATTATCTATTAGTTATAGGGTTTATAAGCTTATTGTTAGGCTTTGTTTTATTAATATTTTATAAAATTAATTCAAATTAGGGATATACTACTTTTTATAAATCTTATAGAGTATATATTATTTATGCTTAATGCAAAATACAAGAAATTGCAAGATTCAAATTTAGAAAGATTCTTTATTAGACACATGACTTTTTCAGTTATGGTTCTTGGTGTTTTTGCAATTATTCTTTATTCTTTATTTAATCTTTTAATGTATGGCCCTCTAGGCCAAGATATATTAAAATTTTGTTTAAAGGTAATTATCATAGTAATTTTGTTTTTTATAATTAAACTATTACTTGATATGTTCGACAATAAAGAAATAATTGACTTGAGGGATTTAAAATGAAATTAAACATAGATGAAAGATTAAGATTAATTAAAGAAGTTGGAGAAGAAATAATTAGTGAAGATGAACTAATTGAAAGATTAAAAGAAAAAGAAGAGTTGATTGCTTATGATGGGTTTGAGCCTAGTGGAAAGATACATATAGCTCAAGGACTTATGAGAGCAATTAATGTAAATAAGTTAACAAAAGCAGGAATTCATTTTAAGTTTTTTGTTGCTGATTGGCATGCAATGGTTAACAATAAAATGGGTGGAGATCTTGAAAAGATTCAAACTGTAGGAAAATATTTTATTGAGGTTTGGAAGGCTTGCGGAATGGATATGAATAATGTTGAGTTTATTTGGGCTTCTGATATAGTTAAAGATCCAAATTATTGGATGATGGTTCTAAAGATTGGTTCTTTAAATTCAGTTGCAAGAGTAACAAGATGTTCACAAATCATGGGTAGAAATGAAAAAGATTCTTTATTTGCATCACAAATATTTTATCCTTGTATGCAAGCAGCAGATATTTTTACATTAAAGGTTGATATTGCTCAACTAGGAATGGATCAACGTAAGGTTAATGTTCTTGCTAGAGAAATTGCTGAAAAATTAGGTAAACGAAAACCAATTGCAGTACATCATCATATGATGCTAGGCTTAACTGATCCAAAGGATAGAATAAAAGAAGGTGTTGACGAAGTTCTTGCAAAGAAAATGTCTAAATCAATTCCTGATTCTGCAATTTACATGGCTGATAGTAAAGAAGACGTTGAAAGAAAATTAAAGAAAGCATATTGTCCAGAAGGAATTGTAGTTGATAACCCTGTTCTTGAATATTGTAAGTACATTATTTTTGAAAAGATTGATGAGTTTGTTGTTAATAGACCAGAAAAGTTTGGTGGAGATGTAATTTATAAAAGTTATGAAGATCTTGAAAAAGATTTTATTGAAAAAAAGCTTCATCCAATGGATCTTAAAGCAAGTGTTGCAACGTACATTAATCAATTCCTAGAACCAGTAAGGGAGTACTTTATTAAAAATAAAGAAGCAAGAGAGCTTCTAGAAAAAGTTGAAAGCTTCCAAGTAACAAGATAGAAATATCTTGTTATTCTTTTTATTTAAAACTTAATTTAATTATTCTAATGTATTGAATATGATTCAAATACAGAAAAATTGGTTAAAATTAATTAATATAAATAAATATTAATTTAAACTTAACTGTTCTTAATATTAGTACAACTGTATTAAAAAATGGAACGAGCATGTTAAATAAATTATTCACATCAAAAGTACGAGTAGGGATATTATCTTTACTTCTTTTTAATCAGGATAAAGATTATCATTTAAGAGAGATTGCAAGATTAATAAATTCTCTTCCAGGCCCTGTTTCAAGAGAATTAGATAATCTAAAATCATTTAATTTAATTAAAGTTAAAACAAAAGGCCAATTATCTATTTATTCAATAAACCAAGAATGTATATTTTTAGATGATTTAAAAAATATATTCTTGAAAACAGATTATATTGGTACTTTAATTAAAAGAGAATTAAATAATAAAGTAAAATATTGCTTAATTTATGGTTCTTTTGCAAAAGGATATGAGAATAGTAATAGTGATATAGATCTTCTTCTTATTTCTGAATTGAAAGAAGATGAACTTTTAAAAATAATCCAAAAGATAGAAACTATTACTAAAAGAGAGATAAATTTTGTATTGTGGAGTGAAGGTTTATTTAAAACAAAGGCAAAAAACAATCATTTATTAAAATCTATTAATCAGAATAATATTATTATGCTAATTGGAGAGGAAGATGAATTCAGAAAGCAAATCAAATGATTATTGGGAAGAAATAATTATAGATAAATCATTAATAACTAAAGCAATCTTGCATGCAGAAAAAGATCTTGAAACTGCAAAAAGAGTTCTAAAATCTAATGACTATGATTGGTGTTATTCAATTACATATAATTCAATGCTCCAAGCAGGAAGATCTTTAATGTTTGCTTCTGGAATTAGGCCAAAAGGAGAAGGAAAAAATTTAGCTGTAATTGAGTTTATAAAATACAAGTACAATAAAGAATTTGAAGATGTTTTGTTTTTGTTTAATAAAATGAGAAAGAAGAGACATTTAATTGTTTATGAAGAAGTGGATATTGTTTCAAAAGAAGAAGCAGAAAATGGAATAAAAAATGCAGAATTATTTATTAATAAAGTTAAATCAATTATTAAATAAAATTCTCTTTAATTATTTTTTAATAATCTAATAAATATGTATATTTATGGAAAAAAAATATTTAAATCAAGGAGCAGAAGAATTCTTAAATTCTCTAAAACCAGGTACTTACCCGAAAATGGAAGAAGATACATTTCTTGATTATTTAATTAAGGATGCAGGAAAATATCTTGATAATAATTATAAACTTGTTTATGATAATTATGATTTCAATAATCAAGATGACCCTTCAGAAGAATATCTTTCAAAAATAGAAAACACTCCTAAATTTATGGTTATTCTTTCAATTGATATTGTTGGTTCAACAAAACTTAGTAAAAGTTTAAACTTATATGATAATGCAAAGATAATTACTATCTTTTCAAGAGCAATGGGTGCAATTGTTCATAACTTCAATGGGTATATATTAAAGTATGTTGGAGATGGTATAATTTGTTATTTTCCTGAACCAGATTATAGTGGAATGCATGATAATGCGCTCTATTGTGCTTATACTATGAAAAAATATATTCTTAAGTTTTTAAATCCTTTACTTCTTGAACATAAGTTTCCAACAATTAATTTTAGGATTGGTATTAATTCAGGAGAAGTTATTAAAACAATTGTTGGATATAATAAGATTAAGCAACATTATGATTTAATTGGAGAAACAATTAATATTGCTTCAAAAATACAAGGAATGCCATTGGAGAATAGTATTCTTTTAGGGCAAAGCACAAACCCCCAGTTGCATAATTTCTGGAGAACAAAATTAACTGAGATTGATTTAAGTAAGAATTGGGATCTTCAAAAGATTATTGA